>Ga0116159_1003185_pt1 | contig 14952 bp, 15 predicted proteins | sample AD_JPNAS1_MetaG_FD_89878 | JGI IMG/M metagenome (GOLD analysis project Ga0116159, IMG submission 89878) | Active sludge microbial communities of municipal wastewater-treating anaerobic digesters from Japan - AD_JPNAS1_MetaG | ecosystem: Engineered > Bioreactor > Anaerobic > Digestate | place...
CAAGCGCTGACGATCAAAAAACCGACCCTTCCCACCCAGTTAACCCTTTTGTAGTGGCGCGTTTCCAGTGCACCCCTATATAGATCAACACGTTACAAATTTAGCTGGGGAACTCGGGAGGCATTACGGCAAAGTGGAACATCGATACGAACACAGCACACAGGAGCTGGCCAGTCTGAATATGTCAATCTACGACACCGTTGATCTGAGCGAGATCATGCTGGGTTGCTACCAACGCTATTTGGCGTTCCTGGCCAGCCTGGATGACACCAGTGCGGGTGAGCGCGATTGGCAGCGCTTGTGCCAGCCTCGGGTGCAAGTTGGTTCAGAGCAAAAAATCAAAGGCTTGAACTCCTTCAACCGATCTGAGTTACGCGTGCACAAAGTTTTGCAGCATGGCGAGTTCAATATCTATGGCTGGCGACGCGCTGATTTGGCGGCCTTGGTGCCAATGACCCAATCAGCGCCTTCAAGTCAACTCGCTCGCTTGAAGTCAGTCGGACTGATCAAGAACGTCTGTGACCCGCACCTTTGGTAACTCCTGCTTTGGCCATATCGCTGCCCATGAGCCGACAATCAACGCTTTTGAGGTCTGCCCGTTGTATTCGCCAATGTTCGATTTTGACAACCATGCCGCCGCACTGGCCAGTGCCCAACAGGGTTTGACGCAGTTGCACCGGCCTGCTGGGATCACGACGCGCACCGCGGCCACGCCGTCGAGCCGATGCGGCTGCTGGTTTCGGCGCAGCTCTGGTGCCATGCCTGGTTTGCTCGCATGAGCGGATTTACCAGGCTGGCGGGTAGCTACAGACTGCATCCGGGGCAGACACCTGGCATCTCCGGCCACCGACCGGTGCTGGGTCAGGGCTTGCTAACGCGCTTGTTGCGCGGGCAAAGTGGTGAGACGGTAGAGCGCACACTGTCTGCCCTGTTCACACTGTGCTCACACGCGCATCGGCGCACGGCGCGGCTGGTGCTCAACGCGGCACGCTGGCCTGGTCAAGCAGCGCTGCCAGAGCCGCCCAAGCTGCTGTTGACGCTGGAGACCGCGCGCGACCATCTGCGCAGCATCGCGCTGGACTGGCCGCGCCAGCTCGTCCTGCTGGCTCTGCCTGACCGGTCAGATGATGGATCAAATCACCTTCTAGCCCTTATGGAATCTGCGCAACATGCTATAAAAATAAATTCATTTGACTGGCTCAAAGCCTGCCCGCTGGCGCTTTCCCAAACCCACCTGGCACCGACATGGCAAGAAGCCGAGCATGCGCTGACCCAACTGCGTCACTGGCTCGAAGTCAGCGTGCTGCAGCAGCCACCGGACGACTGGCTAGCGCAGCACTGCACGCCCGATGCGCTGGTACAGTGGTGTCGCAACCGCTCCACCGATTTGCCTCCGGCACAGTTTTTGGCGGCTTGCCATCGACAGGCGAGCGCATTGATTCCCGGAGCGCGAACGCTCGATGTGCTCGACCACCACCCGCAAGAGCAGGCGGCTAAGCTTGCCGAGCTGGCGCGGCTTATCGTAGCCCAGCCCGACTTTGCGCAGTTTCCAGCTTGGTGCGGCCAGTGCCTTGAGACAGGCCCCTGGGCGCGCCTGCGCCATCGCCGCCTTGAACCCGGCAGCGCTGCAGCTAACAGGCCAACGGACAAGCCAAGCGCCTGGGTCCGGCTGGCATCGCGTTGGCTGGAGCTGATCGAGCTGGCCAATGCGCCTGTCACCCTTGGCTCCCCCCCGCCGGAACAGAAAGCCATTGCAGCGCCAGGCATCGTTGCGAATGACATGGCATTGCCCGCTCTCCTGGGACCGGGTAAGGACCGGCCTGCCGCACTCTCAAGTGGCGCGTTGAAGCTGGGCGACGGCCAAGCCATCGCGTGGTGCGAAATGGCACGCGGCCTGCTACTGCATTGGGTACAGCTTGATACCCAGGGCAAAGTGGCTGATTACCGTGTGATTGCCCCGACCGAGTGGAATTTTCATCCCCAGGGCGCGCTGTCCCTGGCGGTGAGCGCCTTGCCACCACAAGACACCGCATCGGCATGTATTCTTGGGGCTGCCTATGATGCGTGTGTCGAATGCAGTGTGATCAGCAGCGGATCAAAATGACAACATCAAGACAAGAAAGACAAGATTTGCGTGGTTTGCGGAAGCGGCAATATGCCTTCTGTCACCCAGCGCGCGCCCGGATTGGCGGTGCAGCCCAGCTCCGGTGGCCTGCACTTTGACGCGGATGTCGGTGCCCGGCACGAGCCAGAAGCATGAGCCGTTCGCGCTCACGCCTCATTGGACAAGGCTTCACCCGCAAATCAGCATTCTGTCGTGTCGGAATCATTCTGTCAGTTGCCAGCAAGTCCATTGCTCGCGACAGTCTGTCCTTCAGCCATAAACAGCCATTCTGAATAGCTGGCCTTGCCCTCGAGATTCATGTCCCACAAGCGGAACCCGGTTTTTTTCAGTGGCACCAGGCTGGACTTGCTGTACACGCCAACAATCTGGCCATCCGAAAGTTTCACCAGACCCCAATCTGTCTGACGCGTCATCGGATCGATGTAGATCTTGCGCAGATGCCGTCGGATGGTCGGCTTTCCTTGGTCCTGCACCAGATCGTCAAGGCGCATGGGATAGCGCTGATTGATTTGGTGATAGCGGTTAAGACCGACCCGGAACTGATGCCCGGCAAACAACAGGTCCTTTTCATTGTCGCGCTGCACCATGGTGTGCCATATGGTTCCCAGCGCGGCCAGCATGGCTCCCATGATGGCCACCGCAATCAGTACGGCAATATAGGTAAACCCCGACTGCCTACCAGTCACTGTAAGGGGTTCCATCGGATGAGTTTCCCGGCGCGCCGCTGTGGATATCAAAAACGCCACCCTTGTCGGGCGTATCTGGTGCCATGATGATCCAGGTCAGCGCGCTTTCGGTGACCGGATCAACCGGCAAATTGCGCAAGTATTTCTTCTCGACCAGCGTTTCCAGGCGATCGGGGTACTTGCCGGTATCACCATAGAACTTGTCGAGCACATCGCGCGTCAAGGCCAGATTGGCCCGCAGTACCGTCTCTTTGGACTTGTCGAGCCGATGAAAATACAGCGGCGTTGCAATCGACAGCAGCAACGCAACAATCGCCAGAACGACCACCAGTTCAATCAGGGTAAAACCGCGCTGGGCAGGGAGCGGGTGTGAACCATTAGCCACAGCGTTCACCATTGCTGGTAGGGGATTCCATTGAGACCGATGCCAGTTGACCAGGAATAGACATCAAAGACATCTTCGCCTTCACTCGGCGCATCGGGCGGGCTGGCATAACTGCGTTTGCCCCAGCTTGCCTCAGGGGGCGCAGCGGCATCCTGGAAAAATGGATCGCGTGGGATGCGCCTCAAAAAGTACATTTTTTGCCCTTTCCTGGCGCTTTTGACATCATCGACACCTTGCACCAGCGTCTGCAGGTCTGGCGGGTAGCCGGACTTTTGCGCGTCCGACAGAATCCGGCCATCATCGACCGCCTGCTTATAGGCATCGATAGCGGTTCGAATCTGCTGCAGTGCGTCGCGAAACTCCCGTTCCTTGCTGCGCTGGATGGCAACTTCTGCCATTGGAACCAAGACCGATGCCAACAGGCCCACAATGGCCACCGTAATCACCAATTCAATCAACGTAAAGCCGCGCTGCTGGCGGTTCCGATTGAACACAGTCATGGACCGGGCTCGATATTGACGGAAAGCGGCTGCGGAGCCACCAGCGTCATCGCCTCGGTGCCAGCCGTTGCGGCAGTGGCACTGGAGAGCTTTATCAAGGCTGGTCGGCCCGGCTTTCCGGTCACTTCGAATTCGATGTGCGCGACGGCCCCCGTGCCGCTGGCGACTGCACCGTCCTCTGTGACCAAATCCGCATGAATTGAACCCGTCGCTTCGTCAACTCTTGCGTCAAAGTTCGACTTGATACCGGTGCGGCGCATCAGATTGCCTTCATTGACCGAGATCGGCTTCAAGGCTTCTTTGTCGTAAGACAAGGTCGCATGAACCGCACTGAGACCGCTGCCGCCCTGGACATTCACCGCAACGCTGATCTTTTCACCTGGATTGGCCTGGATTGGCCCGGACAAGGTCAGCGTCGGTGTCGCTGATGCCACCTCGGCCGCAAGTGGGGCAACGGCTGATGAGGCCAAAGTCGCTGGTCGTGCCGCCTGAGATGTCGGAGCCCGGAATGGAATCGAGGGATTGCGCGCGGCGGCTGCACCGGAGGCCGGGCTTGCCCCCTTTTGAGTCAGCACACCGGCCGAGGCCGCCACTTTGAGGTCAAGCGGCAAATACTTGACATTGCTTTCCGTACCGGACCACAGTTCGAGCAAATCTGCTTCGCTCACCTGGTTGTTGCGGATGATGTGAGGGGTCATCACCAACACCAATTCCCGGCCACTCCATTCGTCATGGCTGATGCCAAACAGACGACCAAAGACCGGAACATCACCCAGGCCAGGAATCTTGTTGGCTTGCCCGCTGCTGTCAAAGCCCTGGATCAGGCCACCAAGCACCTGGGTTTCGCCGTCTTTCAGTCGGAGCGTGGTGGTGGCGTTGTTGGTTTTGGTCTTGTACGCCAGGGAACTGTCAACCCGGACTTCACCGCCGAGGGAACTCACCTCCAGGTTCACCTTGATGGCGACACTGCCATCAATGTAGATCGTGGGCTCAACTTCGAGCTTGACACCCGTTTCGAGGTATTGGATGGTGGTGTTGTAAACCGGACTGGTGGTCACCCCGGAACCTGGTACAGCAGCGCTGGAAACCACCGGGGTGCGGTCACCAATCATGATTTTGGCTTTTTCCTTGTTGCGCACCCGGATCCGGGGAGTCGCCAGCGTCCTGGTGTCGGAATCGGTACCCTTGGCCTTGACCGACATGCCAAGCGAAGACATGTTGACATCGGCTGAACTGCTGTTGCGCAAAGCAGCCAGCGTCATTGGGTTGATGGTGCCGCTGACCGACGTTGGCCAGTCGATGCCAAGGTCAATCGCTCGGGAGCGGTCAACGTCGAGTAGTTCGACTTCAAGCATCACTTCGGGTTCCGGTTGGTCCATCGCTGCCACCAGCTTTTCGGCCAGCCGGATGACTTGCACCGTATCGCGAACGACCACCGCATTGCTGCGCTCGTCAACAAAAATGTCCTTGCTTTTCAAAATCGATTTGATCATCGCTTGAACCTGCTTCGGATCGGCGTTGACCAGCGCGAAGCGGCGAACCTTGAGTTCCTGGTATTCCTTGGTTTTGGCAGGTGTGAGCGGGTAAATCAACACGGCGTTTTCGCCCAGAATGCGTTTTTCCAACTGGTTCTGCAAGAGGATAAGGTCCAGCGTTTCTTCAACCGGGGTGTCCTTGACAAAAATGGAAACCTTGATGTCATTGCGAACATCTTTGTCGATCACAATATTCAAACCGGCTGCCATCGAGATCGCTTCGAGCACCATTCTCAGATTGGCGTCCCGGAAGGTCAGAGTCACCGGCTTGCGCTCCTTGATATTGAGCCTTGGGCCAGTCAGATTCTCCCTGAGCCATTGCTCTTCAAGCTGGTAACGCATCTGGTTGGCTTTGACATGGGTAGGCTGCTCAAGAAGAATTAGGCCGACGGCAGACCTGGCACCCACCACATCACCCAGTTTGGCCATGCTCTGTGCGTCGGCCAGCCACTTGAGGTGGCGCTGCTCAGCCAGCGCGCTGCGCTGACCGCTTTTTGCCGCCTGATTGTTCGGATCAATCGCCAGCACACGTTGGTAAATCACCTCAGTCGCCTCAAAGCGCTCGTTGGCCAATTCACTACGCGCAGAGTTGAGCAGGCGATTCACCACCTGCTCGCGTTGGCGGACATAGTCGCTGCGTGATTCGGCATCTTTTGGATCTGCCTGCGTCACCTGCTCAAGTCGTGCCAGTCCTTCCTCATAGCGGCCGTCCTTGATCAGGGACAAGCCCTCGCGGCGGCCGGAATCAGTTGCACAACCTGCGAGCCAGGCGACAACCAGCAGGCGCAACATCAACTGACATAAATGCGCTCCCGGCCAGGCTGGACGGCGTGCTGCGCAGGCTTCGAAATGATGGACTGACTTCACTGATTGGTTCCTGTGTCTAGCGATTGTTCAACGTTAAGTGGAAGATAAAGAAAAGTCAGTTGACCGCCCTGCATGCTGACCACTTTGTAGGTTTTGTCCATGACATCACCGACGGAGACGCTAATCATGCGGACCCCCCGGGTCAGCAGAATCAGTTGTTTGTCACCCTCGATGTACTGCCCGAGGTAAACAAAGGGGAGCGGCGGGGCACTGGGTGGTGGCGGTGGCGCCGGAGGCGGCGGCGGCGGCGGCGGCGGCGGCGGCGGCGGCGGCGGCGGCGGCGGCGGCGGCGGCGGCGGCGGCGGCGGCGGCGGCGGCGGCGGCGGCGGCGGCAGATACCAAGATACCCCGGCAAACAAGTCAGGAATATTTTCTGCCACCGGCGCACGCCCCTGGCTGATGAGTTGTCCATGGCTGGCATCCGCTGCACCAACCGGTGTCACTGTGGTTTTTGTCGGCCTGCTGCGCACAGCGACAGCCTTGCGGCTGCGGCCGGTTTTGTCCAGCGCCGGGGCTGCAAGGCCGTCTTCATCGCCAGGCGCAAACCAGACCAGCGCCAGCAACACCAGCACAGCCAAAACCAGCCAGATGCGCCGGGTGACCGGCCTCATGAACCCTTCTCCAGATACAGTCGAAACACGATGCGGGCCTCAACGCTGCCATCACCAACTTTGTCTCGTTTCAGATCAAGGCCTTCCAAAGCCAATGCCGGAGCCGTCAGCAGCGCGGCCCGGATGAACTTGCGGACTTGAGGATATGTTCCCTTGACCGGCAAGGTGATGGTGAACATGTCCAGCCGCCCTGCCTGGGCCTGGGTCAAGGAATATTCGCCGACATTCAGTGCCAACTGGTGTTGCTCAGCCAGGACGTATATTTTCCCCAACCAGTCGGGCGTTGATGCGTGGTCGGGGAACTCCCGGTAAAAAGCCAAGAGCTGCTCGGTGGCTGTCGTCGGCTTTTGTGCTGCTGGCGTTTGTTGTCCCTGCTTGAGCTTTGCCGTGACCAGCGCCAGTTGGCGGTCGATCTGGTCCAAACGAGCACCAGACAACAATCCGATACTGACAGCCCAAACCAGCGCGGCAACCACCAAAACCAGGCCGCAAATGCCCTGCCAGCCCAGCAGTCGCAGACGAAAGAAAAGCTGGGCCCGCAGCATGCCGACATTCATGAACTGGCAGCCCACTTGGCGGTGATGTGAAAACGAACCGGTTTTTCGCTGTCCTGCTGATTCACCTGATGGGAATGCAGCACCACGGCGGACAAATCACCCTGCTGTTGAAGCATTTTGTAAAAGCCGAGCATCGCCTTCAAGCTGCGGCCCTCAGCGGTCAGAACAAGTTCGCGCCGAACAGCGTCTGGCTCCAGCGACAGTAAAGCCACTTGCCCGACCGATTGACCTTCCAAAGTGGCAAACAACTTCTCCCAGGGAAGGTTGAGCGTCCCGGCAACCGCCAAGGCCTGACCCCATTCGGCCGCCAACTGCACGTCATCCATTTTCGGCACAACAGGCTGGCGCGCCGCCAGCGCCATCTGTAAGGATCGCAACTGCTTCTCATTGGTCGCAATGAGCGGCTGCCAATACAGACGATCCCAAGCCATCACACCAACCAGAGCCACGATGCCAAGCAACAGGCCGACCCAGCGGGCCGCGCCGGCAGGCTGTGCTCGGCTGGAAAAATTCAGATCAATTCGTCGCATTCTGGAAGGTCCAAAGGGCCGGACCAAACCGGCTGTCAGTAGCAGGGGCAAAGTTGCGGCGGGCATTCAGGGTCAAACTCCGAAAGGACCAGCGGGTGTTTGCAGGCATCGATAGCCCAGCAAGCGCCGACGAATAAACCAGCGCTTGCGATGCCACGCTGTCGATGCCGGCCAACATCACCTCGTTGTCAAGCAGGTCCGGCAAAGATGCCTGCCAGCCCGGGCCAACACGCAAGCGGCGCAACCATTGCCAATGGCCACGCTTGACCAGCCCAATACAAAGTTGCCCCTCTTCATGCAACACCACCCAACCGGTGAAACGTCGATGAAACTGTTTGCGCCAGTGGTTCACGGCTGCAGCAAAGTACGGCTCAATAGAGACTAGGCGAGCCTTGTTTGCCATCGCGCCCTGCTCAAGTGCGGCAAGAAAATCAGCGTCAACCGCGGTGGCCACCCTTGGCGAGCCGGGGACATCCAAGCTCAGACGCACCTGCCAATTGGCAGCGACATCACCGTAGGTTTGGACAAAGGCCAGGCGAGCCACCGAATCCTCTTCCTGGCGGTCATGCAAATCATCACGCCATGGCTGCAACTGATAGGCGGTGAAATGACTGGAGAGAATCACCCAGACCCGGTGACAGGTTGAAAATTCAGCCAATACACCATTGAAAGCCAGGGCCGCACCGCTCCAGAGCGCGCCTGGCAGTGCGGAGACCGGACAAATGCGTTTGGCGGCAATTTGTGGGCGCAAGCCGCACCAGTGCACCGCCGCCAGTTCGGTGGGGGACACAAAGACGCAAAGCGACTCAGGCGACAAAAGTGACACGATTGATTTCCGTCAAAGTGGTTTCGCCCAGGCGCACCAGGTCAAGCGCCGAATCCCGCAGGAAATGCGTACCGTTTTGGCGCGCGGCTTCCTTGATCTGGCGAATCGGCGCACGCGCCACGATCAACTCGCGCAGGTTGTCGTTGAGGTGCAGCACCTCGGCAATGGCCTTGCGCCCCTTGTAGCCACTGCCCCGGCAATGTCCGCAGCCTTGTCCGGCCCGGAACCGAAAACCTGCGACATCCTCGCGACTCAGCCCCGAATCCGCCAGCAAGGCAGCACTGGGCAGGTCATCGGCAACGCACTGCGGGCAATTGACGCGCAACAGTCGCTGCGCCAGCACACCATTGAGCGCTGACACAAAACTGTAGGGATCAACACCCATGTGCATGAACCGGCCAAGCACATCAAAGACATTGTTGGCATGCACCGTGGTAAACACCAGGTGGCCAGTCAACGCCGACTGAATGGCGATCTGCGCGGTTTCGGCGTCCCGGATTTCACCGACCATGATCTTGTCAGGGTCATGGCGCAGGATTGAGCGCAGGCCACGGGCAAAGCTCAGTCCTTTTTTTTCATTCACCGGAATCTGCAATACCCCCGAAAGCTGGTATTCAACCGGATCCTCAATGGTGACAATTTTTTCCGTGCCGTTGTTGATCTCGGAGATCGCCGCGTACAGCGTGGTTGTCTTGCCGCTACCGGTTGGGCCGGTCACCAGCAGCATGCCATAGGGCTCATTGGCCAACCGGCGCAAAATGGCCGAAATTTTTTCATCAAAACCCAGACTGGTCAGTTGCAGGCCTTTCAACTGGTCAGTTAGCGATTGTTTGTCAAGGATACGCAACACCGCGTCTTCCCCATGGATGCTGGGCATGATCGAAACCCGCAAATCGACTTCACGCCCACCAATGCTGACACGGAACCGTCCGTCCTGCGGTACCCGCCGTTCGGCGATATCGAGTTCAGACATGACCTTGATGCGCGAAATGGTCTGCTCGGTCAACGCGACCGAGGCAACCGAGCCGACCACACCCAGTACTCCATCGACGCGAAATTTGATGACCATGCCAGCGGGATTGGACTCCAGGTGAATGTCACTGGCATCCGCACGAAGGGCATCAAAAATGGTTGAATTGACCAAGCGAACGACCCTGCTGCTGTCTTCACTGATGCCACGAAAACTGAGTTGCTCAACTGCTTCGGTTCTTGGGCCGACCTCTTGCGTTTCGGGCAGCACGGTGTCAAAAGCCCGCAAGCTCTCCTCATGCACCGATTGCCAGGCCATGATATCGGCGCGACTGGCGATGGCCACAAAAATTGGCTCGCTGGTGCGGGACTCGGCCCAGGACTGGACCCCAGCATCAAAGGGGTCAGCGACCACCAGAACCAGTTGGCTGTCGGTAGCGCGTAGCAGCAAACAATTGCGGGACATCGTCTCCTTGAAACTGATCACATCAAAGGCCGTCTGCATTGCCCGCAACTGGGCCATCGACAAGACAGGCTTGCGCACCGTCAACCCCAGGCGCACCAGAAAACGCTCCTGATCCTGCCGCTCTTGCAAAATCTCAACCATTGACCGGCCGGTCGATGCGCACAAGGCTCGGGCCTGCGCCAGTTCGCCCGCCGGAAATGGCTTTTCGGTCGGGCGCAGTGTCAACTCGCCTGCCGGGGTCACTGGATGCTCCCGGCCAACTCGAAAATCGGAAAATACATCATGACCACAATGGCGCCAATGACGAGCCCAATGAAAACCATCAACAGGGGTTCAAACAGGCGCACAAACCAGTCAACCCAGCGCGCGATTTCAGCGTCGTAATAGGAGGCGATGCGCTCCATCATCTCGCCCATGCGCCCGGTGCGCTCGCCAACACGCAACATGCGTAACGAAACCGCAGTAGTCAAACCACAAGAGTGCATGGCAGAAGATATTTGCAGACCCTCGCGAATTTGACTGGCGGATTCTGACAAGCGGTGGCGCAAGGGACCCTGCAAAAGATCACCCGTCATCTGTAGCGCTGGCATGATCGACATGCCACCACGCAAGAGCATACCCACTGTTCGATAGAACCTGGCCAACTGATACAAGCGCATTCGCTCGCCAATCGCCGGGACCGTCGCCAGGCGGTCGAAAATCCAGCGGCGCGTCCCAGGCTGGAGCAACCAGAAAACCGCAAGCACCGTGACGACCAACAGGCCGATCAGCAAAGTCCAACCGTGATCGTGAACCAGATTGCCCCAATTGATCAGCAATTGCGACGCAAACGGAATATCGCCTCCGAGGTCCTCGAAAATGCGCGAGAAGCGCGGTACCACATAGCTGAGCAAAAAGACAATGACAAGACCGCCAACACCGGCCAGCAACAGGGGGTAAATGGCAGCACTGACGATCTTTTTGCGCACCACATCGAGCTGCATCTGATAAGCCACATACCTGGTCAACGCCTCGGGCAAATCACCGGTCTTTTCACTGGCCCGCACGGTGGCAATATACAGTGGCGGGAAAACGGCAGGAAAGTTTTGTAGCGCCTGGGACAGCGATTGGCCCTCGCAGAGAAAGGTCACCAGTTGTGCCAGCACATGGTGGGTTTGCGCCTTGCCTTCTTTTTCTTTGAGGGTTTCGATCGACTCAACGACCGATAAACCGGCCTCGAGCAACATCAGCAGTTCCTGGCTGAACAGCCCCAGTGGAAACACGCGAGCGTCAGAAGTGGCCATATTGGCAAGCGTCTTGGCACTTTTGACCCGGAGAATTGAATAGCCCTGTTGACGCGCTTGGCCGGTGGCCTCAGCGACGCTGGAGGCGTCAAGATACAGGGTTGTCGCGCGGGCATCAGGCCGCAGAACTCGCAACTCAAAACGCATGGTTCGTTGCCTGCTGCATCCGTAGGTGCCTATTCCCAGTTGCCAATATCAGCATCTTCGCCGGCACCGCCAAGAGCGCCATCCCGCCCGAGAGACATGATGTCGTACTCACCGTAATCGCCAGGCCGCTTGTAGGTGTATGGATTTCCCCAGGGGTCAGCCGGCACTTTCTTCTTCAGGTACGGACCATCCCATTTTCTTTCACTGGGGGGCTTTTCAGTCAGCGAAGTCAGACCCTGTTCGGTTGTCGGGAAATGCCCCGTGTCAAGGCGGTACTGTTCCAGCGCTTTGCCAAAGGCATCGATCTGGGCGCGCGTTGTCTTGATCTCGGACTTGCCAATTTGCTTGAAATACATCGGGCCAACATAGCCCACCAGCAACCCGATGATGACCATTACCACCAACAGTTCCAGCAGCGTAAAGCCGCGCACGATCCGCGTGCTTCTGATTGACATCTGACTTGTCCTATTTTTTTCCGCTCGGTAACACATTGGAGCTGTGAGCAAATGAAGAGGCGACCTGTTAAGTCACAAGCAAGGCGAAATGCGCTGCAGGCGACTGCGGCGGGTTGCCTTTAGCCCTTGGCATTAGTTGAATAATAGCCCTTCCACGACCCCAATCCGATAAACCACGAAGACGCCTAGCAGGCAACTGAAGCCACCAATGCCCAAGGGCAGGCCCTCGTGTAGCCAGCCAGGCGAGCGGGCAGACCAACCCAATGGCACGGTGATCACTGCGGACAGCAAGGCCATTCCGACGATGGAGCCGATGCCGAAAATGGCAATGTACAGGAGCCCCATGAACCATGATGATTCAACTCCCAGACTCAATGCAATCAGCGCTGCTGAGCCGGCCAATCCGTGCATCATGCCGATAAACAAGGCACGCAGTGGCGGTTTGTCTGGATGCCCGTGGCTGTGTGCCGAACACTCGGATGTTTGCGGCCCCAGGTGGCTGTGCGCATGAACATGCTTGAGATTTTGATCGTGGCTGTGAACATGAACATGTATTTGCTGCTTAGCCAAGCGGCGCCAGACGTCGACCCCCAACATCATCAGCATGAGTCCCACAGCGAATTCCAGTGCCTGCGCGGTCTTTGGGGGAATGGCGGCACCCAGCCAGAGGGCGATGCCGCCGATCAACATCAAGGTCAGCGTGTGGCCAACGCCCCAGGCGACACCTTGTCTGATGGTTTGTGCGAGCGAGTTCTGCCCGGAGCTTAAGGTCGCCATGGCGGCCAGATGATCAGCATCAGTGGCATGTTTCATACCCAGGAGCAGTCCGAAAAGCAGCATGGAAAAGGTGCTCATGTTGCCTGCGCTGTCCGCGTTCTGTCGATGTCTGACTGCAACTTGCCGATTTCCAGAAGAAGCGCCACAGTGGCGGCGGCCTCGTTTTCATCAATGCGCAACCGGGCAAACCCAAGATGCACCAACACCCAGTCGCCCAGACAGGCTGACACCGGATGCTCGTCATCGACCAACAAGCTGATGTTCACCGCGCGTCTGACACCGCCGACATCGACCATTGCCAGTTGCATATCACTGCTGATGATTTCAACGATTTGTCCGGGTAGCCCCAAGCACATGGCTTTCTCCAATCAATTCTTCTGAAGTGCCAGCGACCTTGCCGCAGCAACCACCGCCTGCCCCAGAGCCAGTCCGCCGTCATGAAATGGCACCTGGTGATGCGTCAACACCCTGAAACCGACGCTCTCCAGTTGCATCATCACAGCCTCCAGCAAAATCCGGCTCTGAAACAGCTTGCCAGACAAGGCAACGGTCTTGACCGGCTCTTGGCGATTGGCGTTGCCGCTGAAATCGTCAAGCATGCGGCCAATGACCCTCGTCAGGTTTTTCTGGAAACGTGTCGTGGTCTCGCCAACCAGGGCATCAACCATCGGTTCGTCATCGTTCGCCATGGTCTGACGTCCCCCGCCTACGCCAGACTTGACGCCCGCATGGACAGTTCCGAGCGCTCGACACTGGCAATAGTCGGCCAGGAAAAATCGACCCCCGCCAGAAGAGCCATCGGCATCAAGGTCCAAGCCATCCAGCACCACACCCAGCACGGGGCTGGCGCACCGGGGAATGCCGTTTTCTGCCAGGCAAGCGGCGATGTGGGCGTGATGGTGTTGCACTTCTTCACATGCCAGCCCCCGGCGCTCGCCCCAATCGCGCCCCCGTTTGCTTGACAGACCTTCAGGCTGCTGATCCACCGCAACAATCTGTGGGCGGTGTTCAAACAGTTGCAGATAACTTTCAATGGACTGCAGGTAATCGACCCGACAGCGTGCACCTGTCAGGTCGCCCATGTGGTGCGACATGATCGCCTGGCCCTGGCGCAAAAGGCAAAAGCTGTTGTTCAGATCGCCGCCCATGGCAAGCACCGCTGGCGCATCGTCAAAGCCTTGCGGCAGCGCAATGGGTGCAGGAGCATAACCACGCGCTCGACGCATCAGTCGGGGCAAACCGGCCACGACGCGCACCAGAGAATCATCAACACGGCGGGCAACTCCACGATCGTGCAGCAAAAAATAGTCCACCATGTCGCTCAAGCGAGCAAGCGCGTCAGCATTTTCAGTGCACTGTGGTTCATCAGCGACATTGCCACTGGTCAAGACCATCGGGCGTTCCATGCACTGCATCACCAAATGGTGCAGCGGCGTGTTGGGTAGCATGAACCCGAGGCTTGTCACACCTGGAGCTACCGATGCCGCAAGCTGTTGGGTTTCTGTGGCATCAAGAATGACGATCGGTGAAGCCGGGCCTTGCAGCAAGTCTGCTTCAACTTGGCTGATGGCACAGTAGCGCCGCACCATCGCCAGATCTCGCGCCATCAAGGCCAGGGGCTTGCGACTGCTGCGATGCTTGAGCTGTCGCAGCCGACTCACTGCGTCCTCGTTACCGGCATCACAGGCCAACTGAAATCCGCCCAGCCCCTTGATGGCGACGATAAAGCCGCGCTTGATCAGGGTACCGGCAGCCTCAGCATCATCGACAGCGTTCAGCGACTGCGGGTCAAACCGGCCACCCCCAGCCTTTTCCAGCCAAGTGTGCGGACCACATGATGGGCAGGCGACAGGTTGCGCATGAAAACGGCGGTTGCCCGGGTCGGCATATTCGTTCGCACACTGCGCGCAAAGCGCAAAGCTTCGCATCGTGGTTGCACCTCGGTCATAGGGGATGGCCTCAATGATGGACAAGCGTGGTCCGCAATGGGTGCAATTGGTAAACGGATAGCGGTAGCGTCTGTCCAAGGGATCAAAAATTTCCGCCAGACAACCCGGGCAGGTCGCCGCGTCGGGCGTGATGTTCGTGTGAACGTGGCCGACCTGACTGGCGACGATGCGAAAACCGGATTCTTGCGCCCGGTTGGCAATGGATTCCCGTTCAATGGCCTCGATGCAAGCGAGTGGCGGCGCCTGTGCCGGCAAGTCATCAACAAAGGCACCCAGCGCGGCGA
>Ga0116159_1003199_pt1 | contig 14904 bp, 10 predicted proteins | sample AD_JPNAS1_MetaG_FD_89878 | JGI IMG/M metagenome (GOLD analysis project Ga0116159, IMG submission 89878) | Active sludge microbial communities of municipal wastewater-treating anaerobic digesters from Japan - AD_JPNAS1_MetaG | ecosystem: Engineered > Bioreactor > Anaerobic > Digestate | place...
CTGCCAAGGGCGGCGATCTGGGTTGGTCGAACCCCGGCATGTTCGTACCGGAATTTGAGGATGCCTTGAATCGCTTAGCTCCCGGTGAAATCAGCGACCCGGTGGTATCTCGTTTTGGTGTCCACCTGATCCAGTTGGAAGAGCGCCGTAAAACCGTCCTCAGCCCTGAACAGCAGCGCGAAGCCATTCGCGCGATGCTGCGCGAAAAGAAAATCGTTGAGGCCTATCAAACCTGGGCTCAGGATATCCGCAGTCGCGCCTACGTTGACATTCGCGAGCCACCGCTTTGAAGGCCTGCGCTTGAAAGTCGGAAAACACGTTCCCCGCAAACGTTTTGGGCAACATTTCCTGACTGATTGCGGCATCATCGATGCCATCGTCGCTGCGATTGATCCACTCCCTGGCCAGTTCATTGTCGAAATTGGCCCCGGCCTGGCGGCGCTGACGCAGCCTCTGGTGGAGCGACTGGGAGCTTTGACGGTGATTGAGCTGGACCGCGATTTGGCGCAGCGCCTGCGTCGCCATGGTCAGCTCTCAGTCCTTGAGTCAGATGTGTTGAAAGTCGATTTTGCGCTACTGGCACAAGCATTGTGTGCTACAAAAATTAGAGTAACAGGGAACTTGCCCTATAACATTTCCACACCGATCCTGTTTCACTTGCTGCAGTTTGTCGAGGTCATTGAAGATCAACATTTCATGCTGCAAAAGGAAGTCATCGACCGCATGGTGGCATCACCGCACACTGCCGCCTATGGACGTCTGAGCGTGATGCTGCAATGGCGCTATGAGATGGAAAATGTGCTGTTTGTTCCGCCGGGGAGTTTTGAGCCACCGCCCCGTGTCGATAGCGCCGTGGTGCGCATGTTGCCGCGCGCCAACTCAGTGGCGCTCGATGTGCGCCTGCTCAGTGAACTGGTGCAGGTCGCTTTCAGTCAGCGGCGCAAACTGCTGCGCCACACCTTGGGACGCTGGCTGGAAGCGAAACGTATTGGCGACAGCTTCAATGTACAGCGTCGCGCAGAAGAAGTGTCAGTTGAGGAGTACCTGGCGCTGGCTCTGACGGCGCAAGAAGCCGAAAAAAAAGTCTGACTAGTCAGACTTTTTTAGCAATCCTGGCCGGATGACTTACGCTGTCATCCAGTAACCCGCATTGAAGGGGCTGCTCATGCGCAGCGCTTGTGGAGAAATGTCGAGCAACTTGTCGGTCGGCATCCTTTCGCCGCTTTCCGTCAGCAATTCGATACGTGCGTTACCGGTGGTCGAATCACCATGGGTGTCACTTGCCTCGTTCGCCCGTTCTGCTTGGCTGGTGTATGCAGAACGGGCTACTGAAAAGAATAGAAACACCTGAAGGGCGTTTTCCGGTCCCCCCAGTAATCGGCAGCGTCGCGGAAAATATCGAGTAGTTGCTCGCGGGCCTCCTTGTCGAATTTGGCATTGGCCGGAATATGTTCCAGCACTGCCACAAACCCAGGTTGTGGACCTGACTTGTGCACCGGGTCAGTCATGCTGTCGTAAAGCGAGTCAAAATTCTTGCCGACCGCGACGGTCAGGATGAACTGCTGACTGATCAGGTCCAGGACATCCTGCTTACTCTGTGCATTGGCCAAGTTGGCGTACAAAAAATGGTGTCCGAGCGCCTGAGCGGCTTCCTGCAGTTCCTGTACCCGAAAAGCCCGAATCGACTGAACGATGTTCGGGCGTACTCCGCGCAACGGCGTATCGGCAGTGCCCGGTAACGGCGCAGTTACTTGGTCAAGTGGCATTTTCATTTCCCTTTTCTGTTCAAAATAACAATTATGTGTTAAGGCACAATTTGGCGAAAGCTCGCATAATGATCGGCGGTGTAATAACAAACATCTGGCAGGCGGGGCTGGCCTCCACATACAATTCTCTTGACTCCTCGATGCTTCAAGCCTGGTGTCGGTACGGTGTATTCGCGGTAATAGCCACGTTTTTGGACTGGCAGCAAGCGCTCCCGATTCCCAAACACCGTACCATCTTTCTCGCTCATGAACGGCCCACCCTGACGTATCAGGGAGAACACTTGGACACCCTGTTTAGGCAACTCAGCCAGGCTGATAGCGGCTTGTACGTCAACTTGAACTGGTGCTTTGGCCTGAGCCAAACCCAGAACCATCGCAGCAGCCAAACATAAGCCAGTGAGCACCGGCTTGACGTTCACAAATCTCGACATAGCAAACATTTCCAATAAATCCGCGGGTAAACCCGATCTTTCAAGCGCGCAAGTGTCGGTGATCTGACGTAAAAATGCAAGCTTGTGGTCAATCAGGTGGGTGATTCAAAGTGAGTGCGCCGGTAAAAACCGGCGAGCTGCAAAGGCGTAGAGTCCCAAACAGTCAAGAGCAGGGCATTGCTTGGTTTCCACCACCTGATTGCGCCGTCATCAGCACCTTGTCATCAGGGGACGGATCATTGCGGCGATGTTTGGCCATGATCTTTGTCAGGTCAGGGGTCAAAGAGGGAACGGGTGAAGATGCGGGGAAGGTGGATCGCGGCGTACTTGCGACAGTCAGCTCAGAGGGCAGCATGGCCGGAATTCTGGTGAGCAGCCAACAGGGCAGTCGGCTCCCATTGTCGTCACGGCGGGGATGGACCGCGGCTGCGGGATAGGGGGCAAGATCGAGAGTTCCAAATTACTCCCAAATAGATAGCTGACTATGTAGTCCAGGTATGGGATGGAGTCACAAAAGGCGTAATAATTATCAGCAAACACGGCGAAGCAGTCTGGTGACTTGACCTGTGCCACCCGTGTCAGGCGAGCGCTCACCTGACTGTGCTACAGTCCCTTCCCATGAATTCGGTCAAGGTTTTCTTTAGCTACTTTTGGTTCTCAAGCGCCTGCGGCGGTAGAGAGTTTTGAACGTACCCAACGAAAACGTCCTGATTCCTCAAAAACCGCCGGCCAACCCGGCGGTTTTTTTATGCCTGTCTGATTCAACCCTGCAAGGAAATACCCGATGAATGCCAAAGCTATTGCTGACCAAGATGCCTGGATCAGTCCTTTGAATGCCAACACCACCGACCGCACCGGCGCGACCGACAACGAACGCATCCAGGACATCACCGTGTTACCCCCTCCAGAGCATCTGATCCGGTTTTTCCCGATTCATGGCACACAGGTCGAAATGATGATCAGCACCACCCGGCGCAACATTCACAACATCATGACGGGCAAGGACGACCGCCTGCTGGTGATCATTGGCCCCTGTTCAATTCACGATCCGGCCGCCGCGATGGATTACGCCCACCGGCTCTTGGCCCAGCGCCAGAAGTATGCGGATTCACTGGAAATCGTCATGCGTGTGTATTTCGAGAAGCCCCGCACCACAATTGGCTGGAAGGGATTGATCAACGACCCTTATCTCGACGAAAGCTTCCGCATTGACGAAGGCTTGCGAATGGCGCGCCAGTTGCTGATCGAGATCAACCGACTGGGCCTGCCGGCGGGCAGCGAGTTTCTGGACGTGATTTCGCCGCAATACCTGGGTGACCTGATTTCCTGGGGCGCGATTGGTGCCCGCACCACAGAAAGCCAGGTACATCGCGAGTTAGCTTCCGGCCTGTCGGCACCGATTGGTTTCAAGAACGGAACCGACGGTAATATTCAAATTGCCACCGATGCGATTCACGCAGCCGCGAGGGGGCATCACTTTTTGTCGGTACATAAAAATGGCAAGGTCGCCATTGTTCAGACCAAGGGCAACCAAGACTGCCACGCTATCTTGCGCGGTGGAAAGACCCCCAACTATGACGCAGCCAGTGTGGCTGCGGCCTGTGCCGAGTTGGAAAAGTCGAAACTGCGAGCCACCTTGATGGTGGACTGCAGCCACGCCAACAGCGGTCGGCGGCACGAAAAACAACTCGATGTGGCGCGCGACATTGCAACCCAGATTGCCAGTGGGTCCAGGCGTGTGTTCGGCGTGATGGTCGAAAGCCATTTGATGGCAGGAGCCCAGAAGTTCACCCCAGGCAAGGACCAGACCGACCGGCTGACCTACGGCCAAAGCATCACCGATGCTTGCCTAGGCTGGGAGCAGTCACTGATAGCGCTGGAATTGTTGTCTCAGGCCGTGTTGGCGCGTCGGGCCGGATAAAGTCAGAGCCTGCAGCAGGGCTTCCGAAGCCTCACAGAACCGTCGAACAGGCAAAAATATTTGGCAAAAATTGCCGCTAGCCCACGTTCCATAAGCGCTGATAGCTACTCGTTATATAGCATAGAAATCCTCTCAAGAGGTTATCTTCGAGGAATTGGCACAAAAAACCTCTTCAGTCTGAGTGCTGGTTTTTCCACCGCATGCCAAGAAATCATTGCCAATGGAACAGTGAGCAGCATGGTCAGCACAAACAGCAACATTGGTGATTGAACAGACACTGTGCGGGTAATCACTTGCTGAACCGGAAATGCATACAAGTAAATGCCGTATGAGTAGTCATTCGGCAGAGAAATATGAAGCTGGAGCCACTGGTGAAACCCAAGCGTCAAGGTTACATATCCAATCGTAACGGCAAAGATAAGGTGAACCCATTGATGATTCTTGAGCCATATATATAGGATGAACGCAATGATTGCATACGAAATCTTGCAATCAATCTCGCCACGGTTAATATAAATCAACATCCCAACTACAAAACCAATTATCGGAACATAAATAACAGCAGACCAGTCACCTGGAATCAAAAAGGTACCAAGCGGGTCCTTGGCATAAAGCAGCAGTGAGAGCGCCACAAATGCATTAAATACCGGGCGCTTCGATATCAGGCCACCGACGCCGCAGAGCAGCAAAAGCAGGTAAGCATACGCCTCATATCGCAAGCTCCAGAGTGAACCATTGACCCCGGCGGTGAATCCACCATCACGAAAAACACCGGGCAAGACGCCGCGCTGTTTGAAAAGAAGGTTGTCCTCGAAATAACGGCGAACTTCGTGACTTGGGAGGTAATCATTTAAACTCAAGGTAGTGAAAAACGGCCCAATTAAATAGGCGCTAAACAACAGCACAACGATCAATGCCGGATACAGGCGCAAAGCCCGAGCTGCAATAAAACCGACAATACTCTGCGTTCTCTCATAACTTTGCGCCACCAGAAAACCGCTGATGACAAAAAAAATGAATACCGATAAATACCCGAAGGAGAGGGTACCAGTCCATTTGAACAATGGCTCAGAAGGAAGTTGATTGGTGAAATTGTAGGAATGCGACAACGCCACGGCAGACGCTGCCATCAGTCTGATCAGATTCAGATTGTTTTCTCGTCCGTCAATCAAGTCAGCAAATTTCATGGTGTTCTCGTGCCCGGTTTCCTGGCATGCGATGGGCTTTCAGGCTAGCAGGCCACCTTGTTCAAGTGCTTGCAGCGAGTCCTTGCCAATAGGGTAAGTTTCCTTTTGTGTTCCCTGCTGTGCCCGACCGCTCAGGCTTCGCGGCAAGACAAGTTGACCCGCATGTTGTCGGCGACAATAGGAACTTTGCGAGATGCATGTCAAGCGCTTGCCTTGAAGCGATCAGCGTAGCCTCACTGGCTGCAGATAAAGGCTGAAACTCTTTTGCCCCCGAAAGGTATCGATAAGCGCTTACCAGACACTTGCAGCATCTCAACTTGCCAGAGGAAATCGGCATTCGATCAATGGACCAGTGGAAATAGTCAAGAAATTCCTTTTTTATAAGATGGCGATTGGGCGGGTCGCGTCCGGTCGAACCTGCCTGTGGTTTGGACTGTGGTTTTGCGCTGCATCGGCGATGGCTGCCAGTGCCGTCGGCCAGGGCAGCGTGGACATCGCCAGCTACGACGCGAACACCCAAGTGCTGTTGTTGAGTGGCTGGGCCGCGCCTGAGTCACCGCAGGTTTACACCTCGAACATTGTTGTGACTGTAGGCAATCAGCAGATCTACCGTGGCAGGTTTCTGCGGTCGATACGACCCGACGTTGTGAGTGCCAGGCAGCGGTCTGACTGGTTGTGGTCCGGCTGGCGGGTGGAAATCAACACCCCGACTCTGGCCCCTGGAACACACAATGTGCGGGTTGAATTGTTGTTGACCAATGGGGAGACTTTTGCCATTGCCAACAGCCCATCAGTCCATGCCATTGACATCCCGCCCAAGAGTTTGCCTTCGATCAAGTCGCGGTTGTTGCTGGCAATCGCACTGCTGCTGCCAGCGATGGCGCTTTTCTTTCCGGGCGCGGTGCAACGCTGGACCAAACAACGCTGGCCTGCGGCAACGGTTTTTTTCGCCACAATCGTCCTGTCATTTCTGTTGTTGGTCGCCTCTGGCTTCACCGGTTCGTCGGTGCGCCACGCCCTGCATGACTCACCGGTCTTGGCCCACGACGCCATTGCGTGGCTAGGGCAGGCCAGGTTCATCCGCATGGACGAATGGAACATTCTGACGCAAATGGCCATTGGGCAAGTCAATGCGTCGCTGCATTTCCCCTTGCTCAACCGCAACGTTGGTCTTGACGGCAACAACATGCTGCTGATCGGCATGACCGGTGTTCCGGTGTCTCATCTGTCGGCGTTAGCCAAGCCGGCTACTTGGGGGTTCTGGCTGTTTGATTTGCGTGGTGCCCTGGCCTGGCATTGGTGGTTTCCGTTTTTTGCCTGTTTTCTCGCCCTGTGGGCTGTTTTGATCCGCTTTTTGAAGGTCGATTGGCGAATCGCCTCGATGCTTGCGGTCACCTTGCCCGCGTCGCCCTACTCGGTGGTGTTTTCCGGGCATCCGGCCTATGCAGTCTTTTTCCCGCTGCTGAGCCTGTGGCTGCTCGACAGGATTTTCAGCATCAATCGGCCGTCTGTGGCGGCCGCTTTGGGTGCCATGCTCGGGTTGTCACTGGCCGGGTTTGTCCTGGTCTTATACCCGCCTTGGCAAATTACCCTGCTGTACCTGCTGGTGCCGTTGGGGGTAGGCCATTTTGTCTCACGCAGACCAGCATTTTTGTTTGGCAAGGCGCAATTCATCGCGATTTTGCTGGCACTGGCGATTGCCCTGGGGTTGATAGGCAGTTGGCTGATCGACACCAAAGAGGTGCTGCAGACGGTGGCTGCCACGGTGTATCCCGGACAAAGGGCGACCTCGGTCGGCGGCGACATCGACCCCTGGTTTGCCATCAAAGGGCTGCTTAGCCCGATCACCATGTACCAGGAAACACCGTTCATGAATGCCAGCGATGCTGGTTCATTCATGTGGCTCTGGTTGTCGCTGGTAGCCGCCTGCGGACTGGTTTGCTGGAATGATCGTAAACTGCATCTGGTTCCTGTGCTGATCGTCGGGTTTCTTGGGCTGACCCTGGGCTATATTTACCTCGGTTTTTCTATCCCGGTGGCGCAATACTCACTGTGGGGACGGGTCACCTCATACCGGCTGGACCTGGCGCTCGGATTGGCCCAGTTGTTCTTGCTGGCCTGGCTGATCTCAGTCAAAGCGTCTGTTTTTGGTCACGCACTGACCGCTGCGGCATCGCGACTGGCGATCGGGGTCGGCCTGGCCTGTGCAGGCTTGTCGGTCTGGCTATTTGGCCTGTTGCCGGTGCCGATTGCCAACATTTTCACCCCCGGCTATGTGTTGCTGGCCAGTGCCGTGTTGGGCATTGTCAGCTACCTGGTGATGGCGCAGCGCCCGGTGTTGGCTGCTGGCATTTATTGCGTCTGGATGCTCGGTACTTCAATGCCATTCAACCCCATTGATCTGGCACCGAGTCAGGTGCGACTGGAACCCGCCTTGAAGTCGGCATTGCAGGCACCGGGTTCGCCCGGTGGCATTCGCTTGGCGGTGCTTGACATGCATCGGTGGCGGATGAACCTGGTGGCCGCTGGCGAACCGGTCGTCAACGCGGTGCTTTACTACCCACAGGAAACACTGTGGAAGAGCCTGGACCCGGATGGCAAATTCAAGACCCTGTACAACCGCTACCAGAATCTTGAATTTTCCACCGCAGAACTGCCCGGCATTGATGGCTTCCAAATTGATGCACTCCAGTTGGACCTGGTCAACGTGACCATCGACCCACGACACTTTGACTTCCGTAAACTCGGTGCCACGCATTTGCTGACGTCGCCGCGTACGGCTTCCCTGCTGATGGGTAACAGCAGTCTGCGGCATTTCGCCAGCGATGGCAAATGGGTGTTATTGAAAGTCGCTGCATGAGTTTGACATCCAGCCAGTCCGCGCCGCTTGTGGCCACTGCCAACGCCTCAACGCCCACATCTGATGCTGATGCATTTGAGGCAACCTTTGTCATCATTCCAGCCCTCAACCCGTCGCCGACCCTGCTGACCCTGCTGGCGGAGCTGCGCCAGCAGGGCTTTTGCAAAATTTTGCTGGTCGACGATGGCTCAGCCGACGCGTTTGGGGCCATCTTCCGAGCTGCCGAGCAGGCCGGTGCCAGCGTAATTCGGCATCCGGTCAATCTTGGCAAAGGCGAGGCGCTCAAGACAGCGTTTCGTAGCGCCTTTGCCCTCGGGGCGGCCGCCGTGGTGACGGTCGATGCCGACGGGCAGCACTCGGCGGCAGATGCGGCTCGCATTGCCCGGCGCGTGCGGCAAGAAACTTCACCGGTTTGCGTGCTCGGTGTGCGCACTTTTGCGGCAGAAGTGCCGTTGCGCAGCAAATTTGGCAACCTTCTGACACGGCAGGTCTTCCAGGCCTTTTCATCACTGCGCGTCTCTGACACCCAGACCGGTCTGCGCGGGTTTTCAGGTGACCTGCTGTTGCGACTGTGTCAAGTGTCAGGCCATCGATACGAATTCGAGATGCAAATGCTGCTTTGGCTGGCGCGCTCGAAGTTACCCATCGTCGAAGTGCCGATTGACACCATCTACATTGACGACAACGCCAGTTCGCATTTTCGCCCGGTGGTCGATTCACTGAAAATTTACTGGGTACTGTTCAGAGATTTGTTTATCGCGTTGTCTTCGTTCGGCATCGACATTGCCTTGTTCTCGCTGTGCCAGGCTTTGACCGGGGACATATTGTTGAGCACCTATGCGTCGAGATCAATCTCTGGCGCTTATAACTTTATTGGCAACAGAATCTTTGTCTTTAAAACCATTGGCAATTTGCGCATGCGCCGCGAATTGATTCAGTACATTTTGCTGGCGCTGACTCTGGCAACGGCTTCAGGCGGTCTGGTTCAAGTCTTGCAGCACGCAACAGCCTGGAACGTCACCTTGTGCAAAATCCTGATCGACTTGACGCTGTATGGGGTATCTTTTCTGGTGCGAAGGTTGATGATCTTCAAACCTGACAAAAAAACTGCCTGACCATCGTCTGGCAAACAGGATCAAGACACATGAATATGGTCCGGGGGCAAGCCAGCGGCGTGCCGGTCCAGCGCCTTGCGGAAAGCCAACTCCAGATTTCGGGTGAAACGTTCGGTATCAAACAAGGCTGTGGTCAGCCGGTTTGTCTCGAGCCTTTGTTTCAGATCAGCCAGAGGTTGTGGCTGCATCGCCAGTTTGACCGCCATCGCTTCAAAGTCCTGGTGATTGCTGGTGATCAGTTCGGGCAGGTCAATGGTGGTCAATAAGCTGGCTGCCACACGGCTGGCATAACTTTGGCCGGCACAGGTCAGCACTGGCAAGCCCGCCCACAGGGCGTCGCTGGCGGTGGTGTGCGCGTTGTAGGGAAAGGTGTCCAGAAACAGATCCGCCAGACGGTACCGTGCCAGGTGATCTGCCAGCGAAGGCAGGCGCCTGGCAAAAATCAAACGGTCCGGGTCGACACCCCTTAGCTGCGCCTCCTTTTTCAGATTCTCAATGCCCAGCGCATGTTGGCTGAACAACCACATCACGCTGTCTGGCACCAGTGCCAACACACGCATCCAGACATCAAACACCGGTGGCGTGATCTTGTACAGATTGTTGGAACAGCAGTAGACGAAGCCGTGCTGGGGCAGTTGAAAGTCCTGTCGCGAGAAACTGGCGCTTGAAATTCCTTTTTCCACGTCATTGGGTTGAAAACAGTCGGGCAAATAGATGATCTTCTCGGCATAGAAATCTCTTGATTCGGGCGGTATGACCTGATCATCAGCAACAATGTAATCCCACTGAGCAGACCCGAGTGATCCCGCATAACCCAAAAAATTGATTTGGACAGGTGCGCATCTTTTTAAAAAAACACCGGGCTTGCAGGCATCGGTAAAACCGGACAGGTCCACTGCAATATCAATATTCAAATCATGTGACAGGGCAACGATATCATCATCGGAAAATTCATCAATATACAATAATTTGCTAAATGATTTGGCGACATTTTTTTGATAATCGCCTGCAATCTTTTTCGCGAATGAAAAAGCAATCAATTCGAATTGATCTTGATCGTGGTTCTGAAATACACCGTTCATCAGATGCATGACAGGGTGATCGTGAAAATTAGGCGAGTAATAGCCAATGCGTATTTTTTTCTTCTGTATAAATGCCTTTTCAGGCGATCTCTTTCTGTCCTGACCTGGCTTGACAATGTTATTGAGCCAGATTTCTGCACATTTTTGATGCAACAGTGGCTCGTCGAAAATACTCAAGTTGGCCCATGGCTGGATGACCTCATCGTTGTTTGCCAGTTTCAATCGGATGGCATCAAGGTTTTCTGTGTAATTGCTCCAGTCGCAGCTTGAGTTTTTGGCATGCAGCAACTGCCCCAAAAGGTGTTCCAGGTCAGGCTTTGCCTTGTAGGCCAGCTCAAACTCCGCAATGGACTCTTTGTAATGTTTGAATTGCGCCAGAATGGCAGCACGCTTTGCGTGAGCCTCGGCTAGCAGCGGGTTCAGTTTGATCGCGTAGCCCAGGTCTGCAAAGGCGGCGTTCGGGTCGCCAAGTTCGGCAAAACAAATACCCCGGTTCAAATAGTTGGCCGCAACATCCGGCTTGAGCTCAATGGCCCGGTTAAAACTGGCCAGCGCAATTCTGGGCTTTTTCAGGGCAATCAGCGCATTGCCCCGGTTGGCGTAAGCATCGGCAAGATCGGGGGCCAGTTGAATCGCCTGGTTGTAGCTGTTGACAGCGGCCTGCTGTTCCCCGAGCGCGCGATAGGCGTTTGCCTGGTTGTAGTGGGCAGCGACCAGGTTCGGGTCCAGCGCAATGGCGCGCTTGTAGTTTTCAATCGCCGCCAGGTGGTCCTTTTGGTCGTTGCAGGCGACACCCCTTGCCATATACGCATCAGCGAAATTGGGCTGCAACCGGATGGCCGCATCGTAATGCGCCAATGCCGCCTGCAAGTCTCCTTGTGCCCGGCAAGACAGGCCCAAGTTGAGCAAGGCCAGGGCATTGGAATTCGACTTTTTTGGTTGCTGCGATGGGTCAACCAGGCGATTTTCAGTTTGACTTTTCATGAATCGGTGTGTGGCAATGGAACTGACGGCACCCGTCTGGGCAGTTCGCCGCGCATCGGCGGCAAACCCTGCAGTTTACAATCATCGGCTACTTAGACCAACCCCGCACAGGAATGAACCAACCCTATTCGCACGACCCGGCGTATCTGTCAGGGCTGAAAAAAATTGAACAGCAGATCCAGCAGAACCAACTGCAGGAAGCCGCGCTGGGTTTAACCAAACTGTCGAGAAACAACACCAAAGATCCGCGCCTTTTTTTGTTGGGCTCGCTGTTGGCCAGCGCTTCCGGCAACGCTGACGGAACCTTGTCGGCCGCACGGCGGGCCAGCGAACTGGCACCGCAATGGCATCCTGCAACGATTTATCTGGCCGGCGTTCTGGCTGACCAGGGACAAGCCGAAGAAGCAGTCGACGCGGCCGAGCTAGCGCTGCAGCAGGCCGCTGAAGGGGTGAATGTCTCTGTCAAGGAGTTGTCCGCTCTGGCGCAGCGGGCCGCTGCCATTGCGCTGCGTTTCGAAGGCCAACCCAAAGCCTGGCGCTGGCTGCGCGATGCCTTGCAGGCGGACCCCGATGATGCCACGCTGAAGCTCCAGATGGCTCGCACCCTGGTCGGCATGGGCGATCTGGATGGGGCGGTTGAACTGTTTGACGCATTGCTGCAGCAACAACCCGGCCATGCCGGGATTTTGCTGGACCGCCTGCGTGCCCGGCTGATGCTGGGCCAGCTTGAGGCGGCCAGGCAAGATGCCGATGTGCTGCTGGCCCAGGCACCGGCAAATCCGGTGTACCAGTTTTTTGCCCAAATGGCGCAGGGCAAGGTGCCCAAAACACAGCCAGCGCTGCTTGTCACGACAGTGTTTGACCGCTATGCCACCCGCTATGACCAGCAAATGACCGTTGCCATGCATTACAAGCTGCCAAAGCAGGTGGCAAAGATGGTGGGCGAGTGGTACCCGGACCGAAAGTTTGACCTGCTTGACTTGGGCTGTGGCACAGGGCTGCTGGGGCGGGAACTCAAAGCCATTGACGGTGCGTTCGCCGGACAGGCCATTGACGGTGAACTGATCGGTGCGGACCTGTCCGAGCAGATGATCATTCAGGCTCAATCCCATGGGGTGTATGCCAATTTTTACAAGGTCAACCTGCTCGACGCGCTGGTGGCCACCCCGGCCGAGCATTACGCGGTCATCAGCGCGCTGGACGTGTTCGGTTCTGTGGGCGACCTGTCAACCGTCATGCCCGGTGCTTTTCGCGTGTTGACACCGGGTGGCCACCTGGTGTTTACATTTCAGGAGAGTGACAGCGGTGACGCCCCCTATGCGCTGACGACAAAGCTCAACTATGAGTACCAGCGGGATTATGTACAACGGCTTTTGCAGGACAGCGGTTTCACCGACATCAACATGCAAGACGTTGACCTGCGCGTTGAGGAAGGCCAGGCAGTCAGGGGTGTGCTGGTGACTGCCAGCAAGCCTGGCGAAGGTACCGAACAGGCCCCTGCCAAAGCGGCCGAAAATGCCGGGCCTGATCAACCTGCCTAAGGTGAAACAGCCATGGGTAACGCAGCAGCAAGCGTGCTATCCGGGGCTGATTTCCGTCGGTTCCAGATAAGGGCAATTTGGGCTGCAGCGGCAGAGTTGTTTCATCCTTTCGGATGGCCGTGAATGCACGTCAATTTGGCGACTTGCCAACTGGCCAGTCGGGTTGACCACTGGGTACTGGTCATTTAACCTTTATTTTGGACATAACTTGTGCATTTGAGCTCTCTGGAACATGTTGAAAGGCTGGTGGCGCAGTATCTGTGCCAGCAACCGGCCTTGAACGTCATCGACATCGGCAGCTACGATGTGAACGGCAGCTACAAGGCCTTCTTTTCCCGCCCCAACTGGAACTATGTCGGCGTTGACCTGGCAGTCGGCCCCAATGTGGATGTGGTACTGACATCGCCTTACCGTCTGCCGTTTGCCAGCCATTCGGCCGACGTGATCGTGTCGGGGCAGGCGTTTGAGCACATCGAGTTTTTCTGGCTGACCTGGCTTGAGATGGCCAGGGTGCTCAAACCCGGTGGATTGATTTTTCTGCTCGCACCCTCGCGCGGTTATGAACATCGGCATCCCCAGGATTGTTGGCGCTTTTACCCGGATGGCTATCATGCGCTGGCCCGCTACGGTGGCCTTGAACTGCTTGAAGTGCAAACCGACTGGCAACCGCACGCCGACGAGGGCAGTGCGCCCTGGGGCGATACGGTAGGTGTATTCCGGCAGCGGCCCATGTCGTGGTGGTTGCGATTGCGCCGCGTTGCCATGCAGCATTTGCGTTACCGGGTGCTGCCGGGCTACCGTGATTAGTCACTAAACGAGGCTTTGCAATTTCCGGGAAGAAATCAAGAAAGTCATGAAGTCATTCGCCGCGAGGGCGCGACTCCCACAAATTCAAAACAATTCAACTGTTCTGTGGGAGTCGCGCCCTCGCGACGAAGGCTGTTCGATTCCCGCTCGTCCGGCTCAGGAGGCGCGATTTCTCCTGCTGAACGTCAAAACTGGCCGCCGCTCAATGCGCGATAGGTGCAGTGATTTTGGGGTCGGATCCCAATTGCGTCGACACGCTATCATCACAAAAAACGCCAGAAAGCAATTGGGCTCAGACCCCAATATCACGGCCCAACGCCCAAAACCTATCAAAAACAATAGCTGACAGCGCATATTGGACGCGCACTACAGGCCTTTTGTCCATGAATTTGAACCCAAAGCACAGCGCCGGTAACAGCGGTCGCCGTCTGTGGGGTGCCCTCTTGGTGCCGGTTATTTGACATCACTCCTGCAAAGGCTCTGCGTCAAAAAATCGCTCGGCCTCTCCCCAGAAGTGCCACGCCGCTGGGCTTTCGGCAATAGCGGACTCCAGCACCATAAATACATCGCGAATCAGGTTGTCCAAATCAGCGTAGATGCCCAATTGCCGCAGTCGCAAAAAACGTCGTCCATTGGCCGTATTGAGCCCAACCAAAAACAGAGTTACCGGTATGTGCTGCTGCACCGCCAGCCGAAGCAACGCCCTGGGCACACTTGCCCGCAGCCCCAGCAGTTCAATGGACTGACTGGTGCTGACCTGATCCGCTGGCACATCCACCACGGCCAGCAGTTGTTCGTTATTCTTGAGTGCCCGCAAGGCTGGCAACAGGCTGCTGCTGACATCGAGCGTGGCACAGCCCAGGGTCTTGGCAACAATGGCGGTGCGCGCTTTGGCGTAGGCATGCAAAACACGCCGACCGGCAAAATGGGCACCATCCAGTGCCGCCACCAGCGCATGCACTTTCAGCCCAGCGTCAGCTACATGTGGTAAAGACCACATGCCGGCCCCCCAATGAAAAGTGCAAAGCAAGCCAGCCTTGCCGGGCAACGGCCAGTTGCCAGTGACCTCAAAATGCCGCTTGACCCAGCCAATGCGCCGGGTTCGCACCAAATAGTAGTCGGCGTGGTCAACCAGTGTGATCAATCTACGCACCCATAGCCAGTGCGCCACATCTGAGCCCACAAACCCCCGGGCCCGAGCCTGCTGCAA
>Ga0116159_1003209_pt1 | contig 14868 bp, 10 predicted proteins | sample AD_JPNAS1_MetaG_FD_89878 | JGI IMG/M metagenome (GOLD analysis project Ga0116159, IMG submission 89878) | Active sludge microbial communities of municipal wastewater-treating anaerobic digesters from Japan - AD_JPNAS1_MetaG | ecosystem: Engineered > Bioreactor > Anaerobic > Digestate | place...
AGGCTCGAAGGAATCCGGAAAAAGGGCGGCGATCTCGGGCTTGAGGCCAGACGGCTTCTGCCCGGCGGCCTTGGCGCGGACGGGATCGAAGTCCACGAACCAGCTCTTGAAGATCGCTCGCGCCATTTCCTCCAACGTCTGATTCATCTTCCGATTCAACTCGATCTTGTCGTCCAGCGCTCCGAGGAGGTAACCTATGGCCTCACGTTCCAGGGGATTACCAGGCCAAGGCAGTGAAAGTGTGGCGAGGTCCCGCCTTGTTGCATTTCCAAAGACTGATCCACCGCCCTCAATAACCTGCCACTGTTGCTCCATGTTTCGCAGCGCAAACTCGATGAACTTGCGATCCGCATGCGATCTCGCTCGGATAATGGACAGGCCTCGCCCGATTGAGCATTCAACCTCTGCAATATTGACTCGACCGATGGGCGCACGCACGCTGAACAGAATATCCCCAGGTAGGGCTATCCGAGTGGGCTCTGAACAGAAGACACGAATCGATGGATGGCGGTAGTTGAAATCCCTAACACCTTGAAAGAATGGAAGACCGACACCAGATTCGTTGTATGTTGAACCTGGGGGAGATTGACCCATGATTATTTCAGCCACATCATTGAGCTGGACTTCACCCGCCATAGCCAATATCCTCCAGATTAGCCCAGATGGGCTGGTCGAGCTTCTCTGATTGCTCGGCGTGCGCCCGCAAAACGATCATTCCCCACCGCCTTTCTTTTTCGGTCCGCCGGTCCGCTTCGGTTTTTGCTTCACCACTTCCGCCAGTTCCGCCTCGATCTCCTCGACGGTGGGGAGCGCGGAGCGCAATTCCTTCGGCAGGGCGCGGGTGAGTTCGTAAGTGGAAATTCCGATGGGTTTGTCAATCCCGGCGAAACTGTACTCCGCCAGCAAGCGGCTGCGTTCCTGGCAGAGGATCAGTCCGATGGTGGGCTGGTCGGCCGGGTGCTTGAGGTGGTCGTTGACGACATTGCAGTAAAAGTTCAGCTTGCCGGCATATTCCGGTCTGAATTTGCCCTTCTTGAGCTCGATGACCACAAATGCGCGCAGGCGCAGGTGGTAGAAAAGCAGATCGATGTAGAACTCCTCGTCTCCGACATCGAGCTTGTATTGCCGCCCGACAAAAGCAAACCCCTGGCCAAGCTCCAGCAAGAATTTTTCCAGGTGGCGGACCAGTTCGGTTTCCAGCTCGCGTTCGTGAAAGGGCTCGGTCAGGGTGAGAAAATCAAAAATATAGGGATCCTTGAGGGTCTGCTGCACCAGGTCAGACTGATGCGCCGGCAACGTCAGGGCGAAATTGGACCGGGCCTTGCCGTGCCGGGCATGGGCCTTCGCCTCGATCTGCATCGCCAGAATGTTCCGGCTCCAGCCGTTGGCAAGGGTCTGCTCCATGTACCAGTATCGCGTTGGAATGTCTTTGACCTTTTCCATCAGAACAATGTGATGAAACCAGGGAATTGCCCAGAGCAGCGCGGTTCCCGATTTTGCCGCAGGTTGCGGCATTTTTACCGGGGAACTTATTTTTGCCGCAGGCTGCGGCAAAAATGCGGACGGATCGGGATACTCCCGGTAAAAAGCAATCATCCGCCCGATATTGCGCTCCGAAAAACCCTTCAGTTCGGGCATCTCGTTTTTCAGCTCCCGTGCCAGCCGTGGAATGACTGCCGCACCCCAGCCTTCGAGCTTCTGGCGCGCGCCAATGATGCGGCCGATGTCCCAATACAGGTGGACCAACTCTGAGTTGACGGCCAGAACGGCCTGGGTCTGGGCGAGCTGAATGCGTTGTTTCACTTCAGTGAGAAGTAACGCAAAGTCGTTGGTTTTCGCCAGCTTCTTATCCGCCATAGCCGATGTCCTCCAGGTTGGCCCAGATGATCTGGTCGAGCTTCTCGGCCTGTGCGCTCTGCTCCCGCAGGGCGGACGTCAGGCGGGCCATCTTTTCTTCAAACGGCTCGCCGTCGTCTTCCACCTCGGCCGCGCCGACATAGCGGCCGGGCGTGAGGATGTGGTTGTGATGGCGAATATCATCGAGCGTGGCGCTTTTGCAGAAGCCGGGTATATCTTCATAATTCCCAGCAGACTTATCTCCCCGCCAGGCGTGGTAGGTGTCCGAGATCCTCTGGATGTCCTCCTCGGTCAGTTCACGGTGAACGCGGTCAATCATACTGCCCAACTTGCGGGCATCGATGAAGAGCGTCTCGCCGGTACGCTTGCGGAAACGCCCGTTGCTCTTGTTGCGCGTGAGGAACCAGAGGCAGACGGGGATTTGCGTCGAGTAGAATAGCTGGCCGGGCATCGACACCATGCAATCTACCAGATCGTCCTCGACGATGGCCTTACGTATTTCCCCCTCGCCGGACTGGTTGGAAGACATCGAGCCGTTGGCCAGGACGAAGCCCGCCAGGCCGGTCCGGGCCAGATGATGAATGAAGTGTTGAACCCAGGCGAAGTTGGCGTTCCCGGCGGGCGGTGTGCCGAATTCCCATCGCTTGTCGTCTTTAAGCAGTTCTCCGCGCCAGTCGGAATCGTTGAAGGGCGGGTTGGCGATGACATAGTCGGCCTTGAGGTCGGGGTGTAGGTCGCTGTGAAAGCTGTCGGCGTGCTTCTTGCCGAGGTTTCCAGCGATGCCGCGAATGGCCAAGTTCATCTTCGCCAGCCGCCAGGTGGTGTGGTTGGATTCCTGGCCATAGATGCTGATGTCGTCGATCTTGCCACCGTGGGCCTCGACAAACTTTTCCGACTGGACGAACATGCCGCCGGAACCGCAGGCGGGGTCATAGACGCGGCCCTTGTAGGGGGCGAGCATCTCGACCAGTAATTGCACGACGCAGCGGGGCGTGTAGAACTGGCCGCCTTTCTTGCCCTCGGCACTGGCGAACTGGGACAGGAAGTATTCGTAAACCCGGCCGAGGATATCCTTGGATCGGTTGGCCTTGTCGCCCAGGCCGATGTTGCCAATGAGGTCAATGAGCTGTCCAAGGCGCTGTTTGTCGAGGCGCGGGTGGGAGTAATCCTTCGGCAGCACGCCTTTGAGGGACGGATTGTCGCGCTCGATGGCGAGCATGGCGTCGTCCACGACCTTGCCGATGGCCGGTTGCTTGGCGTTGGCCTTGAGGTTCGACCAGCGAGCTTCCCGGGGTACCCAGAAGATTTTCTGGGCAATATACTCATCGCGATCTTCCGGGTCGGCACCCTTGGCGCGGTCGGCATCGAGCTTGGCGTGCTGCTCTTCGAAGGCGTCTGAGATGTACTTCAGGAAGATCAGGCCGAGGACAACGTGCTTGTACTCGGCCGCGTCCATGTTGGAACGCATCGCGTCAGCCGCCCGCCAAAGTTTGCACTCGAATCCCAGGTTTGCGCTCTGGTTGGTTGTTTCAGTCATCACATCTGCTCCGCAATTCGTGTTGGTTCCAGCGCTGAGTCCGGGCCACCCGTGCCAAGCCGCAGTCAACCGTCCCCGCAGGCGATTGTTAACCTTTGGCACAATCTTTCGAAGACGGGTGGAATGCTATCAGTTGGGGTAAAAGCGCGCAAGCAGAATCAGGCTGCTCCGGGGCAATCTGATCACTAGCTGCGTTCCGGATCGTTGCGCCGACGGGCTGGAACCGGCAGGCGGCAGGATTCCCGCTCCACAGTCACCTGGCGGCGTGGCCAAACCAGGCGTTTGGGACGGGCGCCGGGCGGATCTCTGGCGTGTTCAGGTTGGCGGACCGGGTCGAATCCGGGCTTTACGCTTCGGCGAACAGGTATTCCAGATCTGTTTGGGAGAGGCTGCGGGCGAAGCCTTCTTCGCCGAGCACGTCGGCGATGGTCCGGGCTTTGCGCTGTTGCAGCTCCCAAATCTTTTCTTCGACGGTGCCGGGGGAGATCAGGCGGTAGGCGTTGACGGTGCGGGTTTGGCCGATGCGGTGGGAGCGATCAATGGCTTGGGCTTCGACCGCCGGGTTCCACCAGGGATCGTAGAGCACGACGTAGCTGGCCGTGGTCAGGTTCAGGCCGGTGCCCGCCGCTCGCAGGCTGAGCAGAAACACCGCCGGGCGGGGGTCGTTTTGGAATGCGCTCACGACAGCGGCCCGGTCCCGGGTTTGGCCGGTGAGGCTATGGGTGGGAATCTGGCGCTGGCGGCATTCCGCTTCGAGCAGGTGCAGCATCTGCACAAACTGGCTGAACAGCAGCACCTTCTGGCCTTCGGCGGAGAGCGCGTCGAGCAGTTCGAACAGGGTTTCGGTCTTGCCGGAGGCGGCGTCGTTGCCCACCAGCCGGGGGTGGCAGCAAATCTGGCGCAGCCGGGTGAGGGCGGCCAGCACATGGATTTTGCTTTTGTTGAGGCCCTGCTCGGCCACGGTTTTCAGCACCAGCTCGCGGCTGCGGCGCAGTTCGGCCAGGTAAAGCTTGCGCTGCGCGTCGCCCAGTTGGCAGTCGCGACGCTGCTCGATGCGTTCAGGCAGGTCTTTCGCCACCTGCTGTTTGAGCCGGCGCAGCAGCAACGGGCGCAGCCGGGCCGACAACCGGCGCCGCGCGATGCGTTGCGCCGCCTCGGACTCCTCGCCGCGCGGCTCGTAGGTTTCGGTGAAGCGGTCCTGGCGGCCGAGGTAGCCCGGCTGGATGAAGTCCACGATGCTCCACAGGTCCAGCAGGCGATTCTCCAGCGGCGTGCCGGTCAGCGCCAGGCGATGGGCGGCTTTTAATTGCTTCACGGACTGGGTGACCTGGGCTTCCGGGTTTTTGATGAATTGCGCTTCGTCCAGGACAATGGCCCGGAAGGCGAACTTTTGCAGCTCCTCGAGGTCGCGGCGCAGCAGGGCGTAGTTGGTGACGATGAGGTCGTATTGGGGGACTTGCCGGCGCAAGTTATGGCGGGCGGCGCCGCTTTCGAGCACCAGCACCCGGAGTTGCGGGGTGAAGCGTTCCGCCTCGCGCCGCCAGTTATGCAGCACCGAGGCGGGGCAGATCACCAGCGCCGGCTGGGGGTCTTTCCGATGCTGGTCTTTGAGCCACGCCAGCCACGCCAGCGTTTGCAGCGTCTTGCCCAGGCCCATGTCGTCCGCGAGGATGCCGCCCAGCCGGAGCCGGGTAAGGTGGCAGAGGAAATCAAAGCCCGCTTTCTGATACGGCCGCAGTTCCGCCCGCACCGCGGCGGGCAGCGGCATGGCGGGCAGCCCGGTGAAGTTCCGGATGCGCTCGCGCAAGGCCCGGGCCGCGGCGGAATCACAGAAGCGCCGCCAGCCGTCTTCGCCCAGGTGCGCCGCCTGCTCCAGGCCGAGGCGCTGGGGCGCCGCCGCCAGCCCTTCCACGCCCAGGTCGGCCATGGCCTCGTGCGCCGAATGCACCGCGTCCGCGTCCAGTTCGACCCAGCCGGCGTCGGGCAGTTTTACGAAGCGTCCGGTGGCCGCCTGGAGCCGCTGCAAGTCGGCGGCGGTGAGTTTCAGCCCCTCCTGTTCCCATTCGGCGGAGACCTCCAGCCAGTCAATGCCGCTGCCTTTGACCACGAGCCGCGGGCGCAGTTGGCGCGGCGCCAGGAACAGGCGGGAGAAACCGGGATTGCCCAGGTAATCGGCCTCCGCCGGGCGGTCGGCCCAGGCGCGGGCCAGCAGGCCCAGGAAGGTCTCATTGGCGTCGCCGACCCAGAGGCCCGGTTCGGGCGTGAACCAATCCAGCCGCCGCAGCCATTGCGTCGCGGGTTCCAGCCGCGGGTCATCCAGCAGTTCCGGCCGGGCGCCGTCCGGGCGCGGGGGATTCGAGGCGTGCCGTTTCCATTCGTGGCCGTTCCAGAACCAGAGGCTTTGGTCGCGCTGGCTTCGGGCGCGCAACTGCAGGCGCACGGTTTCGGCGAGCAGTTCGAACAGGAATTGCGGTTTGGCCGCGTGGCTGAGGCAGAGTTGCTCCCAGTCCACGCCCTGGCGGGACTGGGTTTTGCGCAGGTGCAGCAGCAGGCGGTGGCTCAGCTTTGCCAGGGGCAGCGCCGGCTGGGTATTCCAGAGCTCGAACACGGGCGGCGGCGGCGCGGAGCGCAGCAGGTAGAAGGTTCTCCCCGCCAGCGCCAGGGTTGGGTGGCGGTTGAAGAACCGCACTTCGCTCAGCGGATAAATCCCCCCGCCGGGCACGGTCAGCCGGTGGGTAAAGGCCAGGCCCGCTCCGCCGTTTTCCAGGTGCGGCGTCAGCTCGGCGACGGCGCCCTGGAATTCGAGCGGCTGCGGCGGTTCCTTGCCGAGAGCCAGTTCGAGCCGGGCGGTGTGGCCCCAGCGCGCCAGCCAGTGCAACAGTTCAAGGTCTGACAGCACCAGGGGCGTTTCGCCGTTCCGGCGATGGGAATGGGTTTCTGCCAGCCACCGGATGAATTCCCAGTCGCCGGGCGGGAACAGCTCCTGCTCGTGCGCGGCGCGCGTGGTCAGTTCCAGGATTTCGCCCAGCGTCCGGACCTTCTCGCCGGTGCGCGGGCGCGCCAGGCGCAATTCCACCGCCAGCCGGCAGCACGCGGGCTGCTCCGGGTCGGGTTGCGGATGGCAGATCGCCCGCACAAAGGCCCGCGGCGCGTCGAAGTGCGCCGGGGGCTCCGGGAAAAGCCAGGTCTCCAGGTGGCGGACCAACTGTTGCTCCCGCGCCGCCTGCTCGAGGCGCTCGAACCGGTCGCGGTTGGCGTAGACACTCAATTCCGTGGGCACCGGCCGCCGCGCGCGCAGAAACAGGAACGCCAGCTCCTCCAGGCGCGCCGTCCCTTGCACCGCCAGCAAGCGCGGCCACCAGTCGGAGTTGGGGAAATCCTTGCGCGACAGGCGGAGCTTTTCGAAGTAATCCTCGAGCAGGAGCCACGCCCGTTGCGAATCCGCGCAGCCGGCGAAGACCCGCAGCAATTTCTCCCGTTCGGCGACCACCGCGCTTGAATCGCCCAGCTCGCGCCGCAGGTCCGCCAGCGCGCCATAAGTCTTTGTCAGCGCCGTGTTTTGCGCGTCGTACTTCGATACCTGTGACGCGCGCGACCCGTTTCTGTTTCTCGGCAAAGCTTTAGCCATCTTCTGCACTGACCCTTTTCGGGGTCTTTCATCTGCGCATAGAACCAGATGGGGGTCAATCTCAAACGCCAAAATTTCGGCCGGCCGGGCGCAGTTCCGCTGGGAAAGTAGCCGCTTGCCGCGCCCCGCGCCTAGCAAATGCGGGGCAATTGCTCGCCGCTGGACATGTCGAGGATGCGCCGGGCGCCGATGGCGCTTTGCAGGAGAACGCGGGCGGTGGATTGGGGGGAGGCCTGGCCAATCCGGGCTGCCCCGGCGCTGACGGGATGCGCGCGCAGGATTTCCAGCGCGCGCGCGGCGTCGCGTTCCGGCACAAAAACGGCAAAGCGGCCTTCGCAGGCGACTTGCAGCGGGTCGAGCCCGAGAATCTCACAGGCGGCGCGGACGTCTTCGCGGACGGGAATGAGCTTTTCCTCGACCTGGAGGGTGAGGCGGGCGGCTTCGGCGATTTCATTGAGCACACTGGTGAGACCGCCGCGGGTGAGGTCGCGCAGGCAATGAATTTCGAGGCCGGCCTGAATGAGCTGCAGGACGGCCTCGGCGACCGGGGCGGAGTCGCTGCGGATGGCGCTCTCGAACTCCAGTCCCTCGCGCACGGCCATGATTGCCATGCCGTGCCGGCCGACGTCGCCGCTGACGAGGATGGCGTCGCCGGGCTGGACGCTCTGGGGCGCGATACGGAGCGAGTGCTCCAGGATGCCAATCCCGGCGGTATTGATAAAGAGGCCATCGCCCTTGCCTTTATCCACAACCTTGGTATCGCCGGTGATGATCTGGACCCCGGCAGCCTGGGCGGCCTGCTGCATGGAGGCGGTGATTTTCCACAGGGTCTCCATCGGCAGCCCCTCTTCGATGATGAAAGCGGCGCTGAGGTAGCGCGGGCGCGCGCCGGCCATGGCGAGGTCGTTCACCGTGCCATGCACCGCGAGCGAGCCGAGGTCGCCGCCGGGAAAGAAAAGGGGGCGCACGACGTAGGAATCGGTGGTGAAGGCGATGCGCTGGCCGGCGAGGTCGAACACGCTGGCGTCATGCTGCGCTTCGAGCAGGGAGTTGCGAAAGGCGGGCACGAAGAGCTTGCCGATGAGCTGGTGCATGAGCTTGCCGCCGCCGCCGTGCGCCAGCAGCACGCGCGGATAGTCCTGGATGGGAAACGGGCAGGCGGGCGTGAACTTCGCCGGGGTGGTCATGGTTCGCGGCGGTAGCGGTAGTAGGCGGCGCAGGCGCCTTCGGAGGAGACCATGGTCGCGCCGAGAGGATGTTCGGGGGTGCAGCGGGTGCCAAAGGCGGGGCATTCGTGGGGCTTGATTTTGCCTTGCAGCACCAACCCGCTCTGACATTCGGCGGGTTCGGCCACGCCGCGGCCCGCCAGGCCGAACTTGCGCTCGGCGTCGAAGGCGGCGTAAGCGTCGCGCAGGCCCAGGCCGCTGCGGGGGATTTCCCCAATGCCGCGCCATTTGCGCGGGGTGACCTGGAAGACTTCGCGGATGAGCTGCTGCGCCGGGGAGTTGCCGGCCTGGCGCACGGCGCGGCGGTATTGGTTTTCGACCTCGGCCCGCCCGCTCTCGAGCTGCCGCACGCACATCAGCACGCCTTGCAGAATATCGAGCGGCTCGAAGCCGGTGACTACGATGGGCACCTGATACTTTGCGGCGAGGGGGAGGTATTCCTCCCAGCCCATGACGGCGCAGACATGGCCGGCGGCGAGAAACCCCTGCACGCGGCGGTCGGGCGCGTCCAGGATGGCCTCGATGGCGGGCGGCACCAGCACGTGCGAGACGAGCAGGGAGAAATTCCGAAGGCCCTGGCGGGCCGCCTGGTAAACCGCCATGGCCGTGGTGGGGGCGGTGGTCTCGAAGCCGACGGCAAAGAAGACAACCTCCCGGGCGGGGTTTTGCCCGGCCAGCTTTACGGCATCGAGCGGGGAATAGACGATTCGCACATCGCCGCCCGCGGCTTTGACGGCCAGCAGGTCGGTGGTGCTGCCGGGCACGCGCAGCATGTCGCCGAACGAACAGAAAATAACATCAGGCCGGGCGGCCAGTTCGAGGGCGCTATCAATCAATTCGAGCGGAGTGACGCAGACCGGGCAGCCGGGGCCGTGCAGGAGCGTGACCTGCCGGGGCAGCAGCTCGTCCAGGCCGAACTTGACGATTGCATGGGTCTGGCCGCCGCAAACCTCCATGAGCAGCCAGGGGCGCGTCGTGATGCGGGCCAATTCGCGCGCCAACTGGTGCGTGCCGCCGGCCTCGCGGTATTCATCGAGGTATTTCATGGCGGCGATGGCCCCGGCGCCGGGGCCGGCGCGGCGCCCGCCCCGGCTTCCTGCAGGTCGCCCAGTTCCTGCATCTCGCGCAGGTATTCGAAGATTTGTTTGGCCTCCGCCTCGTCCACCCGGCTGAGCGCAAAGCCGACGTGGACGATGACGTAATCGCCGATCACGGCTTCGGGCACGTAGGCCAGGTTGACTTCTTTGAGAATGCCGCCGAAGTCCACTTTGCCGGTGCGCAGCAGCGGGTCTTCGCCGCTGATGCTGGTAATTTTACCTGGAATAGCCAGACACATTATCCTCCAACCTACACCGGGGGCGGCAATCCGGCAATGTCGCGCGGAGCGGGGCGCTGAATTCGGCCGGGTCAGGACGGCAGCAGGCGGGCGTTCGGGCTCAGGGCGGCCACGATCTGGCCCAGCGCGAGGCCGCCGTCGTTGGGCGGGACGCGCTGATGCCAATAGGGACGGAAGCCCGCCTCCCGCAAACGGCGCACGGCGTGTTCGGTCAGGCAGCGGTTCTGGAAACAGCCGCCGGAGAGAACCACGCGCGGCTGACCGAGCCGCCGGGCAACGGCAATGATGGCCTCGACCAGCCCCTGATGGAAGCGGGCGGAGATTTGGCTCACGGGAACGCCGCGGGCCAGGTCGGCCAATATAGCTTCGAGCATGGGAGCCCAGTCGAGGATGAGCGGCGCGCACGAGGAGGAGCGGGCCTCGGGTTCCGAGCGGATGGGCAGTTCGTAGGCTTCGTCCGCGGAAGCGGTGTCGGGGAGGGCGAATTCCAGTTCCATGGCCGCCTGGCCTTCGTAGTGCGCCCGTTGGCGGCCGCCGGTGAGCGCCGCCACCGCGTCGAACAACCGCCCGACGCTCGAGGTCAGCGGCGAGTTGATTCGGCGGGCGAGCATGGTTTTGAGCGGGGCCAGTTCGGCGGGGGTGAAAGCCCGCAGCGGGGCCAGGTGGGTCTGCGCAAAGGCGGCTTCGCCGAGCGCCTCATACAGCAGGCCCAGGGCCGCGCGCCGCGGTTCCCGAGCCGCGGAATCGCCGCCGGGCAGGCGGAAGGGGCGGAGATGCGCGGCGCGCGCGCAGGCGGTTTCCGTGACGAGGAAAAACTCGCCGCCCCAGACGGTGCCGTCGAGGCCGTAGCCGGTGCCGTCCCAGGAAACCCCGAGCACCGGCGGCGCGAGTTCATTTTCCGCCAGGCAGGAAAATACATGGGCGAGGTGATGCTGAACGGTGAGGAGTTGAGGGGGCGGGGTTTGGGCCTCCTCGCCGTGGCGGCCCCGGGCGGCGAGTTCGTGCGCGAACTGGGTGGAAAGATAATCGGGGTGGGCGTCGGCGGCGATGATGGATGGGCGCGCGTCGTAAAGGGTCTGGAAGTCGGCGATTACGCGGCGAAAGGCCGCAAAGGCCAGGTCGGTTTCCAGGTCGCCGATATGCTGGCCGATGAAGACCTGCGGCCCGACGGACAGGGCGATGGCGTTCTTGAGATGCGCGCCGACCGCCAGCACGGAATGGCCCGGAGCCGATCGCGGACCGCCCAGGGAGACCGGGAGTTGAATGGGCAGCGGGGCATAGCCGCGGGCGCGGCGCAGAACCAGTTCGCGCCCCGACATCAGGCGCACGATGGAATCGTCCACATGCCGGACGATGGGGCGGTTATGGACCAGAAAGAGATCGGCGATGCCGCCAAGGCGGTCCAGGGCCTCGTATTCGTCGGTGCAGATGGGCTCATCGCTCAGGTTGCCGCTGGTGGCCACGACGGGAAAGCCGAGGGCGGCAAGCAGCAGATGATACTGCGGGGCGTAGGGGAGCATTACGCCGAGATTGGGATTGTGGGGGGCGAGCGAGGGGGCGAGGGGAAGGGCGGAAGGCGCGGGGCGGGGAGCGCGGGCGCGGCGGAGCAGGACGATGGGGGCTTCGGGAGATTGCAGGAGCCGTTCCTCGAGCGGTGAGACCTCGCACTCCGCCCGGATGGCCGCCAGCGACGGGAACATAAGCGCGAAAGGCTTTTCCTCACGGTGCTTCAATGTCCGCAGGCGGCAAACGGCGTCTTCATTGTGCGCCGCGACCATCAGCAGAAAGCCGCCGAGGCCCTTGACGGCGACGATTCGGCCCTGGCGCAAGGCCTCCGCCGCCGCGGCGATGGGCGCGCCCGCGGGCGCGGTTGCGGCGGGCAGCGGTTTTCCGCTCCGGTCCCACAATTCGAGCCGCGGGCCGCAGGCGGGGCAGGCGTTGGGCTGGGCGTGGAACCGGCGGTCGCGCGGATCGTCGTATTCGGCCTGGCATTGCGGGCACATGACGAACGCCTTCATGGAGGTATTCGGGCGGTCGTACGGCAGCGATTCGAGGATGCTGAACCGCGGGCCGCAATGGGTGCAGTTGGTGAAGGGGTAGCCATAGCGGCGGTTGCGCGGGTCAAAGATTTCAGCCCGGCAATCAGCGCAGGTGGCAATGTCCGGGAGCACCAGCGCCGTCCGGGCGCCGCCGGGGTCGCTGGGGCGGATGGCAAACCCGGCATAGCCGGCCGGGTCAAGCCAGGCCGCCTCGAGACTTTGGATTGAACTGCGCGGCGGCTTTTCCGCCGGGAGACGCAACCGGAACTTCTCCAACGCGGCGCGGGGGCCCTCGACTTCAATGAACACGCCCTGGGCTGAGTTGCTGACCCAGCCGGCCAGGCCGCTCTCTACGGCCAGCCGGTAGATGAACGGCCGGAAGCCGACGCCCTGCACCGCGCCGCGCACGACAATCCTCAGCCGGACGCTCGAGCCCATCTCACGCATGATCCCAGTTCCCGCCGGGCGCCGCCGATTCCCCCTGCCCAACCCATGCTTTCTGGCGGTTCATACTCGCGGGCGTTCAATCGTCGCGGCCGGCTTCGTGAACGCGGATGAAGCGTTGGAACACGAACAGGCCCACGGGAGCAATCAGGGTGCTCAAGCCAATGATGAGCCAGAGCGTCCCCGAGTGGCGGGGGCCGGTGGCCGGGCAGAACCGGTCGAGCAATACGCCGGAAAGCGGCCCCACCCCGATTTTCGCCAGGAAAAACGGCAGCGAGGACATGGCCATGTAGGAGGCTTCCTGCCCCTTGGGCGCGATGGCCGCGGTGTATTCATAAAGCCGCGGCGAGTAGAAGGACTCGCCGATGGAGAGGAACAGGACAAAGAGGAAAATCATCACGTAGTAGGGGTTGACCGTGCCGCTCAGGCCCAGCCAAACATGGGCGATGCCGTGGCCGAACCAGCCGTCGGCCAGCGGCCGGAACCATTGGGGCGGGACGGCCATGATGAAAACCGACGCCGCCGCAATGAAGCTGCCGAAAATAACCATGCGATAGGCCGAGATCCGCTGCGTGAGCACCCCCACCAACGGCGCCAGAAAGACAATCAGGATATTGTTCAGCCCGTAGAGATGCCCGACGGGCGCGCCCTCGCCCAGTTCGCGAATGCCGAAGGTCGGGTAGGTGTAATCCATATGCACGAAAATCATCTTGATAAACACGGCCAGCGACAGAAAGGCCAGGAACTTGTAAAAGCCGGTCTGCCGCCACAGGCCGGCGAAGATGCGGGCCGTATCGCGCGCGGTATCGCCGATCGTCAACCGGAGCACCCGCAAGGCATTCTGGCCGGGATATTTCACCTGCTCCGGCGTGATGACAACCCCTTGATCCGTGGCTTCGACCCCTTCACGGAGCCAGAAGTAGATGATCAGGAAGCTGGGGATGGACAGCGCCAGGCTGGCCAGCAGAATGGCGCGGTAGGTGCTGAGCTGCATGCCGAGCCCGGGCAAAGTGAAGCCGTCATGCTCCCCCAGCTTCGCGCGCAGGGCATCGAAAATCAGGACGCCGATGAGGAATCCCGCGTTCATAATGGCGTAGAAGATGGAGAAGGCGATGGAACGTTGCGCCGTGGTGGTGTAGCGCCGCAGGGCGGCGATGGTCACCGGCGCGCCCATGCCCTCCCCGAGCGCCAGCACGGTCAGGCCGACCCCCAGCGCCAGCCACTTGACCGTGGTAAACGTGATGAAGACGCGCGAGATGATGCAAAGCGCGAAACCGAGCAGGAACGTCTTGCGCAACCCCAGCGCGTCGGTCAGCGATCCGACCAGCACGATGCAGAGCGTCAGCCCCGCCGACCACAGCAGCACCACCAGGCCCGACTGGACGTCGTTGTAGCCCAGGTCCGAGGAGAGCCAAAGCCGCAAGGTGAAGTTCACCACCCGGTAGGCCAGGTTGCTGAACAGCACGATGGCAAACACGATCCACAACTCGCGCACCGCGCCAAAGAGCACGGTGAACTTGCCCAGAAAGCTCCGCAGCGGGCCGGGGGACGGCGGGTTGTTCGGGTCAGGCATGGGGAAGCGGGGGGACGCGCCGGCTCAGGGCGGGGATGCGGGCGCGGAAAGAGGATTTTCCCGCCGGCATTTTAGTATGGACTACAGGCATGACGCAGTGTAGTCTTGTGGCCCGAATTGCAGCAAGCGTATGACTGGAATTCTTTACGGCCCGCAATCCGGCGGCTTCCGGAAGCAGCCGGTGGCCTCACCGCCCGGCTTTCGCCGGGAGGGGGGGCGGGCGTTTACGCTGATCGAGCTGCTGGTCGTTCTGGCAATCATTGGCCTCCTGGCCAGCCTGCTCCTGCCGGCATTGGCCCGGGCCCGGGAGGCGTCCCTGCGCGTCAAATGCGCCAATCATCTCAAACAACTGGGATATGCCATCCGGATGTATGCCGACGACAGCAACGGCCGGTACCCCCTGCGCGCGCTGGCCGGCTACTGGCCCGCAGCATTGCTCGAATACTACCAGTCCACCAACATCCTGCTCTGCCCGTCCGACCGGCGCCGCGGGCCGCCGCAGACGGATTTTGCGGCGCAGTTGGCGGCGGACCGGGCCAACCGCAGCTACCTCATCAATGGGTGGAATGATTACTTCGGCACCGCGTTAAATGCCGCCAGCGCCATGCGCGAGGCCGCCGTGATTTACCCCGCGGAAACGATTGTCTTCGGCGAAAAGAAGAATTCCGTGGCGCACTACTTCATGGACCTTTGCGAAGACCACGGCAATGACCTCGACTCCGTCGAGCAGGCCTGCCACTCCGCCAACCAAAAGAGCGTCTATTCCGGGGGCGCCAACTTCACTTACGCGGATGGCAGCGTGCGCTATATGAAGTATGGAACGACGGTCTGGCCCCTGAACCTCTGGGCCGTAAGCACCACCAACCGCCTTCTCTTCGCCTGGCAACGGTAGCGCCCGCGCTGCCCGGCAGGGTCAGTGGAAGCGCGCCGCGGCAGACCCCATACCCTCCCGCGGCTTTCCACCCCCGGCAACCCACCAGCCCCCGGCACTATCCCGCCCCCTGCAGGCCGCGTGCCCACACGCGGCGCTCCGCACCGGCCTGCCACCACCACCCCCCAAAAATTGCCCTTGCGCGAAGCCTCCCTGCCCGCCAGCCTTCCTCCCGACCCTTGGGGTGGGGGCGGCTGGAACTCCCAGCCCAGGGAACGGCAGGAAGCGGAGTCGCTCTCCGGCCCGTAATAGACAAGCAATTAAAATAACCATTAGAGAGGACAGACATTATGAAAA
>Ga0116159_1003231_pt1 | contig 14800 bp, 9 predicted proteins | sample AD_JPNAS1_MetaG_FD_89878 | JGI IMG/M metagenome (GOLD analysis project Ga0116159, IMG submission 89878) | Active sludge microbial communities of municipal wastewater-treating anaerobic digesters from Japan - AD_JPNAS1_MetaG | ecosystem: Engineered > Bioreactor > Anaerobic > Digestate | place...
ATTATGCTCTAAAATGGTAAAGCAAGCGGATGTGGCGGAATTGGCAGACGCGCTAGATTCAGGTTCTAGTGATTGCGAGATTGTGCAGGTTCAAGTCCTGTCATCCGCACCAAAAGACGGTGATTGAAGTATTTCAGTTGCCGTTTATTTATTCACTAATATTGTTTTTTTTGAAAAGAAAATTGAACGAGGTTGCTTTTTCGTGATTTATGCAATACGATATTTGTTGAAAAGAAATTTCAAACTGTTTATATAATTTGCACAAACACATTTCTATAATAGTTATATATAGATTTTGTACATTGCTATAATTGACTTATTCAGTAATTGTTGGGCATACTATGATTGAAAGGAAATTGATTTTAAGAGTTATCACTAATCAAAATTTGTATTGACAAGTCTTGAAAGAAGACCAAAGAAATTATTGATGAGCCATGGGACATTTCAATTAAATTCTATCTTTTTTAATCAAATATCATCAATAATTTATGAATTTTATTGATATATAGCAAAATTTATGATATACACAATGTTATTATATTGCATAAATAATTAGTAGTTATATTTACTTTTTGCAATAAGTTGTGGGAACTGCTGATTAACAAGAAAATGATGCACTTTCAGTTTTTTGCATAAACATTTGAGCGATAACAAAACTCGACCTTGACAAAAAAACAATACAAGAACACATACAGATTATAATGCTTTTAATAGTGATATTAGCAACATTACAAAATGATAATATAGAGTATGAAGAACAGGAAAGAGAAGAGGGGTTTATATTTCTCGATTTATAGAAAAAAGAATGGACAGACTTACTCCGGAACAGCGCCGAAAGAATATGCAAGCCGTTAAAAACAAAGATTCAGAAATCGAACGGAAACTGAGGCAGGAATTGTGGGCACGTGGAGTTCGTTATAGAAAAAATGTAAAGACAATTTACGGACATCCCGATCTTGCTTTTATCGGTAAGAAAGTAGTTGTGTTTTGCGACAGTGAATTTTGGCACGGTTATGATTGGGAAAACAAAAAGGAGGAAATTAAATCGAGAAGAGAGTTTTGGATACCGAAGATTGAGAGAAATATGCAAAGAGATGCTGAAGTGAATAAAAGATTAGAGTCAGAAGGATGGAGAGTAATCAGATTTTGGGGCAAAGATATTAAGGAAAATGTTTCTGCTTGTGCTGATTTTGTTGTTAAATGCTTGGAGGAAAGCTAAATGCTTTATAAGACAATTGATTTGTGTGCGGGAATCGGGGGAATACGACGAGGGTTTGAGCTTGCAGGAGACTTCGAAAACATTATATCAGCGGAAATTGATGAACTTGCCTGTATTACTTATGAGCACTTATTTAATGAAAATCCGAAAAATGATTTGACATCTGAAGAATTCCAAAAAGAAATAACAAAAAAACAATATGATATTTTGATGGCCGGATTTCCATGTCAGGCATTTAGCAGTGTCGGCCAGAAACTCGGATTTGAGGATATTACGAGAGGAACAGTTTTTTTTGAGATAGCAAAAATAATAAAAAACACAATTCCTAAAGTTGTTTTCCTTGAAAATGTCGAAAACCTTGTAATACATGATAAAGGAAATACATTTAAGACAATTATTAAGACACTTGATGAAGAATTAGATTATGAAATAGTCGGATTTCCGCATGGAGAGTATGATAATTTAGAAAAATATTCCAGATCATTTATTCGCAACAGTAAGTTTTTCGGATTACCCCAAAATAGACCACGGGTGTATATTATTGCATTCAGTCGTGCATATTTCGGAAAGCATGTATCATCATTGCCTGATGCCATGCCTAAGAAAAGAGAGCGACCTGCTATTTTTTCACAGTTAAAGCAAGTACTTGAAAAAGATGTTCCTGCAAGATTTTTTCTTTCTTCCGGCTATCTCCAAACTCTTGAAAATCATATTATAAGACAAAAGAGTAAAGGAAACGGATTCGGATACAGAATAGTAAACTCTCCGGAGATTAATAACCCGATTGCAAACACTTTGCTGGCTACTGGAGGTTCAGGTAAAGAGAGGAACCTTATTTATGATCAAAAGAACGGAAAAAAATATGCTGGCACAATGGTAAAAGGAAAGCAATCACCCATTAATGATAAATACATTCGTGTTATGACCCCTACTGAGTGGGGACGCTTACAGGGATTTGTAGGATATGCCTTCAAAGACGCAGAAGGAAACGAAAAATTTTCTTTTCCTAGAAATATATCGATTACCCAGCAATACAAACAGTTAGGGAATTCGGTTACTATTCCCGTAATAGAAGAAATGGCACTATTTATAAAAGATTGTTTATCAGTAATGGAGGGGAACTTTGATGATTCTGAAAAACGTTTATATTCCATGTATGGTGATGAATTACGACTATGCAAAAAAATTGAAGCAAAATTATCATCACGATTACATAAAAAGACTTTGTATAAGTATTTTGATGTGGTACATCATTTTGCAGGGAGAACCTCTTTCAGTAAACAAGAGATGGCGGAGTTGCTTGGGTGTACAGAAGCAAGGACCTTACAGATATTAAACCAATTGATTAGTGTGGAATGTATTAGAAAAACAGAGAATAAGAGGTATTGTTTCATTTAATGTGTTTTTCAACGGAAAGGGAACAAAATGAAAGCAATAAATGCACTCAAAAAAATAATTGAAAGATGCGATTTGCTCTTGGAGGGCAATGTTATTTCAAGAGAATTATTGATGCAGACATTTGCTGACTTTCTAATAGAAACAACCAATAAAGAAAAACATAATGCCGGATTTGTTTTACATACAGGTTCGGTTTGTTATAATGCTGTTGCTGTTGTCTATGCGGCAGCTACTTGTTTGGTTTATAACGAGTATGATACAGAAGATATTATTGCTTCTTTACAAGAAGGCGATTTGGTTCTTTATAAAGGGAAGAGATATGCCTATGAAGGCTATACAAAACAAGACTTTTTTAACAGAGGCAAAAAAGAAGAATATATACTAATTTCTCAAAATGGGAGCAGGGATTATGTGCCTAAAAAATTATGGGGGAAAATTCAACCTTATTTTGGAAAATCACAAAAACTTGACGGTCGCGGAGTGCACAAAAAGGGTACTATTCGAGAAGATTTTTATAAGGATGTTTTGAACTACAAGTCAGAAGATATTCCCGCAGTTATTAACGCTTCTGTTGCTTTAGTTATGCCTCGAAGCATGGCTGACTTTCTGATTGATAAATTGGCATTATCATTTAATGGCAAGAACATCCGGTTACTTGACTTGATAACTGCATCTTACTTTTCCGAAAACGATGAATATCACTATAGGGGAAATACGGCAAAAACCGAAGCGATTCTAAAGGTAAGCGGGAAGATATCAGTTGCAAGACAATTGATTATATCAAGAGAGGGAAATAGACATGTCGGCGTAATTGTTTTCGGAAATGAAACAGTGGAAAAGAGTCTTTCCGAATTGCCTGAACTCCTGAACAGAAAATCACTTCAATATATTTATGTTATGATGAATCTTGATTCGGAAAACGCAATTACTTTAATCAGACAGGTAGAGAATCCAAATGTTTTTCTCTGTTCAAAAGGATTTCTTTTGTCTAATACTCTTCCGTGTGAAATTAAAAATAAATATACCCGTGAACTTGAAAAACAGGTTTCAGCAGTTTTAGACAGACAAGTAATTTCACATTCTGTTGAAGGATGGATGAATTGGGAAGAGTATAAAATTTTCAGGGAAGCTATTTATGACATCAAAAACTCGGATTATGTTACAGAAGAAAAAGAGAATTTTATTATTACGGCATGGTTCTTGATGAATCTCTTTATGACTGTAGCTTTTAAGATAACTGAAATAGATAATTGTGTTTCATTAGGATTACTGACGATATCCTCTGTTAAACAAAGACTTAAAGATCTTCATTCCGCTGCAGCTTCTTTACCCAAACAATTGCAGGAAAGAGCAAGAAATGTAATATTGCTTCTTGAAATTTCATATCTGTATCTCAGTGATAAATGTGAAAAAGAAGAATATCTTCGTGATTTACTCGAAAAGAACAAAGATAAGCGCATAGCAATTATTGTACCGAAGACGTACTATGTAACTGTTATGACAAAATGCGGATATTACGACATTATGGATAATAAACACTTTCTGACTATCATAAATGCTAACAGTTTTGACAATTCTGTTCTATATGATTTGGTAATTGTCATGGGAAATTTTGTCGGCAAACGATTTAATGCATTTAAGTGTTCATCATCTCCACATATTGAAACAATACTCTATTCATTTGAATCCAATATCTATAAATATAGAGCGGGGAAATTCCACCGTGAAGAAGCAGAACTGAATTCTATGAACACTGCATCAGCGGGTATGTCAGATGAGTTTATAACAGATGAAACGTATTGTACAGATAATGTAGAAGATGTTGAAGAAGTTGCGCAAATAGAGGAAAGTATTGATGACTATATCAGTAAGTTAAATGAAATAGCAGCGTTCAGTGGAATTGAGGCATTTGAAAATCAATCTGGATATACTCCTAATGCTGATGTGATTGCAGCCGGTATATTTGATAGCGGAGAGAGAATCTTTTTCACAAAGTTTTACAAAGCATATGTTTTTGATGAAAGTGACGGTATTGTTAATGAAGTTAATGTTTCTGATTTGAAAGAAGGAGATTCTTTAATCTTTACGCATAATACCGATGAAACACGAGATATTGTGGATACTGTTTTAACAAAGTTAGTTGACGAACGAAGAGTCGGTTCTGAGATTATTGAAAGTTATTCAAAATCAAAGAAGTGGAAACAAATATTACAGAAGTATATGCAAATAACAGGTCTCTCGGCAGGAGAAATTGCCAAAAGAATGATAAGAAACGGAGTTAATGTCCAAGAAGCAACAATTCGAGGATGGCTGGATGAGGATTCTCATACAGTAGGACCAAGAGAAGTTGACTCCATTAAACAAATTGCTTTATTGGTAGGAGATGAAGAAATGTTTGATAATGCCCAAAACTATTTCAATGCATGTAAAACTATTAGAAAAATAAGACGACAAATTTTGGATTGGATAGGTGAAGCAATTATCAAAAAAATAAGCGGCAGAACACCTAAAGAGGGTACATTAGAGGCTTATATATATGACAGAATTGATTCTGTTGCTAAGATTCTTTACTTAGAATCGATTGTATTTGTTGAGCGTTCTGTACCGATGAATCTGACAAATCGTCCGATTAACTTATAAGGAGGAAGAATATGGCAAATGCGGATGAAATAAAGCTGTTAATAGAAGCAAGAAACGAGTATGTTAAACTTATTAAACAGGAAATGTTGGGTCCGGGTTCGGAAATATCGATACCCGACGAAGAACATGAGTTGATTACCAGTTCGCCGGATATTCGTTATTCAATAGGAATTCTTTTCCCGCGTAATAATATGATTAATGCAGATAATGACGACAGTGTTAGAGTAGAAGAATCTGTCTCTGAAGAAAATGAAGAAGTTTTTGAAGAAGACCTTAATAGCGAGATAACGAATGAAGCAACAAGTTATAAAGGTGACTCCGTGAATCCCGCGGACGAGGAAAATCTTGACGAAGAAATCGGTTTAGCTGCACAGAATATGCCTTCTTCAATGGGAATAACTTTTTTTGCATTAGGTGATTCGAGCGAAATCAAATGCAAAATTACATTTGCTACATATATTCGTGCAGAATTAAATGATTGCAGAATTCCGTTCTCTCCTCAAAATCCTGAGACATATACCGTACCTGAACCACTAAGTAACTATTTAGTTTATGATGTATCCGAAAGGTGCCTTAAATTCAAAGACAGTAAAATCAGCAGAAGAGAAATTCATAATCTGAAAAAGCAGAACCTTCTGAAGTTTGACGAATCTAACATTTACGATTTAATGTACAAACTTGCCGATCAAGGACAAAGAGGGTTTGTACGTGTACCGCATTCGCTGGAAGTTAAACTGAAATTTGGGAATTCGGATTACATTGATAAAAACAAAGAATTGGATGGGACAAAAGCAAAATTAACTGCCCTTCGAAAAAGAATCAGTGATGACTTATACTCGATTACTATAATGCTTGTTAATGACTTGGAGGGTAAATCTAACGGATTGCGTTGTGTCTTTCAGCCTGAAATAAGAGTAAGTTCATATGATAATAGTTTTACTTTTAGGGATTATTCCGGTGTGGCTGAGTTTTCTGCTCTTGATTCCGAAGAGCAATCTTTGGAACTTCAGTATCGTAACAAAAAAGTTTACGGAACAGGGCTTGGCACATCAATTAACTGGAATGTTGACGGAAATGGTAATGGAGAATTATTTAGCGATTTTTTCCCTATGTTAGAAGTTCCGCAAATGGATTTTGAATTACCGCCAAAATATGCAGTAGAGAAAAAAACACTGTCAATGCGTTACTTATCAGACTTTTGTGACTCTCCAAAGGAAGAGAAAATAGAACTTCTGAATATATTTGCTGACGCATACAAAAAATGGATTGATGAACTGACTGAAAAGCTTTCAGTTATAGATGCTGAATATAACGGAAGATATAATAAGATTGCAGAAACCAATATAACCAAGTGCCGAATCTCATATAATCGAATTAAAAAAGGAATAAAAGCACTGGAGTCCTCCGAAATGAAATGGAATGCATTTGCATTGGCCAATAGAGCAATGTTGATGCAAAGAATTCATCTGAAACTACAAGAAGTAACCTCGGATATTGATCGCTATCCTGATGATCCAGAGATATCGGATATGTTAAACAAGCTTGATTACGGAGATAATAAAGATATTACTGCAGATAAATATTTTTGGCGCCCCTTCCAGTTGGCATTTCTTTTAATGAGTATAAATTCGGTATCGGAAGATGCATCTGCAGAACGGGATATTGTTGACTTAATTTGGTTTCCTACCGGTGGTGGTAAGACAGAAGCATATCTTGGTTTAACAGCTTTTACCATATTTTACAGAAGGCTTGCACATCCCGACAGTTATGCAGGTACTTCTGTTATTATGAGATATACTTTACGACTGTTGGCTGCACAACAGTTTACGAGAGCATCGACCTTGATTTGTGCGTGCGAGTACATACGAAGAGACTCTTTGAGAAGAAACCCTCGTTATAAGTCATATCCGCTTGGAGAGGATGATATAACAATCGGATTGTGGATTGGGGGCGAACATACACCTAATAAGAACAAAGAAGCAAAAGATTGTTTAGAAAAGTTAATTAAATCCACAGCCGACAATATTCGTGAAAACAAGGACAAGTATAATAAGTTTCAAGTTCTTAAATGTCCTTGGTGTGGAACAAAATTAGTTAAAGATAAAAACAGAATTAACCAGCGCCTTGACGGACAATTCGGTTATAGGATGAGAAATGGTAACTATTTTGAGTTGTTTTGTCCTCAAGAAAGTTGTTTCTTTAATCAAGTTGGCAAATTGCCGATACAAATAATTGACGAGGAATTGTACAAATCACCACCTACATTGCTGTTTGGTACAGTTGACAAATTTGCTATGTTGCCATGGAAAAAAGAAATCGGCTCATTTTTCGGATTAAACAACAGTAATCGTTCGCCGGAATTAATTATTCAGGATGAATTGCACTTGATTTCCGGTCCCCTTGGCACGATGGTCGGGCTCTATGAGACAGCAATTGATGCTTTGTGCAGTTCTAAGGGCATAAAAGCAAAAATAGTTGCTTCTACGGCGACAATCAGAAGAGCAGCAGAACAATGCTCTGCACTATACAATCGTGAGGTCGCTCAGTTCCCGCAACCCGGGCTTGATGCGGAAGATTCTTTTTTTGCGAGGGAATTAAATATTAACTATGATATAAACCAGTATGGAAGGCTATATATCGGTTTGATGCCATCCGGTAAAACAAAGGCAATGATGCAGGTTCGTTCTATTGCAGCATTACTGCAAAAAATTAATGTGATGGATTTGCCTGACAGTATTAAGGATAAATTCTGGACTTTAACAGTGTATTTCAACAGTCTTAAAGATCTCGGGAAATGCTCAACATTGGTTGATGATGACGTAAAAGACTTTATTAAGCGAACTGCGTATCGTCTCGGTACGGCAAAAGATGCTCGAATGATAGCTGGTGCAGACGAATTAACAAGTCGCGTTTCAACAACTGAATTGAATGAAACTCTTGATAAACTTGAAAAACTGGAATATTCTAAGGAAAATATCGAAAACAAACGATATGCATCAAATGTGCTATTGGCAACAAATATGATTTCGGTAGGTATTGATGTAGCACGCTTGAATGTGATGTTGTTGGTCGGTCAACCCAAGTTGACAAGTGAATATATTCAAGCATCAAGCCGTATAGGTCGCTCAAATCCCGGTATAGCTTTTATATTGTACGATGGCTCAAAAAGTAGAGACCGATCACATTACGAACAATTCAAACCCTATCATGAATCCTTTTACAAATATGTTGAACCTACAGGTGCTACACCGTTTTCTAATCCTGCAAGAGAAAGAGCATTGCATGCTGTAGTTATTGCGTTGCTCAGGCACACAAATACAGATCTTTTGCCTGAAAATGGTGCTGCAAATTTTTCAAAAGAAAAATACACTGATTCAATTGAAAAAATTCGTGACTACATTATAAATCGTGATGCTTCAATCATCACACGCATGAATTCGGGGATGACAAGTGACAGTGTGCTTATTTCTGAAGAGATAGATAGAATTGTAGACGAATGGGAACGAATGGCTGAAAGTTATGGAAAAGATTGTTTCACATACGGCGAAAAGTATATGATAAAAAGTCCTAAAGACGGAGAAGCCCGTTTGATGAAAGTTTATAATTCGGGATATTATGATGCAGCTTTTGATACAATGACATCTATGCGTAATGTCGACAGTTTGGTCAAAGGTAATATTCTGATTTGGGAGGAAAAATAAAATGGAACTCGAAAATGCTGAAAGAATACGGTTAAATCATATTACACATTCTGTCAGAGCCTCACAGGCTGTATTGCAATATGGGGTCGGTGCTATGGTTGATTTTAAGGATCAGACCTTAATGACCGCTGCTCCCGAATACTGGCGTGAACAAATTATAGAAATACATGATGAGAGACTTGAAAAAGCCCTCCGTGTAGATTTTTTTGGGATACCGGCAGGTAAGAATAATGAATTATGTAAAGAAGGCATATCGTATGCTCGCTTTCCCGAGTGGTATTTTTGTCCGAAATGCAGAAAGTTTCAGCCTATAAAACACTGGATTGATGAGTACAAAAGAAAGGGTCGAAAACGAGCAATAGAATCAGATCCGTATATGGTTAAGCATATGTGTTGTCCGATATGCAATCAAGACTTGGTAGTAGCTCGTATAGTGACTGTATGTGAGCATGGACATATTGATGATTTTCCATGGGTTAAATGGGTTCATTGTAAAAATTCAGGCGGGGCTAAAATTATTTGTAATCGCCCGTCACTTACTTTCAAAACTGGAGCTTCTTCAACGGAAGGTCTGGAGGGGTTAGTTATAACATGTGAAACTTGCGGCGCGAAAACGACATTAAAAGAAGCTTTTGACAGGGAAATATTTGAAGAACTTGATAAAAAACACAACAATTACTACAATTTCACTTGCTCGGGAAGGCATCCTTGGAAAAATCAAAAGGAAAGTTGCTCGCTCTACCCGAAGGTCTTGCAACGAGGCAGTTCCTCAGTATACTTTCCCGTCATCGTAAGTTCATTAGTGATTCCACCGTATTCAAGTATGTTAACTAGAAAAATAGAGGAGAGCTCTGCATTTTCTGAGTGCAAGAACGTTATTTCTGCATTTATGCGTAATCCCTACACCGCACAGGAGAGTAAAGATGCCATTATTGTTAACCAAATTGACCATTACTCAAACCAGATGAGCCTGGAAATCAATGTATCGCCTGAAAAAATAAAACAAGTACTTGAAAGAAAATGGCGCCAACCTTCAGAAGAAGAATACAGTACATTGAGTGTAAAGTATCGTGCGGAAGAATATGACGCTTTGAGCGGAGAAATATCGTTAGGTAAAGACATATATGGCGATTTTCAAAGAGAATCAACTGATATCGTTGCATACAATTTGCCATATATTAAGCGTATTTCACTGATTCATAAGGTTCGTGAAGTACAAGCTTTGACAGGGTTTTCAAGAATCAGACCTGTTGACAGAACAGAACCTGTTGGGAAACAGGTGAATGTTGTACCGATAAAAGAACCGACAACAAACTGGTATCCTGCATATGAAGTACGCGGTGAAGGCATTTTTATTGAATTCAATCAAGAAGCAATCAATAATTGGCGTAGCGAAAACCGTGATTTACAATTACGAATAGACAGACTGAACGAGAATTACAGCAAATCATTTATCAGCTCTGGTAACCCGCGTACAGTGACAAGTAAGTATGTTCTTTTGCATACTATTTCACATCTTTTGATTAAACAGTTGAGTTTCGAATGCGGCTATAGTATTGCCTCATTGAAAGAAAGAATTTATTGCAGTGAGGGAAGTGAAGGAAAAGAGATGGCGGGTATACTTATCTATACCGCAAGCGGAGATTCAGAAGGAACATTGGGAGGACTTGTTCGCCAAGGGTATCCGGATACATTTCCGAACATTTTTAAAAAGGCAATTAAATCAAGCGAAGTGTGTTCAAATGATCCGGTTTGCAGTTTAAGTTTGGGACAAGGAAGAGATTCGCTTAATTTAGCAGCATGCTATTCATGTGCACTTATTCCTGAAACAAGTTGCGAAGAATTCAACATCTTTCTTGACAGAGGAACTGTTGCAGGAGTGATTAATAACTACCGTCTCGGATTTTTTTATGAACAATTGCATGGTAACAGGCGATGGGAAAGTTTTGTTACACATACAGAGGATTCTTCAGCGAACAGAAAAACAAATCTTCAAGTGATTATTCCGGAAAAGGGTACCGATATGAGTGATGTCAGTTATGCTGATATATGGAAATCAGTTAAAGAATGGACAGATAATCTGACAGAACGGTCTTTGCTTGATAAATTGATTAATATTGCAGATATATGTGATTCAAAGGAAAAACCGGTTTATGAGTGCTCATTTATTATTGCAGGGGATTCAAAAAAATATAGGGCAACATTATTGTGGGAAAAATCTAAAGTTATGTATTTTTCTTCGGATTACAAAGATACTTTCGAAAAAATTACTACCGAGAAGTGGAAATGTTTTTGCGGTGACAATAAGATAATTGATGCAACTGATATTTTAAACGCAATAGGGGGGAAATAATATGGCAATAATGATTCCTGAAAAGCCTCACCAATTTGATTCAGTAAGCCTTGAAGGATTAATGTTTGATGCATTGAAATTATTACCTGACGACTATTATGTTTTCCACTCATTTAGAATTGCCAGTGTGACTGAGAATATTCTTCATGAGAGTGAAACTGATTTTGTGATATTTAATCGCAGAAAAGGCGTACTTTGTATCGAGGCAAAAGCCGGACAAGTTATATATGAAAACGGTTACTGGTATTATTCAAGTGGAGAACCTATGCATAATGGCGGTCCGTTCAATCAAGCTTCGTCTAATAAATATAAATTAATTCGCTATATTGAAAGAAGCAGTTGTTCCGGGATATTGAGTCGCTGCAAATTTCTCCATGGTGTATGGTTTCCATCGGTAACAGATATAAGGTTGAGGACTATGACACTTCCACCGGAAGCTGATAGAAATCTGATTATGACAAAAGAAGCACTTGAAAGTCCGGATGAGTATTTGAATAAAATTTTCAGCACAGAATTACCCAATGGAATAACCACGGATTTAAGTGAATATGAAGAGAAGAAAATTATACGAGAAATTTTCTGTCCACAGTTCAATGTTTTCCCGTCAGCCTCATTTGAAAACGACTTGAAGAAAATTGTTTTTCACAGGTTTCTGAAGGAACAAGAGGGAATATTAAATTTCCTTACGGAACAGAGAACAGCAGTTATAAATGGTGTGGCAGGAACTGGAAAAACAATGATTGCTATTGAAAAAGCGCAACGGCATGCTTCATCAGGTGAAAAAGTTTTATTTTTATGCTTTAATAACCAGTTAAAAACCCATCTTAGTAAGTGCTATCAAAATGAAAAAATTGATTTCTACACCGTTGCAGGTCTCGCTTGTAAAGTATGTGATACTGCTGTACCTGACTATAAAAGATTTAAAGCGGCTCTTGAAGATATGTATTTGTCGGAGTCTTTTCCTTATCAACACATAATAGTTGATGAGGGGCAAGATTTCGGAATTGATACAATAAATGAGGCTGATATTCTGCAGTTGATGAAAGATATTATAACTGATACAAAACCACTTGGTACTTTTTATGTCTTTTATGATAAGTTACAGATGATTCAAGCAAATCATTTTCCGAAATTTATTGAAGAAGCAGACTGTAAATTGACTCTCTACAAAAATTGCAGAAATACCGAAAATATTGCTACTACTTCTTTGCGTCCCATAACTGTCAAAAAGCCACTTCTGATTGAGGGATGCTTAAAAGGAGTACCTGCAAAAATCCATTTTTGCTCTTCCCCTGAAAGTGTATTGGCACGAATTGACCATACAATCAACAACTTGAACAAGGATGGTTTTTCCGACATAGTTATTTTAACTTGCAAGACTGAGGAGGAGAGCGTATTTAATTCAAAATGTAAAGATGGTTTATATAGAAACAAATATCGTTTTACAACATGCCGAAAATTTAAAGGACTTGAAGCAGATGCGATAATTCTTATTGATGTTGATAGCGATTCATTTAATTCCAAGAATGTTCTGATTTACTATGTTGGAACTTCAAGGGCTAGGCTAAAGCTTGATGTTATAACTCAACTTTCAGACAACGATTGTATTGACATTTTGGTTCACAATCTCGGCTATACCGGAAAAATAAAAAGACCAAAGAAGGAACTTGCCAGTGCATTGAATGCAATAGGTAGTATAGTTTAGTATATGCATAGTGTATTTAATTTATCTAAGCATTTGGAAAGTATATATTGCTGATTTTTATAGGAGGATGATATGTTGGAGCACCATTGGTCTCAAAACATTTCTTTTCATGCACCTTATAAATGTTTTGATTTCACATTAATTGTGATATTTCAGACAAAACTTTTATTCTTACTCAAGAGCATCGGATGTCTTTTTGGATTCAAGCATTCTTAATATACTGTCAACATTTGATTCCGTTACAGTATGCGGGTGCTCCTGTTGAAATTGAATTAATATATTTTTGGAGAGCTGTTCCTGTTCTTTTATTTGCTGAAACACTGTATCATAGTTATCGGTGTCAATAGCATTCTTGATAAAGACTTTGACTTCCTCAGTAATGCCGTCCCAGTCTTGATATAGATCTACTACGGCTTGATTTACTTTTTCCCAAGTCAGAGGCTCTTTACGTTCTTTATGTTCTGCCAAAATGCCTATGATGTCTGACATATCATTTTTATATTTCCGACCTGACTTAAGTTTCATTGCAATGAGATATTCTGCTGATATACTACGCACCTGAAGAACACCGTAAAAGGTTTTATAATACACAGAAAAAACATTGAGTTTATCTGAATAAGAAGCGGTACGTATAAAGTCGGTATTCAACCAACCGTTAGGCAAATTATACTTATCACCGATTTGGTTGATAGCGTCTTTCATGGAAGAGGAAGCATGAATGATGGCATCTATGTCTGCTGTCATATTACGAAAACCGTAGTTAACCAAAACGGCTGCTCCGCCTACCAGAATGATTTCCGCTGTAGCTTTCTTGCCGTTTTGTTTGCGAAAGAGCTTTGCCAACTCTTTTAAATAAATATCTAAATTGTCTTTATTAAATGAATAAACTGTATCAGATGACATTACGCACCTCGCTTTCTACAATATTGTGGCGCATGAATTCCGGAATGGCTTGAGATAATGCATCTTCCTTAATTTTATTGTTTCCGATTACCGTATTCATGACAAGTACTCCGGCGGGATAAAGCGTTTCCTCCAGTTTAACATTGCGCAATGCATCGTACTTTGTACACAAAGGAATATTGTTTTCTCTACTCACATAGTCAAGCATAGCAAGCAAGTAGAGACTCTCCGGATACATTTTGCGTCGGTATAACTTACTGATATTGTCTTGCTGAAGAGTTTCGGCAATAAAAGCCATATCGCCCGATTCTTTTAATCTATGACAAACACTGCTTTTATAAAGCTCAAAGTCTGTTCGCTCTATCAGATAAGGCAGGAGAAGTTCTTCCATGCTCACACTAAGTGCCTTGGACAGTTTATACACCGTTTCCGCCGTACATTTGCCCAAGCCGGTTCTTCCGTGATATATGTCATTAACGGTAGTATAAGGAACACCGCTGTTTTTTGACAGTTTATACAGAGTCATATTTTCTCTTTCAAGCAGTTCCTGAAGCATCATGATTACCTCCTATCACACACATTATATCGGTGCGCCGATATAATGTCAATATGAATAGAGTGATAGAATTTTACAATGTTCAATGAAACTGTTGGGTATCCGTACCTCTTTACAATGCGGAAAATATGTTATGTTTTGTATGTGAGTACAACTTAAAGACAAGTAATCATTCTAAAAACATAAAAGATATTCTGTTAATCAACTCCTTATAGACTATTTATCTTTTTCTGTTACAATTTTCATAGAGGTGAACATGTCACTGAAGAAGGTAACATTGAGGTTGAATATAAAGTACGGGGTAATGCAGGCTCTCTACTGGATG
>Ga0116159_1003235_pt1 | contig 14791 bp, 12 predicted proteins | sample AD_JPNAS1_MetaG_FD_89878 | JGI IMG/M metagenome (GOLD analysis project Ga0116159, IMG submission 89878) | Active sludge microbial communities of municipal wastewater-treating anaerobic digesters from Japan - AD_JPNAS1_MetaG | ecosystem: Engineered > Bioreactor > Anaerobic > Digestate | place...
CGCGTTCACCGATCAGGGTGGCGAGGTCTTGAAGGTCGCGACTGTTGGACGCGCCGCCGAGGATGATCTTCACGATGCTGGCATCCCAGATCGCACCTGCTTGGTGTTCGCTCCACCGGTCACGAGCTTGGGCGAGCGACTGCAAGACGGGCATTGTCGTGATCCCGGTGCCGCCACCTTCGGCCATGAGCGTCGGAAGGGACGGCAGCGGCGCGAGGTTCCCGATCTCGTCGAGCGCGAGCAGCAGCGGCGGGTCGAGCCGCGCTCCGGGTGAGCGGGCGGCCAGCCTGCGGGCGGTCTCGATGAGGTCTTCGACGAACGCCGCGACCAGCGCGGCGGAGGCACCTGCTCCGGCGCCCGTCGCGAGGAGGTAGAGCGTGCCCTCCTCTGTGAGGAAGGTTTCGGGATCGAATTGCTCATCTGGGCCGGGCGTTACCGCATCGAGCACGCGGGGGTCGGCCAGCGCCCCGAGTGCGAGGGAGACGCCCTGCCAGATGCTGTCGCGGGTCTTGGGGTCGGCGTCAATCATCGCGCCCAGGGAGTCGTCCCAGCCCAGCGCCGCGTTCGGATGTGAGCCGAGGATCGCGACAGCCTCGGACGCGGCACTGGGGTCGAGGGTCCACCTGAACAGCTCGGCCGGTGCCCTGCCGTCGAGTGCGGCGGCGTGCAACAAGCTCTGGAGCGCGGTGCGGGTCTTGCCTTCCCAGAATCCGCCGGACTCGACACCTCCAGCGCTCAGGCCGGTGGCGGCGGCGAGTCCGTTGGCGCGAATCATCGCGGTCAGCGGATCGTCACAGCCACGTATGGGCGACCACTGCAGCCCGGCAGGGATGCCTTCCGCGAGATGCTGGGGGTCGAACACGGCGACCGGCCCGCCTCGCCGTTGTCGGGCTTTCAGGGTGGCGGTGAGGTTGTCCGGCCGTGTGCTGGTGGTGACGACGGCACCGGGGGCGTCAAGGATCGCGTTGATGACGACGTGCAGGCCTTTGCCGGAGCGGGGCGGGCCGATCAGCAGGATCGAGTCCTCTACCGATGCCCACACCTTCGTTCCGCGACTGGACCCCAGCAGGTAGCCGACGTCCTGCGGTGTCGGTGATTCGAGTGACGGGCGTAGCGTTGCGGCGCGCCGCAGCAGCGCCTTCGCTGATGCCGCGACCTTGACCTCGTGGCTGGTCGCGACGCCGGCGAGCCGATGTGGATCGGTCTCTGTCTTCCGCGTGTGATGACGCAGCATCCCCCAGACCCACACGATTCCGACGGCGAGTCCGCCGAGTAGTCCCACGCTGACCAGCCAGTATGCGATCGGGTTGAGCCCGTCGGCCCCGAGCGCGGAGGCGGGATCGGCGGGGTTGAACAGGACGGCGAGGCCCGCGGCCGGGCCGGCCTCGGGCTGCGGCGCACCGGTCAGGAACGCGGTGACGCTGCCAGCGGCACGGAGGACGAGAGCGATGCCCAACATGCCGACCAGCCCCATGAGGGCGGCGTTGGTCAGTTCATCGCCCATGCTCCCGGTCTGCCGCTGGTTCATGTCATCCGCCGCACCGCGAGCGTTCCTGAGATGCGGCCAAGCAGGATGGCTTCCTGACCCGAACCGTCGGGGAGAGTGCCGGGGTCGATGAGCGCGCGGGCTTCTCCGGTTTCGGTGGCGTTGGTGTGGCAGACGATCGTCGCGACTGCGACCTCCTCGCCAGGGACGAATCCACGCGCGGTGACCTCCATCCAGCGCGGCTCACGGCGCGCATGGCCACTCCGGGCCGTCTCCGATGCCGACGCGTCAGCTGGGGCTGCGGTGCGTCGGGGGTGGCGGGCGCGGATGATGTCGGTGAACACGCTCCCGTCGCGCTCTCGCACCTCCACTCGGACCGCGACCGTGCGGTCCCTGGTGATGGCGTCCATGAGCGGCCCGAACGTCGCGCGCGTCCATGCGGTCGCGGTCGGTGACGGAAACGGTGTTCCATCGACCGTTGCGGTGAGTGTTCCGTCCGCGGCGACGGTGATGAGGACATGCGGCAACTCGACCGCCGCCTCGGCCTCGTCGTCGACCGAACTGGAGCGGTGCAGGCTGGGGAGGTTCATCGGTGACCTCCAGCCGCGCGACTGCTGGTGTCGAACAGCGCTAGTTCGGCTGGGTGGAGTTGGTGCTGGCAGACGAAGCTCCTGGCCTTGATCCGCCACAAGCCCTGGCCGACGCCGAGGTTCGGCAGAAGGTGCTTTTCGGTGCCGGTCAGACCCAGCGCGGTGGCGGTCGGCCCGAGCTGGTCGGACTCTTGCCGATACACGATCCGAGTCTCCGCATTTGCGAGCAGCGAGTTCGCCAGCGAGCGCATGGCGGAGCCTTGATCGCCTACGTTGTCCAGGTCGGTGAGCTTGTGGAAGATCAGCATGTTCGCAATCCCGTAGTGACGAGCCAGTCGCCAGTGAGCGTCCATCCGGCGCAACAGCGCCGGATGGGACATCAGCCGCCACGCCTCGTCGTAGATCACCCACCGCTGCCCTCCGTTCGGGTCGAGCAGCGCGGATTCCATCCACGCCGATGAGCACGTCATCAGAACGCTGATGAGCGTGGAGTTCTCCGTGACACGCGACAAGTCGAGCGAGATCATCGGCAGGCTGGGGTCGAACGCGACCGTTGAGGGGCCGTCGAACAGTCCCGCCAGGTCACCGGCGACCAGTCGACGCAGCGCATGGCCAACGAGGCGACCGTCCTCGGCCAGCCTGCCGTCAGCATCCGAGCTGGGGGTCAGAATGTGGTCGACGACCATCGGCAGGATCGGCACGTCGTTCTCCCGCACCGTCTGGGCCAGGGCGATGTCGATTGCGGTGTGCTCCAACGGCGACAAGCCCCGCGCCAGCACCGTCTCAGCGAGCGCACCAATCAGGTCACGGCGACGAGCAGCAACCGTGGAGGCCCACTGCTCATCCGAGAGCCCAGCGGGCCGGTGACCTTCATCGAGCGGGTTCAGTCGGGTGCTCATGCCGTGACCAAGCACGATGGCCCGGCCGCCGACAGCGTTGGCGACCGCGGTGTGCTCCCCCTTGGGATCGCCGGGCACGTACACGCGCCGCCCGAACGGCAGCGACCGGGTGTACAGGGACTTGGCGAGGCTGGACTTCCCGGAGCCAACGATCCCGGCCAGCACCACGTTCGGGGCCGTGATGACTCCCCGCGCGTAGAGCACCCACGGGTCGTAGACAAAACTGCCGCCCGAGTAGAGGTCCTGGCCAACGAACACACCGTCAGCTCCGAGACCACCCTCGGCGACGAAGGGGTACGCGCCCGCCAGCGTCGCGGACGTGTCCTGATGCCGCGTCAGGCGGAACCTGCCTGGTGTCCGCAGCTGAGCCGGCCCGGACTCGCCGGCCTTCGGTAGGTAGACCGTGGCCCGTCGCTCGGCACGCTCCCGCTCAGCCTTGGCTTTGGCGGTATCGAATTCTGCCTTACGTTGCTCGGCGTGCAGCCGCGCTTCCGCCCGTCGGCGCAGCTTGCGGAGCTTTCGCCGCTCGTTCGACGGTGACAGAAGGACGGCCGTATGCAGCCGCTCCCCATCCTGGGTCACAGTCCCAACCCCCGCGCCTGCTTGACCGCCGTGATCTTGGCCGGCTCGAACCACGACCCATCCGGCTTCGACGCCGGCATGTTGGTCTGCTTCGGAGCGCTCGGCGACAAGTACGACACCATCAGCTCCGGGCCACCCTGCGTCGGAGAAGGCGCGTCTGGATCGGAGTCCTGGGCCTCGGTGGCGGGCTCGGTGTAGCGGCGCAGGAGCGAGACGTAGCCGATGTGGGGATTGACGACCAGCGCGTACTCGCCCGAGATCGCTACTTGATCGTTGGTGCCCTCGCCGGGCTCGTTGTAGACGTACCCGTTCTCCAGAGCGGCCTGCGTGGTCTCGTCGCCGTAGTCCCACTGCGCGAGGAAGTCCACTGCATCGACATGTCCTAGCTCGTCGAGGATGCGCAACGGTCGGTCGGCCTCATCGTCTTGGAGGAAGACAACGCTGACCCACCGCGACTGCGCGGCATCCTCGACGGCAGGGCTGGGGTGCCAGGCGATTCGCCCGGCCGCGATGAACCCTTCCGCGAGCCTGTCATAAGCCCGGTCGACGAGGTTCGCCGCGTGGTGCAGCTCTTCCGCAGCAGCGAGCGCGTCCCGGACCCCGGCCTCGTGACTTCCGGCATCGTTGAATGCGAGTGCCGCCTTGCGCTCGTGGACATCAGCGATCTGATCAAGCACCTGCCGCAACGAGCGCATACCAGAGGACAGGTCACCGATAACCCCATACATCTGCGCCGGCTGATCGAAACCCCGGCTCGCATGAGCCAACCCCCGCAGCGCCTCGGACGCCTCCGCGGCGTCGGCAGTCGAATCGAAGAACGTGGGCATGGTGACCTCCTGCTGCTGTGTGACAGGGAGGTGCACACCATCGTCCGCTTCGCCCTGGCTCGCCAGCCCGCTCGATACGATGGGCTCGTGGGACGCATTCCGGGGTATTACGAGTGGGACGACGATGACTTGACCCCCGGACGTAAGAAGGAGGGCGGGCTTCATCAGAATCTGTTCGATGCCGACGGCAGTTTGAAGGGAAGCGCGCGGTTCGTCCCTGCGGATGAGGTTGACCCCGATCCTGTCTATGTCACGGAGTACGTCACAGAGCGCGTCTACGTTCCGGCTGAAGAGAGGCGCCTGACGCCAGAACAACAAGAACTGGCTGATCTCATCAGCGAGGTACTCGTCACATTCTTGGCCAAGGGAATCGAGCGGGCTAAGCCGCACGTCAAGAAGTGGTGGACGGAGTCAGTTCGTCCACTCGTAGGCGAACAACGCGCCCGGTTGTCCCAGTTGCGTCCAAGACGAACGCCGAAGGCGGACCGTGCTCTACTCGAATCTGACCGCCCCGAGAACTTCGATCAAGCTCCGGCTGAACGCGCTGTGGCCGTATCTCGCCCGAAGATGTCGAGCGCCGAAGCCCAAGCCCGGTATCTCGCGGCAATGGCCGCGCGCGCATTCAGCGAGGAACAGATGCGAATGGTTCGGAGCGCGGACATCATCGACGCGGAGAACATCGCCGAGGTCGAGGCGAAGATCGCCCAACTGCCGCCCAGCGACGTGCGCGAGTTGATGTCCAGGATGGTTACCGATCCTTCGATGCTCGGCGAAGAGACCTTGGCCGAGTTGGCTAGCGTGCTCGCAAGAGTCAGTCGTCCTGCGCAGGAAGATTTCCACCAACTACCCCGAGAACGCGACTGAACATCTCCCACGTCCTGTGCGCTACACCCTCCGGCACAACGGCAGCGCAGCGGCAGTGAACGCGGCGGCTTGCTGCCCGACGAGCAGTCGGGTTTCGCACGACGCCTGGATCGAGGCCTGCTCCATCGCGGCGACGGCGGCGTCGAGTTCCTCCACGGTGGGCGCGGACACGCTGATGAGTCCGGTGTAGCGCAGGATGCCGTGGCCGGCGGTGAGGTCGGCTTCTTGCTGGAGGACGTCGTGGTATTCGGCGGTTAGGGAGGCGTCCTCGATCTGACCGATTTTCGCTCGCTGGGCTTGGTCGGAGATATGTTCGACCTTCTTCTTGCGGATGTCGCGGGCGGCTTGGTCTGAGCGCATCGGGGTGCAGATCAGCGAGAAGCTCCGTTGGATGCCGGTGGACAGCAGCACCGGCGAGAGGAAACCCGGATAGACCAGCGAGCGGGGCCACTCGCTGATCCAGAGCACGGCGTGGTGAGCGGAGTCGGTGCGTAGCCGTCCCCAGGCTTCGGTCACCGCGACCGGTCCCGCGGTCGCGAGGGACTGTCCGAGTTGGCCGTGGCGTTCCAGGGTGGCGGCGATGGCCGGATCGTAGGCCGAGCGCAGCATCACTGCGATCTGGCCTGGTGTCAGCCATCCTGAGGGTGACAGGTCAGCGGAGCGGAGCGCCGCGACAAGGCTACTCATCTCTTGCCGCAGGACGGCGGCGGCACCGCGAATGCCGCCGCCTGCGGTTCTTACCTGCCGAGCGCTAGCCTTCATGTCGAGGCTGAGCGAGAGCGTGGTGGCGTGACGCTCGCCAGCAGGCCCAGCACGGTCGATGAGTTCGGCGTAGGTGTCGGCCGCCCACGATCCGTCGGTTGTGCCGTGATTGGCCCACCACTCGGCCAGGCCGGTTCCGGAGTCAGGGAGGGTGCGTTCGAGGACTTGCAGCGTGGCGATGCGCCCTGAGCGGCAGACCGTGGCAAGGACACGGCCCCAGGAGGTGACCCGACGTTCCTGCTCGCTGGGATCGAGCAGCACGAATGCGGGGTGCGTGACCTCGCACACCACCGTGAGGGTGGCGGCGTGGGGGTCGTGGATCATCCCGGCACCGGTATCGGGATCGAAGTACTCACGGAGCCGCGCCCTGTCGCCGGGCAGCGCGAGCGTTCCAACCGGACGCGGCACAACGATCCTGCGCCGGTACAGGAGCTGCCCACCCGTTGTGCGCCACAGCCACCAACACGCCACAGGTAGCCACTCCACGATCGGACGGCCCGCGACTGGGATCCACGTCAGCGCGGCGGCGAGCACCCACACGGGGGCGGTGTAGGCGAGCAGCATCCCGCCGCCCGCGTAGAACGCGCCGATCAGCGTGGCTCCACCAATGGCGAGCGTGATGAGCTGGGTCAGCGACAGCCCGAGGAGGACGCCGCGGCGGGTGAGCCGGGAGAACTTCACCGGCACCAGAGCACCAGCGGGCTGCCGGTCGTTGTTCGTGCTGCTCATCGTCTACTCCTTGGGCGGGCGTGGCGCTGGCGGCGGGGGCTGCTTCGACGCTGGCGGTGACGGGTCGCCGCTCGGCTGCCGCGGGGCCGGGCTCGACGCCGGCGGTGCTGCGGGTGGCGCTGCGGGCGGTGGCGGTGTCTGCGCGGCTGCGTCGGCGGCGCGTTCGCCCTGGGCTCCCAGCGCGGTGCCGGCCTTCGGACCGGCGGTCGCGGCTCCCTTGGCTACGCTCGCTCCGACCACCACGCCCGCGGCCACGGGACCGGCTGCGGCCGCGCTGCCTCCGCTTGCTGCGGCCCCTCCTCCGCCAGCCCCGCCTCCGCCACTCGCAGCGGGTTTAGGCGCGGGGGTCTTCGGCGGCGGTGTCGTCCCACTCCCACTGCCAGAGGTTCCGCCCGAGCCGCTGCTGCTGGTTGTCCCGTCGAGCACCTTCTGCGGGTCTCCGCCGCCTTGCGGCTTGGTCGGGATGGGAATGGGGCGGTTGAGGGCGCTCTTGGCGTCCTGCTCTGAACCGATCGCGTGGTACATGTCGAACCCGATAAACGCGATGAACTTATACGTTAGGTAGGGCGCGACCGCAGCCATCGCCATCAACACGATCCCTGCGATGGGGTCGCTGATCGACGCGAGGTCAGCGTCGATCGGTGCGGAGACCTGGGTGATCGCGACCAGGAACATGACGACCAGCACGAGCTTTGAGCAGATCAGGGCGATAACGAACATCGCCCACTTCCCGATCCACCCGCGCGACGCGTCCCACGATGCGCCGCTGAACGCGAGCGGGGCGAACACGACTGCAACCAGCAGCAGCGCCTTCCTGACGAGCAGAGACAGCCACACGATCGCGGCGGCGGTGATCGCTAGGCCGGCCAGGAAGATCGTGATGATCGCTCCCACGCCAGGGGCGGCGATGTTGATCCCAACCAGCCCGGTTGCGAGGAGGGCGATCTTGGCTCCCATCGACTCGGTGGTCTCCCCGGCGGCCTGCACGATCCCGAGACACAGCTGATCCACGACCTCCAGCAGGAGCGCCGTGAGCGTGATGACGACAAACGATCCCAGCACCGACTTGGCGAGTCCGAGGGCGGCGCGGGTCAGGGCGGTCGGGTCACGGCGGACCAGCCCGGTGATGAGTTGGAGGCAGAAGAAGATGAGCATCACGAAGACTGCGATGCCGAACAACAGGTTGTAGACGGCCAGGTAACCGGGCTTGGTGACATCCACCAGGGTGGTGGTGTCGAACACCGACCAGACGGCCTCGAACAGCCACCCGGCGGCGGCTCCCATCGCCTGCGCGAGCCAGTCGAACGGGGCCGCGACCAGAGAGGCGGCTCCTTCGCCGACGGCATCGCAGACCGAGGAGATCACGGGAACATCGCACACGCCCATCACGAACACCAGCTCTCGACGTGGGTGTGGTCAGACCTGTTGGCCGACGTTCCAGAAGAAGTTGATGAGCGTCACGCTCGCGCCGCAGATCACCGCCGCGCCGCAGGACACCAGGACGCCGACCTTCCCCCGCGACGCGAGGTGCGGGTTGGACGAGTTCGCGCCGAAACCCCACACGATCGCGGACACGATCAGCGCCAGCACGGACAGAATCAGGCCGATGGTCATCACCGCGCCGACTATGGTGCGCAGCTGATTGATCCCCGGCAAACCGTCGGTGTTGGGGTCGATGTTGATGTCCATCGGCACCAACAGCGGCGCGGACATGACAGTAGTGAGCAGATCGAACACGGTGCGTCTCCTTGGCGACGAGCGGCCCGCCTGCGAACTCGCAGACGGGGTACACGCGACAGGTGCACCCGGACGTCCCCCGTTGAGTAGTCAGCGCGCCAACAGCAATGCCCACGTCATCGAGGGCGTGGGCATTGTCAGGCTCCGAAGTGCCGAGCGTCAGAGTTGTTGTCCAAGGTTGATTAGCCAGTTCATCCAGGCGACGCCACCTCCGGCGAGCGCTGCGGCACCAAGTGCGACGAAGACGCCCGTTCGGGCCTTGCTGGCGGCCGCGTAGTTGCCGTGAGCCGTCGCGAGGGCCCAGACGATTGCGCACAGGATCAGCATCAAGACGGCGACGATGAGAACGAACGTCAGGAGCGCGCCGACCACGGCGCGAAGGTCACCGATGCCGCCAAGCCCGTCGAAGTCAGGAAACACGTTCATCGCAGGTCACCAAGCCCATCCGAGGGAAGGGTTGGCCAACATGGCGACGCGACTGGAGTGGTACATGTCGCAAAGGTGTGCTCGCCGAGCCTGGCGATCTCTAAGACATCCGCTTAGCTGTCACGCTCGGTGCCGGACTGGATTCGCGCGGCCGCCTAGGCACGCCACCGTTCAGAAGCGCGCAATGCCTCATAGGTATACAGGAAAGGGGAAGGCACGCGCCTTCGTGCTGACCACGCACGGATGGAGTTGATGGCTGTCAGAGCTGTCAGAGTTACCCCGGTCACAAGGAGACCAGCTGGTGCCCCGACGAGCGGGTTCCCGACGTCCATTACCGTCTGAAGCACGGGAATGGTGCCGAGACCTGCCGCCACGGCAGTATCCCGAACACTCGTGCCTACTTCGCTAACGACTGACCCCCGAATGTACGCTAGGCCCACGTGGCGATCGAGCTCCAGTGCACGCGAGATTTCCCTTGCGGCGCTTTGGCACGAGACTTGGATGTCTCGGATCGCGTCCTGCAGGTCTTGAAGCGTCGCGGCCGATGACAGGGGCTTTTGGATGTACCTCCGCAGAACCTCAAGCTCGTCGGCGTGCTGGTCCCGGAAGGAGCGGACCGCTGAAAGGTCAGATGCCTGGGGCACAGGCAACAACCAGGTCACTGCGGCTGCGGCGGCAAGTGCATCTGTTGGCGCGCTCAGCGCCCGCCTCCTCTGTTCGCTCAGCATCAGGACGCAATCATCACGATCCGCTGCAACGTGCGATGCGACAATCAACATGATGTCATCGATCACAAACCTTGGACCGACAAGGGTTCCGGCGTATGGCCTGTCACGTCGACCGGCTACCCACATCGCAGCGGATGAAGCAAGGAAATGGAACACCCGACCATAAATCTTGCCAACGGCAATCGTGTCGAGTTCGGGAGGTAGGTTCCAGAGGTCTCCGGCACTGAACTCTCGGTCGTTCGCCCACGGGCAGTCAATCCAACTCCGCTGCCTTTCACGTCGCCGAAGTAGTCGCTCAGTTGCGCCACGCAGAGCATTCAACTTGGTCGTCGTATTCCTCAACTCGGAACCAATACCCCGTATCCGTTCCTCCAGGTCCCGAATCTCGGACGCGCCAGGATGGTCCTCACTCCGTCTTGTTGCGTCGATCTGCGCACGCAGTTCATCGAGGATTCGGCAAACGTCACGGTAGTCCTCGGAGCCTCGATCAAGCCCCCTGCGCCGTTGCCACAACACGCGCACTTGCTTGACGAGCGGGTCGAGTTCTTCCCGTCGAGCTAGCTTCGCTGCCTTGATGCTTGGACGCGCCACCACCTTCATGGACTCCAAGCGGTCTTCCTCAAGGCGCATATGGGCCTGCTGCTGCTTCAGAGCCTCTGCGACGCGAGCTTCCTGGCTCTGCGCCTCCTGAATCATGGACGTGATCTCATTGAGTTGCCGGAGCACATCCTGCCGACGTCGATCAAAGCCTTCGGCCCGATCCGCCCAGCGACCGATGTAGCTGTCGCTCTTCGGGTCTATTCTCCGCGCTGTCATGATCCAGCTTGAAACTCGGGCCCGAAGCTCGTGTTCGATGTAACCATCGTTCGCGAACGTGGCCGGTAAACTCACGGCCTCGTAGAGATCGCCCAGAACCTGTTTGATACGACGCGAAGCCCGACCGTCGCGGTCGTCCAAGTACGGTTCGGGCGCGAACGTCGCGATCTTGTCCTGGTAGAGGATCGCAGGCACAAGCCAATCGTCGGGTGGCTCAATGTCCGGCGCCCAGAGCGCAACCGTCTCCCTCATGACATCACCCTAGGTGCAAGTCAGTCCCGGTTCCTGACGATCACCGAGACGTCGGTTCAGGCCTTCGTCACCGCGCACTCACCCGCCCTACCCACCAACCGGCGCTAGCAATTATTCGAAGCGGTCGAAATGTTCATGCTGACGAGGTGCGCTGGCTGTGTCGTGTAGTCGGGTGGTCAGTGGATAGCGTTGACGTGTGGAGGTATGGACCGACGAGCCGGGTGTTGTGGAGCTGCCTGATGGGCGACGCATTCGTGGCACCGGCGCGCGCAAGGCCCGCGAGGATGTGCCCGCTCCGGACTTCGCGGTCTATCTCCTGGGCCGCGACCCAGCGCCGGGGCCGTGGCCTCATCGCTGGGTTCGTTGGCGAGACTTCCGATTGCCCGACTCGACCGAGGATGCGACGGCGGCGCTGCGTGAGGCGTGGGAGCGTGCGGGTGAGCAGCGCGTCGAGGTCGCCTGTGGCGGCGGTATCGGGCGGACCGGGACGGCTCTTGCTCTGCTGGCGACGATGAGCGGTGTCGCGCCGGAGGATGCGGTGGCGTGGGTCCGCGCCCACTATCACCGGCGTGCTGTTGAGACTCGTCGGCAGCGACGCTGGGTTGAGGCGACCGCTGAGTCGCTTCGCGCGTAGGCGATGTGAGGTCAGCGGCGCGCGCCGGCGTAGTTGTTCCAGGCGGAGCCGGTGAGATCGGCCCAGCGGGTGGCGGTGCCGATGCTGATGCCGATGAGGAAGGCGAACACGGCGGGCGGTGTCGTGGATGCCAGGTGCAGCAGGGCGGTGTTGCGGCTGGCGCGGGTGATGATCCCGAGCCGATTCATGCGCGCCATAAGCGACGTGGGGTGCAGGTGGGTGCCGGCGTTCTTGCCGGTGAACAGCCACCGGGGATCGGCGAGGGCGCTTGCCGTGCCGAAGGGCTTGGCGACCGGCAGCGCGGTGACCAGGGCGTCGAGCGGCGGGATGAGCAGCAGTGGCTCGGGGCCGAGGGCGAGGTAGGTGTCGCCGTCGCTGACCTTGATGTCGCTGGTGGTTAGGGCGGCGATCTTCGCGGCGGGTTGGGCATAGAGCAGGATCAGGCAGGCGGCGGCGCGGTCCTCGATGCTGGCGGCGTCCGGGTCGTGCAGGAGCCGGCGGGCCAGCGCGAGCTGTTCGTCGGGATCAGCGTCGTGGCCCGGGTCTTTCGGCGCGATGGGCTCGGGCAGTCGTACTCGGGGTAGGTAGCCCCCTTGTTTGAGCCAGCGGATGAAGCTCAGACGCGCGCTTCGGCTGGGGCCGCCGAGCCAGGCGTCGAGGCAGGCTTGCGGGCAATCGTCGAGGTCATGGCCGTAGGCGGTGAGGTGGTCGAGGAAGCTCTTGGCGGTCTGAATGTCGCCCCGGCAGCGGGCCGCGACGTGCGCGCTGATGCGACCGTGGCGGTTGGTCTTGGCGCGGCCGGCGACGTGCCAGCGGGCATAGCGTGTCAGCACTCCGCGCAGCTCGGGATCGGTGATGCCGGCGACGGTTTCGGTGACGTAGCGGTGCAGCCTGGTGGCGTTCTCGTCGCGTGGCGGGAGCGCGCCGGCGGCGACGAGCATGGCGCGCAGATAGTTGACTGAGAAGACCTGCGGCTGGGCATCGAGAGCATCATGGGACAGATCGAGCCGGCCGGCGGCGATGTCGGTGAGCAGGCGCAGGCTCGGTAGGTCGTGCCAGTTGCTGAGCAGCGACCGGGGTCGGCGGAGTTCGGTCAGGGCGTCGCGGACACCCGTGAGCTCGGGCCGGATCGTCCCGTCCGGGCCGGTGAGCGCGGCGTCGATCTGCTGGGCGGCTTGGCAGGCGAAGCAGCGGGGACGGCCATGATTGGTGGTGCGGCGGCCGAGGGCCTGCCGCCCGCAGATCGAGCAGTCGATCACCGGCGCCTGGTAGCAGATCGGGCAGACGTCCGGCGTCGTCGCGGTGGCTTTCAGCGCGACCCGTTTGAGCCTGCCGCAGATGCCGCAGGCGCGCTTGGGGTTGCGGTAGCAACGCGGGCAAAGGCTGGGTGATCCGGCGCGTTTGCCCCCGGCTCGGGTAGCGAGCGGGCCGATGCTGCCGCACTCGTCGCAGGTGTCCTGGGCGGTGCGGGTGCGGGCGTAGCAGGTCACGCAGAGCGCGCCGCCCTCGTTGGTGCGGGCGTTGACCCGGCGCTGCTTCCCGCACCCGGTGCAGGGCTCGGCCGGTGAACGACGGGCGCGGCAGGCTCGGCATTCACCCCGATCCAAGGTGTGGTTCCAGCGCAGGTTCTTCACCCGTCCGCAGCGGAAGCAGGGGCCACGGACGATCGTGCTCGCCATCCGGTCCGGTCAGTCGCCGGCCGGCTTGACGACCGCACGGGTCGGACGATTCTTGCTCGGCTTCGACGGGCTGGCGCCGGTTGTGCCGGTCTTGCGTCCGCGGCGGGAGTTGGTGGCGATGTAGGGCTTGATCAGGTCGTTGGGGGTGACATCGAAGATGTCGCAAAGCGCGGCGAGCAGGCGCATGTTCAACCGTTCCGGCTCACCGACCACGATCCGGTAGACCTGGGTCGAGGTCATCACCACGCCGCGGTCGGCCAACAGCGGCACCAGGTCCGTGGTGGCGGTCATGCCATGCTCGTTCATCACCTTGCGCAGGTGCCAGTGGTAAGCGACCGTCTTCGTCATCAGCGTGATCCTTCCTCGATCGCGGGCAGGGCGAACGCCGCGTCCAGGGCGCGGCGCAGAGTGCGGTTGCGGTAGTCACCGGACACGCCGGTGTAGAGGGCGGTGGTCGAACCCCAGCGGTGCCCGACCTGCTGCTGCACGAACAGCGGGTCGAAGCCGTCCTCGATCAGATGCGTCACATAGGAGTGCCGCAGGCAGTGCGGGTGCAGGGCGGGGTCGAAGCCGAGCTCGTCGCGGTACTCGGCGAACCGTAGCCCGATGTAGCTCCCGCTGACCCTGGATTGTCGCTCGGTCGGCCAGAGCATCCCGCTGCCGGCCGTGTCGAACAGAGGCAGCACCTCGGTGACGTATTCCTCAATCACCGGGCGGGTCCAGTCGAACACCGCCAGCACCGCTCGACGCCGGGGTTGAGAGCCACGGCTGGCTTTGCCCCACCGGACGTTGCAGACCCCGAACCGGCCGAACTCGGTCGCGGTCGGGTTGCGGGTGAAGTCATGAAGGTCCAGCATCCCGACCTCGCGACGACGCAGCCCGAAGGCGTAGATCATCTTGAACAACGTCGCGTCGCGGAATACCGACTTCCAGCCCTTCTTCCCGCGTGTGCGGGCCTGGTCGACGCGATCGTCGGCGTAGTCGAAGAACGTTTGCACCTCGATCCGCGACAGCGGACGCACCGCCGGGCGGGCCTCGTGATCGCCGGTGTGGATCGCGGTGTTCCACTCGTGGCAGACCTGCACCGGGTGGGTGCCGAACAGCTCCTCGCACCGCTCGATCCAGCCGTAGCGGCGGTCGATCAGGTAGTCGCAGAACAGCGCGACCGCGTTCTGATAGGAGCGGATCGTGCCGTGCGAGCACGGCCGCTCACCCGAGACCAGCTCGGTCGTCCACTCCTCGACATCGGCCGGCGTCCACTCCCACGGCAGACTGCCGCAGAACCCGGCAAACCGGCGCACCTGCGCCAACCGCGACCCGATCGTCTTCGCATTCAGCATCCGCGACGACTGCTGCGCCGACCAGCCAGCGAGCATGTCATCGAAGACCTGCTCCGCCGGGCGCAGCAACGCCACGTTGCCCGGCCGCAGCGCCGTCACCGATTCAGGCCGGTTCCCGTCCTCGAAGTCCACCCCGACAGTCTTACATCTAATGTAGGAAAAGTACATTTAATGTAAGCGGTGGCGCGTTTCCCCTGGTCACGAGCCGCTTCACAGCGCCCAACCGTCATCCACTGATACCCTTGCCTGGCCAGGGAATCCGCCCGATCCCAGCCCTGGCCGATTACATCTAATGTAATAATTGTTAGTTGGTCTTCACGGTGACGTGGAGGTGGTCGTAGTGGCCGCCGGTGACGTCGCCGGGGTCGTGCATGCCGCCGCCGTTGTAGGGTCGCCAGCCGTCGGCGTCGCGGGCGACGGACCAGATTTGGCCTTGCCAG
>Ga0116159_1003243_pt1 | contig 14773 bp, 7 predicted proteins | sample AD_JPNAS1_MetaG_FD_89878 | JGI IMG/M metagenome (GOLD analysis project Ga0116159, IMG submission 89878) | Active sludge microbial communities of municipal wastewater-treating anaerobic digesters from Japan - AD_JPNAS1_MetaG | ecosystem: Engineered > Bioreactor > Anaerobic > Digestate | place...
GGGATGTCGCTGCCGTTGGCCGGCACGTAGATGACGGCCATGGCCCGGCCGCCGTCGCCGTCCTCGACGATGTAGGGGATCGCGCGCGGGTGGTCGGCGAAGGTGACCCGGATGCCGTCGCGTTCGATCGTCGCCCCGTCACCGACGTCGACGACCTTGAGGGCGTCGCGTTCGGTCTCGAGGTCCTTGTCGTTGGCGAGCACCTTGACGAGGGTCGTGGTCGGGGTCGGCGCACCGGGGGCACCGACAGCGCCTGGCGCACCCGGCCCAGCAGCGGGCGCCGTGCCCTGGTCGGTGGCGGTCTCGACGCGCGCGACGTCATCGACTGCCGTCGGTGGGTTGTTGTAACCCTTGCGGCCACGCACCGTGATCGTCGCGCGTGACGGGTCGAACAGGCCACCGTTGATGCCGTAGACGAGCACCGCGGGCTGACCCTCGTCGGGCACCTTCACCTTGAAGCTCGAGTCACCTTCCCGCGCAAAGGCAGCGACCGCCGCGGGATCGTTGATCGCCGCCGGGTCTTCGACCGCCACCTCGGCATTGCGCGGGATGAGGTCATTGGCCGTCGCGTCGATCGTCACCGTGCGCCCAGGTGCGGCGACGACATCGTCGGCGACGGCGACCGGCGGCTGCGGGGCGCCTGGTTGGACGACGCCGAGCCGGACGAGCCCTTCACCCGTCTTGCCGAACCGGTCGGTCACGGCATACCGCAGCACCTCAGTGCCCGAAGAGGTGGGATAGGCCTCGTAACGGATCGTCGCGCCACCGAAGCCGGTCACCCGGCCGAGCCGGAGGTTGACCGGGCCGCCGGCCTCGCCGACGATGCCCGAGACGTAGGTGAGGTCACCATCGGGGTCGATGCCGCTCGTCGGCACGGTGATCGTCAGCGCCTCGCCCGCGGTCACCGACGCGGCGAAGCTCCGCGCGGTCGGCGGTTGGTTGGGTGTCTGCGGGGTCGGAAGGGGCTTGACGGTCACCGTGACGCGACCGGTCACCGACCGCTCAGGCATGCCTTCGGGGTATGCCGCGTACTCCAGGGTCGCGACCGTGTCGGCGGTGACCGGCTCGGGGTCCGGGCGGTAGCGCAGGACCTGACCGCTGGGGTAGACCTGTCCCTTGCCCGAGACCACCTTGACGGTGCCGGGGGTGAGCTTGAGCGGGACGCCGTCGGCCATCGAATCGTTGTCGAGGATGGGGATGCTCACGACGTCACCCCAGCGCACGGTGGCTTGGTCGTCGACGACATTGGGCATGACGGCCGCCGGAGGCGACGGCTTTTGCACGACCGACACTTCGCCGGCGGCCGTGCGCGTGCCGTCGCTGATCGTGTAGACGACGACTCCGCGTCGCTCGGACGCGCCAGCCGTGAGCGGCGCCGTCGACTGCACGCGCAGCCAGCGACCCTGGACCACCCAGGCGCGCACCCATGTCTCGGTCGTGACGACCGACTGGATGACCAGGACGTCGGAGCGGGGGCTGTAGTCGTTGACGAGGACATCGGTCACGGCAGGCGCCTGGTCACGCACGGTGACCGCGTCGGGGGCGGCGACCGGCGGCGCGTCGTCCGTCGGTGGCGCGAGCACGTCGACACGGAACCGGCCCGCGCCGACACCGGAGCCGACCTGCGCGGCATACGTGAGCAGGTGACTGCCGGGAGCGGAGCCGGTGACGGTGACGACCCCGGTCTCGAGGTTGGTGTCGATCATGAGCCCGGTCGGGCCGCGGACGTCGGCGGCCAGGCGCATCCGAGCGGTCGGGTCGGACGGGTCGGCGCCGGGGATGTCGTTGCGAGCGGCTGGACCTGGACCGGCTTGCCGACGACCGCACGGACGACGTCGGCCTGCGCGACCGGAGCGACCGCCCGATCGGTGTCGCCGAGGACGGTGACGGTGACCTTGGATTCGGTGCGGCCACCGCGGCCGTCGTCGACGCGGTATTTCACGTCGAACGGGCCCTTCTGGTTGGGCGCACTGATCGCGAGCGCGCCGGCGCCGTCGACCGACGACGACGGGTCGAGCGCTTCGACGACGACGGGGTCGCTCTCGGCGTCACGCCAGTCGGCGAGCACGCCGACCGAGACCCGGCCGCCCACGACGACCGGAGTCTTGGTGCTCGTGATCGCGGCTTGACCCTGACGGATGTAGGGAGCGGTGTTGACCGTGTCGTCGACGATCGTCACCGTGACCTGCGCGGTCGATCGGCCCTCTGGACCAGCGTTGCCGTTGTTGACCCCATAGGTGAAATGGGCGACAGTCGCGGCCGGCTTGTCGGGCACCGAGATCGAGATGGTCTGGCCGTCAACCGACGGGCTCACGAGCAGGCCGGGCACGTCGGGGGTCGACACGTCGCCCGGGGCGATCGCGAGGACCGCGCCGAGGCTGTCGGTGTCGTTGTCGAGGACGTAGAGCGTCGAGGTGCGACCCGGGCGCACCTTGAACTCGTCGGCCTTGGCCTCCGGCGGCTTCTTGACGACCTGGTCGTCGAGCTGGTTGGGGTCGGGCTTGGTGTTGTCATTGCCCGAGCGGGGCGGCGGGATGACTGAAGTCCAGTCGTCGATCTTGACCGGCTTGTCGGAGTCGACGTCAAAGACGGTGCCGCTGTCGAGGTCGTTGAGGACGACGAGGCCGCGGTTGACCCGCAGCCGGACACCGTCGACTCGAGCCCCGGTGCCGCGGGTGTCGAGGGCCAGCGCCTCGACAGGGGCATCGGTGCACGAGCGGCCGTAATAGGTTTGTCCCTCGCCGGCCCATGCGGCGTGGATGCAGCGACCGATGCGCACGGGGGCAGCAGGGACCTGTGTCGCTGACGCCGCGGCGCCGGGCAGGAGCACCTCGCCGCCGGGAGGGAGGTCGCCGCGAAGCACGACCTGGGTGAGTCCGCGCGGGCCGGCGATCGCGACGGTGTCGGCGTCGGGGCCGGGTTGTTGCACGACGGCCGTGTATGCCGTGCCCTTGCCGCTGCCGGTCAGGCCGAGTCTGGCGGTGACGTCGACGGGCGCCGCGAGGCCGTCGGCCCGGACGAGCCCGGTGGCCGGGTCGAAGACGACCCACCGGTCGCCGACGACAGTGAGCTGCACGGCGGCGGCGGTGAAGCCGAGGTCACGGACACTCGCCTCGGCGAAGCCGCCCGCCGGCACGGGGCTCACGACGGCGAGTTGACCGGAGGAGGCGGACACGGCATACACCGTGCCGTCGACCGACACCGCGACCGTGGCGCCCGCACCGAGCGTGGCGACCGGGGCGACCGTGCTCGCGAGCTTGTCGAGCGACGTGACTCCGACCGCCGCGTTGACGCGCTGGACCCGCAGCTTGCCGGTTGCCGGGTCGATGGTGGCGATCGAGCCGCCGCGCAGGTCGATCGTCGCCGCCGCGCCACCGGGTTGGCCCGGGACGGGGCTCGGGAGGGTGAGCACCGAGGACTCCTGGAGGAGCCCGGTGCGGACGTTGATCGGAGTCGCCTGGTTGGTCGCCTTGACGATGCCGACGACAGCGGCGCCGTCCTGGATGATGTCGAGCCCCGTGTTGTCCGGCGACGTCGCGGCGACGGCCGCGTCGAGCTGCCCGGCCGGCTTGTTGATCCGCCCGAAACGCGATTGCGCCGACGTCGTCACCCACACGCCGCCGTCGTTGAGCTCGGCCTTGCGCAGGGTCTCGCCTTCGGCGCGGGTCGCGAGCCACGTGAGCAAGAGCGCGAGCACGACGATGACGACCGTCGAGATGACGCCGACGCGACGGGAGCGGAGGGCGATCATCGGGACCCTCCTGTGGGCAGCGATGGGGTGCGGGTCTTGCCGAGCGTCCGGGCCAGGCGACGGGCGCGGAGCGCGAGGGCGGCGGCGTCTGCGGCGGCCCGGGTGCGCACGATCGTGACGAGGGGCTTGCGCAGCGACCGCACGGACCAGGCGGCGCGGATCCGGTCACGCCGTCGGCCGCTCGCCCGGAGAGCAGCCGCTGCGGCGGCACTCGCGGCCCAGTCGGCGGCGACAGCCTCGGGGGCGGGCTGGAGTCGGGCGAAGACGTGGCTATCGGTCGCGCGGGCGAGCTCCGTGAGATCGGGTATGCCGCGCACACCACGACCCTCAGCGCCACCACCCTCAGCGCCACGAGCCGACGGCGGCCCGATGAGCGCTTGCAATGCCCGCGCCTGGGCGGGACGAGTGGCATTGGGCGGCAACGCGATCCGCCGATCGCGCGCGACGTCGACGAGCTCGGCCCACGCCCCGGCGGCCTGGTCAGCACCCGTGCCGGAGGTGCGCCGACGTCGCCGGCGACGGACCTTGAGGAGGGACACCACGGCATACCAGAGGCCGAGCGCGAGCAGCGGCGGACCGAGGCGGGTGAGGATCCAGCGCAGCCAGTCTGGCCAGGTCGCGGGGTCGAAGATCGAGCCGCCTTGCCCGGGCTTGTTGATGCCGGCGGCGTTCTGGACCTGATCGGGGCCTTGCAGGATGCTCGGCGGGTTGTTGGCCGCGGGGGGCGGCACGACCGCGCCGGTCTTCTTTTCTTCGGTGCGCTGGTCTTGCTGGTTGGGCTTCTTTGTGCGGTCGGGCACGAGCTGGGTCGGCAGGATGTCCTGCCACGTGCCGTCGGCGCGCTGCACCTGCACCCACGCCCGCACGTCCTTGCCTTTGACGATGCCGGTGGAGTCGGGGATCGCGCCGAGGACGACCCGAGCGGGCACGCCGATCCGCGCCGCGATGAGCGCGAGGGTCGCGGCATACTGCTCGTCGTTGCCGGCCAGCTGCGGCGCCTTGACGAACCGGGTGACGCGCGCGAGCGAGTGGCCAGGCAGGAAGGCGTTCTGGAAGTCGTTGGGCGGGCCGCCGTCGGTGTAGGCGCCGGTGCCGCGCAGCACCGCGGCGGCCGACAGGAGCTTGCGCCACGGGTCGGTGTCGCGGCCGGTCCACTGGTCGATGCGCGCGTCGAGGAAGGCCAGCGGCTGGGTGTCGCCCGTGGACGTGGTCGCGAGGGCGAGGTCGGCGGGGAGTTCGGCACCGGCCGAGGGCAGGTATGCCGTGAGCTGGTAGGTGTCGCCTGGGCCGAGGCGAGCCGGGATGAGGCCGGTGCTCGTGCCGACGTTGAAGCGCAGGTCGTCGTGGAGGGCCTGCGCGCGGGCGCCCTCGAAGTGAATCTCGCTCACGAGCCCGGCGGTGGGCAGCCAGACGTCCTGCCACCCTCCTTCGGGGATCTCGACCGTGATCGGGACAGGGTCGGTGGCCCCGGCAGCCGGAGTCACGCCGAGTTGCTGTCCGACGCGGCGGAAGGCGTTGGTCGCGCTCGCGGTCGTCGCCGTGCCCGCCGTGGTGCCGGCGGCCGTGGCGCTGCGCCCGGCGACGGCCACGGGCGCCGCCCCGGCGCCCCACACCGCGCCGTCGTAGCTGTCGAGCGTGGCGATCCGCAGGGGCACGCCGGCGGGCAGGCCCGTCACCGTGAGGAGGGTGCGGTCGAACAGGGCCGCGGGGTTGGGCTCGGTGAACCGGCGATAGCCAGCCAACGGGCTCGGGAACTGCGCGACGTCGAAGGGCGGCTCGAGCGCCGTGCGCCACACCGTGCGGGCGGCGCTGTCAGCTCCGGGCAGGCGCGGGCCGACGACGAGGGCGCCGCCGAGCGCGAGGGCGAGCAGCACGCCGGCGGTGATCGCGCGGGTCATCCGTCCGGCACCGCTCTGGAGGGCGGGCCGACCACGGGCGGCGCGGGCGGCGGCATACCCGATCGCGACGAGCCCGAACCCGCCTCCGAGGAGCGCAAGCGAGGCGGGAGTCATCGTGCCGAGCAGGATCGCGAGGACGAGCAGCGCTGTCGGGACGAGGAGCACGCGCATCGCGCCGGGCCAGCGGCGGGCAACCCCGTATGCCGTGGCGCCGCCGACCAGCCCGAAGGCCCAGGGCAGCGCGGTGAGCGGCCCGCCCGGGTCGACCGGGGGCAGCGTCGTGAGGAGGTCTTTCCACCCGTTGACCGCGGTGCGGGCGATCGTCGACAGTCCACGGGTGGAGGCGCCTTCGCCGGACGCGAGCGGGGCGCCGACGAGGAGGTAAGTGACGACGACCGCGAGCGCGGCGAAGACCCCCGGCAGGCGCAGCGCCGCGGTGAGGTGCGAGATCGCGAGGCCGAGGAGGACGCCGAGGACGGCGACGGCAAACCACTGCCAGCCGAAGTAGGTCGTGCGGAAGCCGACGAGCGCGATCACCACGAGCGCCCCACAGCCGGCGAGGTCGACGAGGTGGTTTCGAGTGGGGCGCAGCCGGGTCAGCAGCGAGGTCGTGGGCGCCGGGCTGGCGCCGTGGCGGGCTCCATGCTCGGCAGCGCGCCGGCCGGCCCGGGTGCTCATCGGCGGGGTCGCGGTCGTCACGCGGCCACCCCTGTCGCGAGGGCGGCGCGCAGGCTCCGCAGGGCGTCGATCGTGAGCACCCGCAGCCCGCCCGCGCGGCGCACGGAGCGGGTGGCGTGGGGGTCGACGACGATGACGACGAAGCTCACCTCGGGACCGAAGTGGGAGGTCGCGCGCTGGATGTCACGGAAGTCGCGGAACGGCCCGGTCACGACGAAACACACCGAGGTGTCGGGCGCGAGCGCCGCTGCGGTCGCGACCATCGAGGACATCTCGTATGCCGTGGCCTCCACCCGCGACAGCGTGTCGAGGGTGCGCTGGGGGGTGCCCTTGGAGACGGCATACGGGCCGCTCACGACGGTCGCGTCCTGGTCGTCGCGGAAGCAGCGGATCGCGATCGACCCGGCGACCGAGAGGGCCGTCTCGAGGTCACGGACCTCGGGCAGCGCACCGCCAGGGACGGGCACGGTGCGGCTCGCGGTGATCTCGCCGATGGATTCGGAGCCGCCGCGGTAGGACGCGGCGTCGGGGTCGACGACGACGCAGACGTGCGAGCGGCGGGTGTCGAGGAACTGGCGCACGAGCAGGCGCCCGGCCTTGGCCGAGGACCGCCAGTGGATGTAGCGGCGGTCGTCGCCGGGTTGGTAGTCGCGCAGCGCGTGGAAGGCGAGGTCAGACATCGACTGGTCTTCGGTGACCGAGCCTTCGAGGTCGCGCAGCAGGCCGGCGCCGAGGCTGTCGAGGGCGACCGTGCGGGGGTGGACGAAGAGTTCGGTGACCTCGGTCCAGTTGACGGTGCGGCGGATGAGGCCGAGTGGGTCACCCTGGATCGTGCTCGCCGGACCGACCGGGATGACCCCGCGGCGGTGGGTGGGCACGACGAAGAGTTCTTCGTGTTCGGTGCCGGAGCCGAGCGGCGGCAGGACGAAGCGGGCGGCGCTCTGGCCGACGGGCAACTCGACGAGGATCGGCAAGACCGGGACCGAGCCGGTGTTGCCGACGACGATGCGGCCGGTCGCCGGATCTCCGACGACGACGCGGTCGGGGTTGACTTCGGCGTCGATCGTCACGCGCGTGCGCCCGATCGCCAGGAGCAGGCACGCGGCGAGCAGGACGAAGGCGGCCCCGGCGAGCATGAGCAGCTCGGTCCAGCCGTAACGGACGCCGACCCACCACGCGACAAGGGCGCCAGCGAGGACCGACCAGCCGAGCGGCGAGACCCACCGGAAGACTCGGGTGACCGGCTCCAGGCGATGGGCCACGGGCGTGAGGGCCTCGCCCACGCGCCGGGTGCGCTCGGTGACGGCGGACCTCGCCTTGGCCGCCGACGCGGCGGTCGACGAGGTGGCGGCGGTGAGCGCGCGCGGGCGCCCCGGCATACGCGCTCGTATGCCGGTGCCTCCCCCCGGGCGCCGTGCCATTGCTAGCGAGCGCGCCGTTCGGGCGGGCTGACCGAGGCGAGGATCTCCTCGATGACGCCGTCGACGGTCGCCCCGGCAAACTGTGCCTCGGCCTCAAGGAGCACGCGGTGACCGAGCACGGGCGGGGCGAGGGTCGTGATGTCTTCGGGGACGACCTCGGTGCGGCCGTGAGAGGCGGCCCAGGTCTTCGCGCAGCGGACGAACGCGAGGGCGCCACGCATCGACAGGCCCAGGCGCAGGCTCGGGTGAGATCGGGTCGCTTCGGCGAGGCGGACGACGTAGCCGAGGAGGGCCTCGTCGACATGGACGCGGTCGGCGAGGGCCGCCATGCCCGTGACGACCTGGGCGGTGACGACCGGGGTCACCGCAGACGAGCGGTCGCGGGTCGCCGCATCGGCGAGGACGCGCACCGACGAGTCGTAGTCGGGGTAGCCGAGGCTCGTCTTCATGAGGAAGCGGTCGAGCTGGGCCTCGGGCAGCCGATAGGTGCCGGCCTGCTCGATGGGGTTTTGGGTCGCGATGACCATGAAGGGCGTGCCGACGGGGTGCGGCACCCCGTCGACGGTGACCCGGCCTTCTTCCATGACCTCGAGCAGTGCCGACTGGGTTTTGGGGCTCGCGCGGTTGATTTCGTCGGCGAGGACGATCGTCGCGAAGATCGGGCCCTGGTGGAACTCGAAGCGCCGGGTCTCGGGGTCGAAGATCGTCACGCCGGTGACATCGCTGGGCAGCAGGTCAGGAGTGAATTGGATGCGGCCGTGCGTGCCCTGGACGCTCGCGGCGAGCGCGCGGGCGAGCTGGGTCTTGCCGGTGCCGGGCACGTCTTCGAGCAGGAGGTGCCCCTCGGAGAGCAGACACGTCAGGGCCAGCCGGGTGACGTGTTCCTTGCCGAGGATCGCCTTCTGGACGTTGGCGACGAGCGAGTCGAAGGTCTTGGCAAACCAGGCCACCTGGTCGGAGGAGACCTCGCCGTGAGCGGTGCCTCCCGCGGTCGTCGCGGTCGGGGGCACGCCGTAGGGCGTCTCGGTCATCGGTGTAGGTCCTTCGCCACTAGACGGTCTGGTCGACTGGGCAGAAGGCGTGCTGCTGACCGTGACTGTGGCGGTCCCCCCGCGCACGTGCCGACCTGACCACGCTCAACCCCCTGGTTGTCCGGGACCTAGCGTGCTTGCTTGGCCGTGTCAGGTCAAGCTGAGTCCATCCTCTGGGTCTCTCCGACCGGTATGCCGCGTCTGTCCCGACTCCTGCCCGACTCCGGCCCGACTCCTGCGCGACTACTGGGCCGCGGCACACACCGCGAGGGACGCCGGACTCATCTGCCCGTTGCGGACCACGGTGACGACTGCACAGACCGGAGTGCCGGCAGCGGCCGTGGCGTCGTAACGACGGGTCGACAGCGTCGTCGGAGTGGCGGCGATGGCCTCGGCAGCGGTCGAGCCGAACTTGACCTGGAAGGTGTCCTTGGGGCTCGGCTGGACGTAGTTCCACGTGAAACGTACGGCGCCCGGTTGGGCCTCGGCGACCACCGACGGGGACTCGAACACCGCCTCTCCGATGCCTGAGTCGTCGTTGGTCGGAGCGATCGTCGCCGTCGGTTTGATCGGCGAGGTCGGCGTGCCGGTGCCGCGGGTCGCGAAGAAGGCTCCCCCGAGCCCCGCTGCGACGACCAGACCCCCGATGAGGAGGAGGCGCCGGGAGCGAGAGCCGGACGCAGGCGGCATACCTGCTGGAGGGTGTTCTGCTGGAGGTGACCAGGCGGGGGCCGAGGGATCGACGCGCAGCGGCTGCACGGGGGTGGCTGAGTCGACCTCGCGTTCCGCGGGCGGGGGCGTGAGGTCCCGAGGCCGCGGCGGCGCGGGGACCGGGGGCAGCCCGATTCCCGGCGCGGCGTGCGTCGGGGGCGAAGGCTGCGGCGGAAGGGCGTCGGCCGGGGCACTTCCCGGCATGGGAGCGTGGGTGGGCGTGGGAGCAGGAACAGGCGGCGCCGGAGCGACGGGCGCCTGAGCCTGGACCCGCTGCGGACCTTTGACGTGAGTGCGGTCTTCGGCGCCGGCAGCTGGGGCGATATCGCCGGGGCGCGCGGTGAGACGGGTGCGACCGCGGTCGTCGAGGACAAGGATCTGGGTGCGCGGCAGGTGGAGTTCTTGCTCGACGGCCTGGAGTTCGAGAGCGAAGGCCATCGCGCTCGCGGGCCGGTGCGCGGGGTCCTTGGCCATCGCGATGGCCAACACCCGCTCGACCGAGGGAGGCACGTCCGGCCGGCCGGTCGTCGGCACGGGCTGGGTGCGGATCCGGGGCATGAGCGCGTATGCCGTGTTGTCCTGACCCGGGACCTCGAACGGCGAGCGCCCGGCGAGCAACTGCCACAGGGTCGCGGCCAGGGAGTAGACGTCGGAGCGCGCGTCACCGTCACTCTCGGCATAGACGACCTCGGGCGGCGACCAGGGCACCGAGACCCCGATCTCTTCGCGGCCCGAGACCCCGTGGATCGCGGCGTCGGCGTGGGTGCGCAACCCTCGGCCGGCGATGCCGAAGTCGGTCAAACCTGGCGCGCCGTAGGCACTCACGAGGACGTTGGCCGGCTTGATGTCGCGGTGGATGATCGCCGCCTGGTGGGCGGTCTCGACAGCGCTCGCGAGCTGGATGCCGATGCGCAACACGTCACCGACGGCGAAGCGTTCGGTGCGCGAGCGCTGCGCGAGATTGGGCGGCGGGTAGTACTTCATGACGAGATAGGGCCGACCATCGGCTGAGGTGCCGGCGCGGAAGACTTGGACGATGTAGGGGTGGTCGCCGAGCTGGGCCATCGTGTCGGCCTCGGCGAGGAACTCCGCCCGCACCCGGTCGGTGAGCGAGCCGGCCTTGAGGACCTTGACCGCGACCGGCATCCGCGGGCTCTGTTGCTCGTAGAGGTAGACGTCGGCGTAGCCACCCGACCCGAGCGGCTGGACGTAGACGAGCCCCGGGATCTGCGGGGGGGCGTTCATCAGCCGACCTCGAAACCGAAGGTGACCTCGTCGGCGAGCGCGACGATCGCGCCCGGCTCAAGCACCTGCTGGTCGTGGCCGACGAGACGCACCGGACCACGCCCGGGGAGGGTCACCGTCGTGCCGTTGGTCGTGCCGAGGTCGCGCACCATGACGTGCCAGCCCTCGAGGATGACCTCGAGATGGTTGCGGGAAACGTCGCGCAGGGGGCTGGCGACCTTGACGACGTGGGGGCGCGAGGCGAGCGGGGTCGACGGGTCGACGCTCGGGGCGCGCCCCATGAGCACCCCGCGGTCGAGGGTGACGACGTCGCCAGTCGACAAGCGCAGCACCCCGAGGGTCGGGCGCGGGGTGGAGAAGGGTTCTTGCGTCGGCACAGGCCGCCCGCAGGTGCGACAGGTCGCCTGATGTGGGGGGCTGACGTGCCCGGCCGGGCAGAGCACGGCGAGGACGCTGACGGCGCTCGCCGACAGTGCTTGAGCGCCGCCGAGGAGGGCGCTGCGGTCGACGGTCGCGTCGAAGGCGTCGGGGTCGTCGGCGGCTTGGGGCACGGCGGGGTAGGCCGGGTACGGCGGAGGGGTCGGGGGTGTCGGGTATGCCGGGTATGCCGGGTATGCCGGGTATGCCGGTCCGCTCGCGGGCGACGTGGGTGGCGCCTCGGCGGGGGATGGCGGGGGCTGGACCGCGGCAGGTGGTGTGGGAGCAGGGGCGAGCTCGGGAGCCGGGAATGTGGGCGGTGGCGCCGCTGGAGGCGGGGGCGTGGTTGCGGGGGTGATCGCCGGCGTGGACTCCACGGCAGCGGGAGGTATCGCTGCGACGGCTGGTGCCGGGGAGTCGACGACCGGGATCTCCAGTGGGGGGGCCAGCTCGGGGGTCCGGGGTCGGAGCTCCGGCGTGCCCAGCGTGGTGATCGGGTTGATCGGGTTGATCGGAGCCATCGTCGGAGCTGCTGACTCGTCGGCTGGCGCTGAGGGGACAGGTGCGGCGGAAGCGGGCGACGAAGGAGCCGGCATGGGCGGCTCTGCGCCGGGGCTGGCGGGGTCGGTGCCCCCTGCGGGCTTGCGGGCGAATCGTGAGACGACCCGCGGGCGGGGCGCTCCGGGTGCGTCACTGGCAGCTATGCCGCCACCTGGGGCGAGCGACGGCCAAGTTTGGGCAGGCGGCGGGGCGGTCGCTGCCTCCGGAGGGGGCGGCGGGGCGGCCGCCGCCGGAGGGGGCGGTGGGGCGGTCGCCGCCTCCACCGGCGCTGCGGGAGGCTCAGGCGCAACGGGGGGCTCAGGCGCCACGGGTGCCAATGGCATCGTCGGCACCGTCGCCGCAACCACCGTGTCCGGGGCTGCAGGCGGCACGGGTGCGATGGGTGGGGCGGGAGCGGCGGCCCGAGCTGCTGCTGCGGCCCCGGTCGCCCGAGCGATGAAGTCGGGCAGTTCGGCGACGAGGTCCCCCGACGGAGCCGGAGCCGGGGCTGCGGCCGCAGGAGGGGGGAGCGGCACGGCATACGGCGTCACGGCACGGGTCGGGGCCGGCGGCGCCGAGGGCACCCAGCCACCCGCGGTCCGGCTGGTGACGGCTACGGGACCCTGGGTCGCGCCGGTCGAAGGGGCCGAAGGCGCCTCGGTCTCCCACGGGAGGTGATCGATCGGGCCGGTGGTCGGGGTGGTCGGGGTGGTCGGGGTGGTCGGCGGCGCGGCATACGGGCTGGTGGATGGCGCTGCAGGGGCGGAGGGCACAGAGGGCACAGAAGGCACAGAGGCTGGTGTGACGGCCGACGCGGACCCCGCCACAGCCTCGGTGCCTGAACTCGCCGGTGTCAGCGGCAGGAGCACCACTGCCGCCGCGTCGGTCAAGGTGACGTCTGCCCAATCCTGGGGCGCGACCGGGCGCACGTCGCGACGGCGGCCAGCGACGAGCGCATCGGCATAAGCGGCCTTGGCGACGACGACACGCACCGCCGCCCCAACGACATGGGCGGCGGCGACCGGGGGTGGCCCACCGTTGCGTCCGAGCGCAGAGAGCGCGTCGTCGAAGCGGCCGCTGTCGACCGCCGCGCGCACGTGGGGCAGCCGGATGTCTGCGGCGTCGAGCTCGGCGAGGATTGACATGCCGGCGCCGGAGACGACGACCCACCCGGGCGGGACATGGGGCGCCTGGAGCACCGGTGCGGTCATGACCCCGCACCTCGCGGGACCGTGTCTTCGTCGACTTCGGCCGCCGGATAGGTGGGCAACTCGACGACGATGACCGTGACGTTGTCTCGGCCGCCGTTGTCGACGGCGCGGGCGACGAGGGTTTCGGCGCAGTGTTGGGCGTCGAGGCCGGCACCGAGGGTCGCGCGGATCTCGTCATCGCCGACCTCGTTGGTCAGCCCGTCCGAGCACACGACGAACCGCTCCCCCGGGCACGGCGGGAACACCCACGTGTCGACCTGCGGGAGGATCTCGCGCCCGAGCGACCGCGTGACCGTATGCCGCAACGGGTGCCGGGTCGCTTCGGCGGGGGTGATGAGGCCCGCGTCGACGAGCTCCTGCACCTCGGAATGGTCCACGGTGACCTGCGAGAGGGTGCCGTCGATGTAGCGGTAGACCCGCGAGTCGCCGAGGTTGAGCACGGCCCAGTGGAGGGAGCCGCCGGCCGCGACGAGCGCCACGCCGGTGAGGGTCGTGGCCATGCCGGTCTGGCCGGGGTCGCGGGCGGCGGAGCTGAGGATGCGACGGTTGGCGACCTCGACCTGGGTGACGAGGTCGGCCAGGCGGAGGTCGTCGCGGTCGGCCAGCTCGCCGAGCGCGGCCACCGTGATGCCACTTGCGACCTCACCCGCGGCGTGGCCACCCATCCCGTCGGCCACGATGAAGACACCTCCGCGCGCGAACGCCGAGTCCTCGTTGTGCTCTCGCACCCGCCCGACATCGGTGGCGACACCCACGCGCAGGTCCAACCCACTCGCCGACATCCCGCGTTCCTTCCGTCAGTTGTCACCCACCTGCAGAGGGTATGCCGTCCGCCCACCCTTGTGTCCCTGTTGAGCCGCGGGGTCGCCGTCCAGTCCCGACTGGCGGGCAGCCCACCACTCGCGGAGGCGTTCTGCCGCCGCCGCTTTGCCGATCGGCCCCTCGTCGAGGCGCACCGTCAAGAGGTACTTGTAGGCCTGCCCGAGCACCGGACCGGGCTTGATGCCGAGGATCGCGGCGATCTCGTGGCCGTCGAGTTCGGGCCGGACGGCGGCGAGCTCCTCCTCGGCGGCGAGGCGGGCGATCCGCAACTCGAGCCCGTCGTAGGTGCGAGCCAAGCGCGCGGCCTTGCGGGCATTGCGGGTCGTGCAGTCACTGCGGGTGAGCAGGTGGAGCCGCTCGATCAGTGGGCCGGCGTCGGTGACATAGCGGCGCACCGCCGAGTCGGTCCACTGCCCATCGCCGTAACCGTGGAAGCGCAGGTGCAGCTCGACGAGCCGCGCCACAGCTTTGACGGTCTCTTTGTCGAATCGCATCTCCCGCAACCGTTTTGCGACCATGCGCGCGCCGACGAGCTCGTGATGGTGGAAGGACACCCCTCCCCCTGGCTCAAACCGCCGCGTGGCCGGCTTGCCGATGTCGTGCAGGAGGGCGGCCAGGCGCAGCACGAGGTCGGGTCGCGTGACGACGGGGTATGCCGTGTCGCGACCCGCGTCGTCGGCTCCGGCGTCGGCCCCGCTATGACCCCCGGCGTCGGCCCCGTCGGCTGGGCTCCCGGAGCCAGAGCCGCCCGCAGAGCCGCCCGCGTTGCGCACAGTGCTCGACGCGACGAGTCCGGCCCGCGACGCCGGTGTCGTGCCCTCGAGCGCGATCGCCTGCTCGAGGACGGTCAGCGAGTGGTCGTAGACATCCTTGTGCCGGTGGTGCTCATCGACCTCGAGGCGCAGTGCCGCGAGCTCGGGCAAGAAGACGTCGGCGACCCCGGTGTCGACGAGCAGCGCCAACCCGTCAGCCGGCGCAGGAGCGAGCAGGAGTTTGACGAATTCGTCGCGGATCCGCTCGGCCGAGACCATCGCGAGGGTGCCAGCCC
>Ga0116159_1003248_pt1 | contig 14753 bp, 13 predicted proteins | sample AD_JPNAS1_MetaG_FD_89878 | JGI IMG/M metagenome (GOLD analysis project Ga0116159, IMG submission 89878) | Active sludge microbial communities of municipal wastewater-treating anaerobic digesters from Japan - AD_JPNAS1_MetaG | ecosystem: Engineered > Bioreactor > Anaerobic > Digestate | place...
CCGGCCCCGTGACCCTGAGCCACGCGAGCCCCTTCGCGCCGTAATTTTTTATCCACTGGGTCAAATCATCAAAGTCCTTTCGCGAAAACTCCACCCCCGCCGGCGGCGTGAACGCAAGACCGCGGATCGAGCCCTTCTTCGCCAGCACCTCATCAAACACTTTAAATCCGCTCGACTCAAAAATGCCGGACAAATCCTTCATCTCCATTCCATAACGGAGATCCGGCTTGTCCGTGCCATATTTTTCCATCGCCTCCTGGTAGCTCAGGCGGCGGAGCGGTAACGGAAGGTCCATGTTTTTCGCGTGCTTGAAAACATGCGCCACCATCCCTTCCACAACGCCCATGATGTCCTCCTCGTCGATAAAAGACATCTCCAGATCAATCTGCGTGTGCTCGGGCTGACGGTCTTTGCGAAGGTCCTCATCACGAAAGCAACGGGCGAACTGATAATAACGGTCATAGCCTGACACCATCAAAAGCTGTTTAAAAAGTTGAGGGGATTGCGGCAACGCGTAGAAAGTTCCGGTATTAAGCCGTGACGGAACAAGAAAGTCACGCGCCCCTTCGGGCGTACTTTTGGTCAGGTATGGGGTTTCCACCTCAATAAACTGGTGCCGGTCAAGATACTCATGAACAAGCTTCGTCACACGGTGCCTGAGCGTCAGACTTTCCACCATGTCCCGCCGCCTGAGATCCAGAAACCGGTAAGCAAGGCGCAGCTCCTCCCCGACATTTTTTTCACCCAGCTCAAAGGGAAGCTGTTGACTGGCATTCAGAATTTCGACTTCTTCGGCCTGGAGCTCGATTTCACCCGTCGGAATCTTGGGATTCACGGTGCCGGCGGGCCGCTCCGCGACTTTGCCCCTGACACGAATAACATATTCCGAGCGAAGGGTCTCGGCGACCTTGTGCATCGCCGCGTGAACCTGCGGATTAAAAACCACCTGCGTCAGGCCATAGCGGTCGCGCAAATCCACAAAAATAAGGTTACCGTGGTCCCGGCGGGTGTCCACCCACCCGGTCAGGGATTCGGTTTTTCCGACAAAACTTTTATTTAATTCACCGCACGTCACACTACGAAGCATAAATCCTCTTTCTCCTTTTTATCAATCAGCCGTTTCAGGCCCGGTTCAAGAGCGGGAGCCCGCCGCGGATGAAAGGCTTAAAAAAGACACGATTTCATCCATTTTAACTTCTTGTTGAGTTCGGTTGGCAAGATCCTTCACAATCAGGACTCCCTTTGCCATTTCGTCCGTTCCCGCGATCACCGCATAACGCGCCTTCACCTTGTCCGCCCTCTTCAGGTGCTGACTGAGTGAAAATACTCCGTGCGTCGTCTCAATCCGGAAGCCACGCTCCCTGAGTCCCAGCGCGGTATTTCTGATCACCTTTGCGATGGCGGCGTCATCTTCCAGAGGCGCCAGATAAACGGTTTTTTCCCTGAGAGAGGCAAAATGAGGGCCGTTCCGGGATTCAACCGCGGAAATCAGCCTTTCAACCCCGATGCTAAATCCCGTGCAAGGAGTCTTCGCGCCGCCAAGATCCTGATAAAGACAATCGTACCGTCCACCGCCCGCCACCGCGTTTTGCGCGCCCAGTCCACCCGCCGTGACTTCAAAAACAACACCGTTATAATAATCCAGGCCGCGCACCAACCTCCGGTTCACAGTACAGGCGATTTCGCGTTCCGCCAGTTTTTGGATCAGAGCCTGAAACCCGGCGCTCAGCGGCGCAAACTCCTCCCATGGCGCCTTCTCGATCACAGGCTGGCACGACGGGATTTTACAATCAAAAATGCGGAGAACGTTTTTTTCAAGCCGCCACTGGCAATCCTTGCAGAGCTTTTCTTTTTCCCGCCCAAAATATTTCACAAGCGCAACGCGGACCCTGTCACGGTCTTCTTCTCCCCCGAGATCATTAACGTGAAGCGCAAACTCCTTCAGCCCCGCGTATTGAAGAAACCCGTGAAGCAACGCGATCGATTCAAAATCCGCCTCGCGACCTTCATTGATAATTTCAGCTCCAATCTGGTGGAACTGGCGCTTTCGACCCGCCTGGGGACGCTCGGCGCGAAACATGGGGCCCATGTAGTAAAGCCGAAGGGATTTCGCCTGGGTCAGAAGTCCTTTCTCAAGAACAGCCCGGGCGACCGACGCGGTCATTTCGGGGCGCATGGTCATGTCCCGCTCGCCCCGATCTTTAAAAGAAAACATTTCCTTGTGGACAATATCACTGCTCTGTCCGATCGAACGAATGAAAAGCTCCGTCGGTTCAAGAATCGGGGTCCGGATTTCCCTAAATCCGCCGGCCTCCATAAAAATCCGGGCTTTCTCTTCGACCCACTGCCACTTCTCAATCTCACCGGGGAGGATATCATCCATGCCGGGAAAACCCTGAAATTTAGATGCCATAAGGTGTCCGATCCTTCCGTCCTTTCTTCCGTCCAGACTTTTCAAAAGATGACGCATCATACCAAAACCAGATCGTCTTTTCCATAATCAGAATCCCCCGGGTGTGTCCGCCTCAAACTCCGAAAAACAATCGACGAGAAAATCGCTAGAATCCAACAACTCGCGCGATAAAATCGCAACGGGCCAACCATGATCCTCATGATAAGGTTTTAACATGAGGTAGCAGGTCTCAAGGGATATTTCTGGGATTGAGACAACAAAACATCTTCCGTGAACCGGACTTTAAAAATCGATCGGTTCAAGATGAGATGAATAGAGAACCTCTCCCTCCTATCCGATTGGAACACCACCATATCTACCCGCGCCACCGATTACCAGCCAAATTCGGAAACAGCTCCACAGACGACATTTAACCGGACAAAATGATGTCAAATTCGTCCGTTTTGTCCTGTCTTTGAAGGGTCGATTTTCCGCAACTTATTCTTGCTAAACAGGATACAAAATGTCCGGCTTGAAAAGATGGTCAGTGACGATTTTATCGCTCCATGGAGCGGGGATTATAGAACCTTGCAGAGAAGATAAACGAGGCCTTGCAACACCTTCAACAAGTTCTGTGTGAACCTTATTGCGCGTCATGTTTCCATTCGGAAAAAGGCACGTCTTCGGCTCTTGTCCGAACAATAACTCCTTCATCATAAGTAAGTTGCCGTTTTTCATTCTTGTATTTTTTTGCTGCATCCTTCCATAAGCTCTCATCGGTTTTCCAAACTTCATTCCTCTGGTACGTCACAAAGCAAAGAGCAGCTACAAAAAACACAGCGATCACGCCTAAAACCTTGCGACTCTTAATGATCGAGACCAGCAATGCTGAAAAAGCCAGGCAGAGGCCGACCATTGGCAAATACATTCGATGTTCAAATATGACATGCGCAATCGGGAGAATACTTGATTCAACAAACAATGTTAAAAAAAACCAAAAAATCCCAAACGTAATGGCAGGTTGTTTTTTTCTCAAAGCTAGAGCTGTAGAAAACAAAGCAATTAAAAGCCCAAGAGAAAGAAGGGTCTTGGGTTCCATAAGGGTAAAGGAGATGGGGAACGAATGATAAATCGACTGACCGCTTGGCCAGAACAGGAAACGGAGATACTCTCGAATAACATTAAATTGGGTAAGAAGATAATGTAGCGGAGTGATAAAAGCCGTATTAAAAAGCTGAGTAGCCTTTTGTGGTGAAATCTGCATTTCTAAAAGACGAAGCATCGGGATAATTATTATCGTCACAAGGAAAGGCGTAAGACTTTTCACGCGGTCTTTCACAAAGCGTGAATTATCGAGAGGGAAAAGGAAAAATTCGATTACCAAAATGGCGATGGGCAGGGTAAAGGTAATCTGCTTAGTGAACATGGATGCTATGCAAAAGAGAACCGCAACCCAATAGATTTTTTTGTTGAGCCTCAGCCTGGCGCAAACATACAAAAAACAAGTTGTCACATAAAATAGAGTAGCGAACGCCGCGTGTCTTTGCACAATATACGTCACAGCCTGAATTTGAATCGGGTGAGATGCGAACAAAAGTCCCGCAAGAAGGGCGACATCCTTTGAGCGCTCCGAAAGAGAATGGCTCTTCAGTCGAGGGGTCTGGAAAAGCGCTAACATGAAGAAATAAACCATAAGGCTTGCCGCAATGTGAATAAGGATATTAACAAGGTGGTAACCTAAAACATTCACACCTCCGAAATGATAATTTAACGCAAACGTGAGGTTTGGTAAAAATCGCGGGGGATCCCATAGCCAGATCGCTCGGAGATTGGCAAGATCGCGAAGCGCCAGGTTCTCGCGAATATAATAATTATCATCAAAATGAAAAGAAGCCTGAAGAGTATTGGAATAAATCGCACCGATAAGAACAGAAAACAAGAAAAAAACAAATAAAAGATGGGTGAGATTTGGAAGGACGAAACCATAAGCTTCCTGTTTTGGCGCAGAAAGCTTTTGTTTTGCCTTCTGCCGCTCGATCTCCCTTCTGACATGTCTCTCTTTAAGACCGAGGATTCGGGCGATTTCCTCCGGCTTCTTTTTCTCAGAATTTTCTCGAATAAATTGTCTTGTTTGAAAATCCATAGATGTTCCGGCGTCTTTCCTCTGTAGGCGTGCCATTATATCCAAAAAGAGATAAGACTTCTAAAGCATTTCCTCTACGATTATTTCAAAAAAACGAAATAAACCGGTTCACTTCACGCGTTCCAGAGAATACCACAAAAACAACAACGCACACACGCCGAAGGCAAGAACTGGACACTCAAACACCGAACGCCATCCAAAGGGAGGGATTAACAAAACGGCGGATTGGGAGACCAATGTCTCCTTATAGGCGGCGTCCGGTGTTGGGTAGGTTTCGGTGCGCATTCTGAAAGCTCCGCGTAACCGCCAGGGTCTGGTCTCTCTCGCGAAACCCGTCAACCAGTGAGACTCTCACGTCATGCGCAATAATTCGTGAAGCAGTTCTCAAGGATTCCCGTGTTGACAGAATCCCCCGTCGCGTGATGTTCCAAGGAGGAAAGTACCAACGAGCCGGCAAGTTAAAATGGTCTGCGGGTCTTGGAGGTGCGGGCCTTGCGGCGCCTTTTCTCGGAAGGCTTTTCGTAATGTTTACGCGCCTTAAGAAGCTTAAGAATCCCTTCGCGCTCCATTTTCTTTTTCAAGCGCTTGAGGGCCTTTTCAAGAGGCTCGTGCTCACCGATATCGACTTTTAACACTCAGGATCACCCTTTCTGGTGTGGATTAATTTGAGGCGGTATTATACGGAAAGCCTTTGGGGAATCAAAGAAAATTATAATGTCAAAATACCGCTAGAGGGACTGGCGAATTCGCTGTGCCCGCGAGAGATAACGACCAAGAGCGGCCGGATCATCGGAACGCAAAACGGCTTTGAAATGTTTCAGTTCCTTTTCAAACCGCGTCATCGCAGAAAAAAGCTGGCGCCGGTTCAGCTGGAAAATGGGCCGCCAGACAGAAATGTCAGAGGCCGCCACCCGGGTCGTATCCCGAAATCCGGCCGCGGCAAGAGACAAGGATCTCGTCGAAACGGAGCGCGCCAGAGAGGCCGCGAGGGCGTGCGGGAGATGACTGATTTCGGCGATTAATTTATCGTGCGTTCGCGGATCAAGCACGACTGTTTTTTTTGAAAGTCGACCCCAGAAATATTTTGCCTTCTGAAAACTCCGGCGATCCGTTTTTGAATCACGGGTAAGGATCACCATGCCTTCCCCGTAAAGGCCGGGCGATGCGAAGTTAATTCCCCGCTCATGGGAACCCACCATCGGGTGAGCGCCCACAAACGATACCTTCTTCCACGTCTTCGCGTTTACGAGATCGTGAATAGCCTTTTTGACGCTCCCGACGTCCGTGACGAGGGCACGATCGGCAACCACGCGATCAAGCTTTTCAAGTTGAGGAAGATACGAATCTACCGGAGTGCAAATTACGACGCAATCGGCGTCCCGCGCTCCCGCGAGAACATCCCTTGTCCCCTCATGAATCCATTTTCTTTTGAGCGCCAGCGCCAGGGCCCCGGGGTTGCGCGTAACACCGACAATCCGTGTTTTTGGAAACTTTTTCCGGCAAGCCGCGGCCAGCGACCCACCCATAAGTCCCATTCCTATGATGACAATTTTTTTAAACATAGCAGTCGTTTCACCATCCATGGTTACCCGCACAGCCTTCAGGGCGCAATGCCACGCTAACCCATTGAGCGTTGCTCACCACCATCTCAAATGTCCCGACCGACCGCCCTCGCGACCGCGCGGGCTTTCGCCATCAGTTCGTCAAACTGCTTCGGCCGCAACGATTGTTCCCCGTCACTTTTTGCTTCTTCCGGACATTCGTGTACTTCGACCATCAAACCATCACATCCCGCCGCGACCCCGGCCATCGCCATCGGCGCGACATAATCCCTGAAACCCGTCCCGTGCGAAGGATCCACCAGGACTGGCAGGTGGGTTTCTTTTTTGATGACGGGAATGGCATTCAGGTCGAGCGTATTCCGGGTCGAAGTCTCGAAAGTCCGTATCCCCCGCTCGCAAAGCATGACTTTGAAATTACCCTTGGACAGCAAATATTCCGCGGACATTAAAAGATCTTTCACCGTCGCGCTCAATCCTCGTTTCAGCAGCACCGGTTTTTTGCTAATCCCGCATTCTTTCAGAAGATCAAAATTCTGCATATTTCGCGCGCCAATCTGGAGCATATCGGCATACTGGCTAACCAATTCGACCTGGCGGGTATCCATCACTTCCGTGCAAACCAGCAGACCCGTTTCATCCGCGGCCTGGCGCAGGTATTTGAGCCCCTCTTCACCAAGCCCCTGAAAAGAATAGGGTGATGTCCTCGGCTTAAACGCACCTCCTCGCAAAAAAGAGGCCCCCGATTTTTTTACGGCCTTCGCGACGTTTAAAAGCATGTCATAATTTTCTACCGAGCACGGCCCCGCCATCACCACGATTTTTTTACCGCCCACTTTCACGCCGTGGTTCATTTCAAATTCCGAGTTTTCAGTGCGGTAATCCCGGCTCGCAAGCTTGTAGGGTTTCAAAATCGACATGACATGTTCTACCCCCGGGAAAACCTCCAGCGGCTGAACCTGTAATTTTTCTTCATCCCCGATCACCCCGATCACAACTCGCTCAACACCGCGAGACACGTTCGGGGTCAGACCGAGTTCCCGCACTTTGGTACAAATGTGATCAATTTCCTGGGGCGTCGCGTTTTTCTTAAGAACGATAATCATGTTTTTTTAACCTCTTTACGGGTTCAGCAGAGCGCCTCTTCAAAACAGCTGAAGTGTTCACGGGCCCGGCAAGTTACGAACTCTGGTTGTTTTCGAGATTGGTTTTTAGCAACCGGATCAATTGCGCGTTTTCGCTCCGGCGGCCAATCGTGACCCGGATCCACGTCGGGAGTTTGTAAGCTCCCATCGCCCGAACGATCATGCCGCTTCGCAAAAGTTCCTGAAAAACCTCGTTTCCGTCTTTTTTCAAATTGAGCAGGATAAAATTCGCCTGACTTGGCAAATATTCGAGCCCGAGACGCCTGAATTGTCTGTAAAAGTATTTCCGCCCCCGAGCCACCATCCATTTGGTCTTCCACAAAAAGAATTTATCATCCAGCGTGGCGACCGCCGCCGCCTGAGCTACCGAGTTCACGTTAAACGGTTGCCGGATCTTGTACAGATAGGCGACCATCTCTTTTGAAGCCGCGGCGTACCCGATTCGAAGGCCCGCAAGCCCGTAAGCCTTCGAAAATGTCCTGATCACTACCAGGTTGGGCCGGCCTTCCCTGACGTAATTCAGCATCTTCGGGAAATCCCCCGCGTCCACAAAATCAACATAAGCCTCATCCAGACAAACGATCACGTGCGGAGGAACCTTCGCGAGGAACGCTTCCATCTCCTGAGCCGTCACGTAAGTCCCCGTCGGATTGTTCGGATTGGCGATAAAAATAACTTTGGTTTTGGGCGTAACGCGGGCCAGAATTCCAGGGAGATCACAGCGATAGTCCCTCGTTACCGGAACGGCCTGAAACCGGCCCCCGCACACCTGCGTTAAAATCGGATAAACCAGAAAAGACATTTCCGACGAAATTACCTCGTCACCCTCCGAGAGAAATCCTCGTCCCACGAGTTCAATGATTTCATTCGATCCGTTCCCGAAAATAATCTGATCCGTCGGCAGATCAAGTTCCTGGGACAGTCGCTCCGCGATGTAATGACAGCTTCCTTCCGGATAGAGGTGGACTTCGCGTATCGCCTTGCGCATCGCGCGCATCGCTTTTGTCGAAGGACGCCCGAGCGGATTTTCATTCGACGCCAGCTTGGTCACGTTGCGAATCCCATACTCGCGTTGAAGCTCCCGGATCGGCTTCCCCGGTTCGTACGGGCGTATATCCTGAATATGTTTTTTAAACGGAATCATATTTGACCCGGCCCCCACGCCTCAAGCCATAAGCCACGGGATCGTGGCGCATGGGCGTGTCCAGGGCCCTCTTTCAATTTAAGCCTTCGGCCTTCCCATAGCGGGATAAGAACCGAGGACTTTTAGAAACTTGACCTTTGGTTCCATCGCCTCGAGCATTTTTCGGACACGTTCGTTTTCCACGTGGCCTTCAAGATCAATAAAAAAATAATAATCCCATGCCTTCTTTCTCGACGGACGCGATTCAATTTTTGTCATGTTAATCCGGAATTTTTTAATCGGAAGAAGCATCTCATACAACGCGCCAACCTTGTCACGAATCGACACCACGATCGACGTCTTGTCGTGCCGGGTCATCGCGGGAACCTGTTTTGAAATGACCAGAAACCGGGTCACATTATTGGCGATGTCCTGAATGGCCTCCGCCATCACCGGAAGATTGTGGAGGGTCGCCGCCAACCGGGAGCCAATCGCCGCGGCCCCGTCTTCCCGGGCCGCTCTCCCGGCCGCCGCCGCGGTACTCGACGTTTCCATCCGTTCCGCGTGATGTAAATTGGCCTCAATCCACAACCGGCATTGGCCAAAAACTTCCGCCTTGGAATAGACGCGCTTGACCTGGTTCAGAGACGACGCGTTGGTCATCAGGTTATGGGAGATCTCAAAAAAGATTTCCGAACAGATCTTGAGTTCAGAATCAATAAACATGTCAAGGGTGTGGTTCACCGCCCCTTCAATGGAGTTTTCGATAGGGACCACTCCGTAGTCCGCACGATCCATTTCCACCTCGCGAAATATTTCCGCGAAACTGGCGCACGGTTTATATGAAACGCTCGTTCCAAACTTGGAAAGGGCCGCGAGATGCGTAAACGTCGCTTCGGGTCCAAGGTACGCGATCACAAGCGGTTTTTCCATCGCGAGGGCCGCCGACATAATCTCGCGATAAATCGCTTTGAGCGCGTCCCCGGGTAACTCTCCCTTACCGGCTATCTGTTCGATTTTTTGATAAATCTCGAATTCACGCTCGGGGACATAAACCGCTTTTCCCGACTCGATCTTCTTTCGGCCAATCTCGCGCGCCAGTCGGGTACGATCGTTCAGTAAACCGATAATTTTCGAATCAACTTCGTCAATTTTCTTTCGCAGGCGCGTCAGATCCATGTTGCTCCACCTCACTGTTGTTGGATTCGATCCCAGGTTCCTTCTCCGGCGTTCCGGAATCTTCCGGCTCAACCCGCGGAGAAACGCTTTCCTCGGGAACGTCAACTATCTTGGTAGTTCCCAGCAACTGTTCCTTTTTAACCGAACTTTCCACGATCTGCTGAATTTCACTCAGACTCGGAAGCTCTTGCAGAGATTTAAGTCCAAAGTGCTCCAGAAACTTATCCGTCGTCCCGTAAAGAAAGGGCCGGCCCGGGACTTCTTTTTTCCCCACAATCTTGATTAAATTTTTCTCCATCAGCGTACTCACCACGCCACTAACATCCACTCCGCGAAGCGACTCAATTTCGGCCCGGGTCAAAGGTTGCCGGTACGCGAGAATGGCAAGTGTCTCCAGCGCGGACTGGGTGGCCTGGCGGGCTTTTCGCTGAAGCTCGATTCTCAAAATCCACGGCGCAAATTCTTTTTTTGTCGAAAGCTCGTAACCTCCGGCTATTTCAACTATTTCAAAAGGTCGCTCCTGCCGTTGATACTCATCCTTCAGCTCCAGGACTATTTTCTCTATCTGGGAAGCCGTCAAGACTCTGGTGGCTTTTCGTATTTCCGCGGGCGAAAGAGGTTTCGAGGACGCGAAAATCAACGCCTCAACAACTTTTTTTGCCACCGTCGGATCTTTCAGCTGTTCTTCATGAATCGCTTCTCCCTTGTATCGCTGAACGTCCACAAGAGTTTCCAGAACGCCGCTTTCCTCAAGCTGATCCTGAATTTCACGATCAAGCTCCTTCCGGAGCGTTTTCATTTTAGCCTGTTTTTCCCGTTCCTTAACTGTCTGACTCATCCCGTCCATTCTCCGCGTTCAACGTTTGACATCCAGCGGTTTTCCCGATCCGCTTTTCCGTTAAAAGTTACCGATCTCCGTTAAGATCTGACGGTGGGTTCTCTTTCACCGGAGACACCTCCGCCGAAGGAATCTCCTCGGGTGAAGTTCTTTTATACTCGCTCTCATCCCTCTTTTCAATGACGATCTCGCCAAAAGTCCGGTCTTGAAACACGCGCGCGAAACGGATCTTGACGATCTCAAGGAGCGCCAGAAAAGTAGCCACAAGCTCGTTCCGGCTCCATGTATCAGGGAAGAGTTCACTAAATTTCATTTTTTTTCGCTCCATCAGGAAAGATTGCACCTGGACAATCTTTTCTTCGATGGAAATAACTTCTTCAAAAACCTCGTGCGGATTCTCACGTTTTTTCTTCGCGAGAACGTTCTGAAACGCCATCACCAGGTCAAAAAAATTGGCGCTGAACGTGTCAATTCCGGCGTCCTCGGGTTGCATGTCTCCTAGGTAATAATCCGAGATTTGACGCGTGAACATTTTTCCGCGCTCGGTCTGGAGAATCCCCAATTCCTTCGCCGCTTCCTTGAAGGCTTGGTATTCAAGCAGTTTCCTCACGAGCTCGGCCCGCGGATCTTCCCCATCGCTTTCTTCCACTTCTTTTTCGGCCGGGAGGATCGTCTTCGACTTGATGTAGATCAGGGTCGCCGCCATCACGATAAATTCACCGGCAACTTCAAGATCCAGCTGTTTCATCTGCTGAAGGTAACTCAGGTATTGATTCGTAATTTCAGCGATCGGAATATCATAGATATTCATCTCGTTCTTCCTGATCAGGTCAAGAAGAAGATCCAGGGGGCCGTCGTAAGCCTGAAGTTTTACGTGAAGCGGGTCCACGGTGTCTCCGGAAACCGTCCCGGTCTCCGGCAGTCGCGAAGGAGGCGTCTCAGGAACAGGGCGCCCATTTTTTCCTTCCTCCAAAGAATCCGTCCCCTTTACGCCAGAAGTCCCATCGCCTTGGAAACTTCCGTCAGGGTTTGCTGCGCGACTGATCTCGCCTTCACCGCTCCCTTGTCCAGAATCTCCCGAATTTCTTTCTGTTTGTTCATCCATGTTTTACGTCTTTCTCGTACCGGGTCCATAAACAGGTTTAGTTTTTCGCACATTTCCATCTTGCAGTCCACACAGCCGCGCGAAGCGTTTCTGCAGGCGTGCGCCACCGCTTCCGTTTTTTCCGGATTAAAAAACTTGTGATAAAAAAAGACCGGGCACTTTTCGGGATCCCCTTTGTCTTCTTTGCGCTTGCGCGCGGGATCCGTCACCATCTGGGTTTTAACTTTCCTGATAACTTCTTCGCGCGTATCCGACAGATCAATACAATTTCCGTAACTCTTACTCATCTTTCGGCCGTCAAGCCCGGGCACGCGCGGGATCGGAGTCAAAACGGCTTCCGGTTCCGGAAAAATTTCTTTTCCGTAGAGATGATGAAACCGGCGGACAATCTCACGGGTCAGCTCAAGATGCGGCAATTGATCCTCTCCCACCGGAACTTTTTCAGCTTTGTAAATCGCAATATCCGCGGCCTGGAGAACGGGATAACCCAGAAAACCATGCGTGTGAAGATCTTTCCCCTTCAGTTCACGAAGTTGGTCCTTGTAAGTCGGATTACGCTCGAGCCACCCCAGGGGAGTAATCATGGAAAAAAGAAGGCCCAGTGTCGCGTGCTCTCCCACCTCACTCTGGATAAAAATCGTGCATTGGTCCGGATCAAGACCGCTCGCCAGATAGTCCACCACCACTTCGATCGTCTTTTCCGCGATCGTCGTTTTGTGTTCATATTCGGTGGTCAGGGCGTGAAGGTCCGCAATCATGAAAAAGGAATCATGCCCCTGAAGTTTCTTAAAATTCTCCAAAGCGCCTACCAGATGACCAAGATGGAGCTTGCCCGTAGGCCGAGTACCGCTTAAAACACGTGACATAGTTGTGTGGATCCTCCGTAAGTGATGAATGGATCGTATATTAAAGGATGGGGTGAATGGTGTCAAACAACCCCAAACACGGATAACATGGACCGGAAAACGGATAACGAAACGACCTGGCGCGTCTCCTGCCGTCGAGGATCCATCACCCCCAAACCGTTTTCTTTCGTGGAGCGTCAGCCCAGAAGGTACCCCATCCTCTTCACGGCCTTGGCCATGCGGGCCAGAGCCTGGGCAATCGTCCGTCCTTCCGTCAGATTGCGATCGTAAATCGCGGCGTATCCTTTTCGATTGCGGATTTTAAAGGTTATCACTTTTTTTACGCTAAGCGCTTTCAGATTTTTTTTAGCCATAGGTTCCTCCTGTCGTGCCCAAGTGACGGTCATACCAGATTCACCCCTGCCAACGACTTCCATTGTGAACGGGTATTTATGTATCGGCGTTTGTCAAAAAGGATGAAGGTCTCGCGCGGCACGCGCCAAAATCCGGGAAAACTGATCGGCGAGAAATCAGTGTCAGACTCTGACAACCTCTTTAACTTCCGGGATATATTCTTTCAGGTAGGCTTCGATACCATGTTTCAAGGTCATGGTCGCGCTGGGACATCCGGCGCAAGCGCCCTTCAGCTGGAGTTTGACGATTCCTCCCTCAAACCCGCAGAAGACCACATCTCCCCCGTCGCGGACAAGAGCCGGACGAATTTGTTCTTCAAGAATCTGAACGATCCGTCGCTCCGTCTCATTCCTCGGGCTTTCAACGACATCAGCACACTGATCGCACCGTTTTGGGTTTTCTTTTCCGCAGGAAAGGTAAGACTTTATTACTTCCGTCACAAGAGGAATGACGACGCCCCACGTCTCGGCTTTCTCATTACGCGTCACCGTCACATGGTCGGGGCCGATCATAACTTCCTTGACATACGCGATTTTGAAAAGCTCCGCCGCGAGAGGAGATTTTCGGGATTCCTCGGCCGAAGCGAAGTGAACCGTCCCATGCCCGCACAGCGGCGCGCTAACGTTAAATTTAAGAGAGTCCGGATTCGGCGTGAATTCCGTTTTGATGGAAACATCGGAAGCCATGTCTAAAATCAATCCTCAGAGTTAAGGGAACCGTCAGGTGACTTTTCTTTAAAAAGGAAATTTCCTGGATGGCTCCTCGATTTCTACCTCAAAGCTGGTTCCGCGAACTCCCGAAATAGCGCTGGGGGTCCGAACCGAAAAGCTGGAGTTTCCCGTTAACGGTTCGACCTTCGCCAGAAGCTTTCCAACGGCAAGGTTCAGTAGCGTACTGGTCTCCCCCGTCGCAAAATTGGTTTTTAGATCAAGGGCTTTCAGCAGACTGCCACCCTTGATCTCAAGACTCCCCGCCTTCCCCTCATCCAGCAAAATATCCACGGAAACATTCGGAGCAGTCCTGATCTCGTCTTGTTCCAGAATAACCATCCCGTCCTCTGCAGGGATCCATCCGCCGTCCCTGTGTTTTACAAACACACCCTTGCCAGGCTTATCAATGGTGACATACTGGATTCCCTTTTGCTTCATGGCCACGGCCTGGGCGATACGCTCTTGCTCTGCCGGCGGGATCGACTCGACCTTCCCCTGAATTTCCTCCTCGGCCTCGGACAAGAGACCCTTGGCAGGGAGATAAGATTCAGGTGAGGAAATCTGAGTCGTCGGAAGCCTGCGAAACTCGACATCAATGCTCTTGTCGCGATACGCGATATCAATCAGCTCGACGTTGTAAAATCCTTTCCCCAAAACCTTGGTCGCGTCGGCTGAAAGTTTTTTCACAAGAAAAGCAGGCAGTTCCACCCCACCGACCTTGACCTGATTCAAGGTAAGGTACGGGGCTCCGTAATTCATCTTATCGGTGCCAAGCTGCCAGTGCACGGCAATGGGGATACCCGTAAATTTCCCGGCCATCATCATTCCGTAGGAATCAACGGAAACAACTCCATCACTGCATCCCAGGCCCCGCATCAAGTTGTTGTAATATTTTTGCAGATCAGCCTCGGTGAAGATCCGGCGCCGCACCCCTGGGGCCTTTTCCGCAACCGTCTGGTCCACCATTGCCATAAAGGTCGCCATGGCTTTGGGGGCAATTTTCTTCATCGAGTTAAACATTTCCAAGGGCCCTTCACGTCGGGAAGTCGCCCGGATGCTTTCTCCTTCCCGGACGGTTCCCAGGAATTCTTTCTCTCCCTTCGGATCCACCGAGTACACGCTGACAGCGCCCTTATGCACACTTACTAACGTGGCAGGAACAGGAGACGAATCGTGATTCAAAAACCAAAAAACACACCCCAGAACGGTCAAAACTAATAAGCCAAAAATGATTTTTTTCATTTCGCTCTCCTTTTCGTCAATTTATTTCACTGCCTGTTACCTTCATCCAAAGTATAGC
>Ga0116159_1003287_pt1 | contig 14625 bp, 13 predicted proteins | sample AD_JPNAS1_MetaG_FD_89878 | JGI IMG/M metagenome (GOLD analysis project Ga0116159, IMG submission 89878) | Active sludge microbial communities of municipal wastewater-treating anaerobic digesters from Japan - AD_JPNAS1_MetaG | ecosystem: Engineered > Bioreactor > Anaerobic > Digestate | place...
CGGCGGCGCGGTTCACAGCATCAGCCTGGTGGCGGCCTGCTTTGAATTCGACTTCATGGGCGGCAGCATGGGCTCGGTGGTCGGGGAACGCTTTGTGCGCGGCGTGGAGACCGCGATCGAACAAAAGGTCCCCTTCGTTTGTTTCACCGCAACCGGGGGCGCGCGCATGCAGGAAGGTCTTCTGTCGCTGATGCAGATGGCCAAGACCAATGCCGCACTCACGCACCTCGCAAAGAAAGGCCTGCCCTACATCAGCGTACTGACCGATCCGACCATGGGCGGAGTGAGCGCGGGTTTCGCATTCCTTGGTGACGTGGTGATCGCCGAGCCCAAGGCACTGATCGGATTTGCCGGGCCTCGGGTGATCGAATCCACGGTTCGCGTCACCTTGCCGGAAGGCTTCCAACGGGCTGAGTTCCTGCAGCAGAAAGGCGCCATCGATTTCATATGCGATCGTCGCGAGTTGCGCAAGACCATTGCCAATACCCTGGCCATGCTCCAGCGCCAGCCGGCCGACGCGGTCAGCTGAGTCCCGCGCCGGCATTTCTCTCAACTGCGGGGCCGTCAGCGCAACATGGACTGCTGCAGCGTCGCCAGCACCATGGCGGCCACCTGCAGCACCACCAGCAGTACCAGTGGCGACAGATCGATGCCCCCAACCAGTGGAAGGATCCGGCGAAACGGCGCCAGGAAGGGCGCGCACAGGCGATCTATCACCGCACTGAGGGGTGAACCAGCCTGGGTCCACGACAGGATGGCATAGACAATGAGCAGCCCTGTCAGGCCGGAAATCGCCATCTGGACGAGGCCGAAAACCGCCAGCAGGGGTACCCAGCCCACCGCGGCCAAGCCGCCGGCCAGCAACCAAAGCAGACCGAACTGGGTCAGCTTGAGCAGGTAGGCGCCCACCAGGCTGGCCATATCCCAGCGCCCTGTAGACGGCACCACCCGACGCAATGGCAGCACCAGCCCGTCCGTCAACGCAAACACGAAACGGCCCACCGGGTTGCCAAACGGAACCCGCTGGTGCTGCATGTATAGCCGCAAGAGGCAGGCACCGCCGAACAGACTGGTGGCAACCTCGAGCACGAAGGAGATGATTTGATAAAGCATGGACGCAGTTAGGTGGGCTCGTGGGATGATAGCGACAAGCCCCTGCGCCTGCGCGCCCGATGAACCTGAAGCAAGTCTGCCGTGTCCGAAACACGCACGCTGTCGTCCCTGCCCCTTTTTCCCCTGGGCACGGTGCTCTTCCCCGACGGCGTGCTGCCGCTACGCATCTTCGAGGTACGCTACCTCGACATGATCGGGAAATGCCACAAAGCCGGCGCGCCGTTTGGCGTGGTGACTTTGGCGCAGGGCGCCGAAGTCCGTCGACCCGGCGGTGGCGCGGAGGTTTTCCACAGCGTCGGGACGCTCGCCACCATCACGGCGCTGCAAACCCCTCAGCCCGGCCTGATGACAATCCGCTGCCACGGCGAACAGCGGTTCCGCATTTCCAGTTCCAGGCAACTCAAGCATGGCCTGTGGATCGCCGATGTTGGACGGCTGGACGAGGACCTCACCGTCCCGGTCCCCGACGATCTGAAGGCCACCGCCGATGCCCTCGAGCGCCTGCTGGAGTCCCTGAAAGCCCGCCAGACCCCTGACAACGCTCCCCCGCCGCTCCAGGGGCCGATGCGCTTTGACGACTGCGGCTGGCTGTCCAACCGCTGGTGCGAGATCCTGCCCTTGCCGCTGGAGCTGAAGCAGCGACTGATGCAGCTCGACAACCCGCTGGTGCGGCTGGAACTGGTCAGCGACATCCTACACAGAAGCGGTATCACTGGCTGAGGTTCTATCTATTTCGATAGCTGGAAATGACCAGAAGACGAGGGATTGATGCCATTCCTGTCAGAAATCAAGCCTGAAAGCTGTACTCGGGCACCTGGTGTCGCAGCCAGTCGCGCAACAACGCCCGGTCAGGCGCCGGACCAACGGTTTCAATCCACTGCAGCACCTCGGCCGCCACGACCACCTGCTGGCCGCTCGTGATGGCCACGCGCAGCTTGGGGTGCGGCGTCGGCGCGGTAGTCTCATCGTTGGCCAGCAGCTCCTCGTACAGCTTCTCGCCGGGCCGCAGCCCGGTAAACGCGATTGGAATGTCCTGTTCGGTCTTGCCCGAGAGACGAATCAGCATGCGCGCGAGCTCCACGATTTTCACCGGCTCGCCCATGTCCAGAACGAAGATCTGGCCCGACCGCCCCATCAGCCCGGCCTGGAGCACCAGCTGCGCGGCCTCGGGGATCGTCATGAAATAGCGGACGATGTCCGGGTGGGTCACGGTGACCGGCCCGCCGCGCGCGATCTGGGCCGTGAACAGCGGGACCACCGAACCGCTCGATCCCAGCACATTGCCAAAGCGCACGGACACGTACTCGGTTGCCGTGAACTCCGCCGCCACGCCCTGCACCACCAGTTCGGCCATGCGCTTGGTCGCGCCCATCACGTTGGTCGGGTTGACCGCCTTGTCGGTGGAAATCATGACGAAGCGCTTCGCCCGGCACTGACCCGCCACCCGCGCCGCATGCAAGGTACCCAGCACGTTGGTACGCAGGGCCTCGATCTCGTTGAGTTCCTCCATCAGCGGCACGTGCTTGTAGGCCGCCGCATGGAAGACTACCGACGGTTTGTTCGTCTGCGCAATCGCCTCCAGCCGGGCCGACTCGCGCACGTTCGCCGTGTAGTAAAGGCCCTGCATCTGCGGATGCGCCGCGCGAAGCTCCTGCTCCAGCTGGTAGATCGCGTATTCGGACACATCCACGCAGACCAGGCGCGAAACACCAAAGCGGGCGATCTGCCGGCACAGCTCCGAGCCGATGGAACCACCAGCGCCGGTAACCAGCACGGTCTGGCCCGAAATCATTTCCGATAGACCCTTGACGTCAAGCTGCACCGGGTCGCGGCCCAGCAGGTCTTCAAGTTCGACTTTGCGCGGACTGGGCCCCTCCTGCCGCAGCCATTCATCGGCCCGTGGCAGCGTCATGAGCGACAGTCCCGCCTCGGCTGATCGCAACAGGACATCGCGTCGTCCAGGCGCCCCGGGCGCAATGGCCATCAAGGCGGTATGAACCCCCACCTCCTCGGCAATATCTGCCAGGTTGTTCACGCTGCCCAGTACCTCCACGCCTTGCAGGGACCGCCCCTGCTCCGCCAACACCGGCGAAACAATCCCCGCGGCGCGCCAGTTGCCGGACCCCTTGAGTGCGCGCAAGGCGTCCGCCGCATCCTGCAATGTGCCGACAATCAACAGCGGTCGCTCACCCGCAGAGGGGGTCGTGCGCTCTGAAAAGGTGCGCCACCCTGCGCGGACCGCCCCCAGAAACACCAGCACGAGGAGTGGATGAAGCACCAGCACGGAGCGGGGAAAGTTGGGGAACCTCAGCATCAGCAAGACAGCGGGCGAGATCAGCCCGCCGAGGAATACGCCGGCGCCGAGCTGGCGCAATTCCGGCAAGCCGATATAGCTCCAGACATGCCGGTACACCCGCGAGAACACCAAACCCAGCGCAAAGCAGGGCAAAACCCACCCCGTTGTCTGCACCGCCAGCGCGTCAAACTCCGGCGGGATGTCAAGGTTGAAGCGCAGCCAGAATGCGGCCCACCACGCCAGCAGAACCAGCAGCATGTCCACCAGCAACAGCGGCAAGGACTCCTTACGCAAGGGCACTGCGATCCTCGGCCATCGAAAGTGCGCGACGAAGCAGCAGGATCACGCGATCCTGCTGCTCCGGCGTCAGGTTGGACCCCGAGGGCAGGCAAATTCCCGAATCAAACAGGCGAGCCGAAACATCCACCGACATCTGGTGCGCAAAATACGGGGCGCCGTCAAACAGGGGCTGCAGGTGCATCGGCTTCCAGACCGGCCGCGCCTCGATCGCATGGCGCTCCAGGTATTTCATGATCAGGTCGCATTTGAGAGGCGCATCCGGCCCGTCCAGTGTGAAGCAGGTCAGCCAGCGCGTGGAATGGTAGCCCGGCGGCTCGGGCATCCAGCGCAGCTGCGGCTGCTCGGCCAGGGCCGCCCGATAGCGGTCAAACACCTGGCGACGTTGCGCCACGCGCTGCTCCAGGACCCGCAACTGTCCGCGGCCGATGCCCGCCAGCACGTTGCTCATGCGGTAGTTGAAGCCCACTTCCACATGCTCGTAGTGGCGCGCGGGTTCGCGCGCCTGGGTGGCGAGCTTGCGCGCGCGCGTCACCAGATCGGGATCATCGGCCACCAGCATGCCGCCGCCCGAGGTGGTGATGATCTTGTTGCCATTGAACGAATACACCGCCAGGCGGCCGAAAGTGCCGCTGGAACGGCCCTTGTAGCGTGCACCGAGCGACTCGGCGGCATCCTCGAGGATGGGCACGCCGTAGCGCTCGCAGACAGGCGCCAGGGCGTCGATGTCGGCGCTCTGGCCGTACAGGTTGACGACGATGACACATCGCGGCAGGCGATTCTCGCGCAGCGCCCAGTCAAAGGCACGCTCCAGCGCGGCCGCAGACATGTTCCAGGTGTCGGGCTCCGAATCGATGAACACCGGCCGCGCGCCGCAGTAGAGGATGGGGTTGCAACTGCCGACAAAGGTCAGCGAAGAGCAGAACACCGTGTCACCGGGCTTCACACCGAGCAGCAGCAGGCCGAGGTGGATTGCCGCGGTGCCCGAACTCAGGGCTGCGGCATGACCGATGCCGACATGGGCGGCGAGCTCGCGCTCGAAACCATCCACGTGCGGGCCGAGCGGCGCGATCCAGTTGGTCTGGAACGCATTCTCGACAAAGGCGGCCTCCTCGTCGCCCAGATGCGGTGACGACAGCCAGATGCGCTGCGAAAGTTCGCGACGCGAAATGAAATCGACCAAGCAGCGATCTGCAGCGACTACGGGAATGTGGTCGAACAGGTTCTGATTCATCAGTTCCATCAGCCTCGCGGCGGAATCTCCCTCGCCGGCGCAAACCGGCTCGTGGGCAGGCAAGGCTAGCAGCGGAGTTGAGGAATCTCGGCCCGCAAGCGTTGCCCGGCGCAAGTCGCCGTCGGTGACGACGCGCACCAGCCGCCGCCCTGTACCCTCAACCACGGCCAAGGCACCGAAGCCCGTGGCATCGAGGCACGCCAAGGCCTGCCGCACGGTGGTTTGCGGCGCCACACAGACGTCGCCAAGTTTGGAGCATTCGCCAGCAGCTCCGGCCGCGTCGTGGAGGTTTGTCAATATTTGGCCCTCGCCGGATTTCCCACCACGGTCATTCCATCCGGAACGCTGCGGGTGACAACCGCGCCCATGCCGACGACAGCGCGCGCGCCGATGTGGATGGGTCGCTCGGGCGATCCCTGGCGCAACACGGCACTCGTTCCGACGTAAGCATCATCGCCGATGGTCACCGCGCCGTTACAGCGCACAGCCGGTGCAAAGGTCACGTAGGCGCCAACCACGCAGTCATGCGCGACGTACGAATAGATGTTGCAGTGGAAAAATTCGCCGATGCTGGCGTTGCTGGTCACATTGGTGAACGGGCAGAGGATGACTCCCGGCGCGATTGAGTTCCCGTCGCCTATGACCACGTTCGGTGCGATCAGGCTGGCCGGCTCGGCGCAAAGCCGCAGCCGTGCTGCCAATTGGCGCCGGACCGCCGCGTCAGCCACCGCGATGTTGAAAAGCCGGCGTTCGCCGGTGATTTCGAAATCGGCCAACGACAGTACGCGCACGCCGTTGACGACCTGCCCAGCCAGGCGATCGTCCACAAACACGATGTCAAGCTCGCCGCCAGTGGCGCCTGTGCAGCGCAACAGGCTTTCGCGCGCAAAGGGCATCACCTCGCGCCCAAACCCGCCCGCCCCTACCAAGCCAAAGGTCAGCATGAACGCCCCTTCGTCACGTCCATCCGTTGAAAACACTTGCGCAGCCAATCGCGCGCAGGCTGAGCTGCTTTGAGCACGTCGGCAATGCGCCGGCTGGACTTGCCGTCGCCGTATGGGTTCACGAACGGCTGTCCCTTCGATGACATCGCCTGCCGGATCGCACAGGCGATCGCCGGCGCTGACATCGGTGCGTGGATCACGGACGGACCGGCCAGCCTGCCACCTTGGCGCGAGCCGATGTTCACTGCCGGAAGGCCAAGCGACGGCGCTTCGGCCAACGCCGCCGATGAATTACCCACCATCGCGCGGCAATGCGCCATCAAGCCCCGGAACATGGGCGCAGGAACCGAGGGAAACACGTGAACCCAGGTCTTTCCATCGGCCCAGCGTCGCAGCGCGCCCCCGAGTTCGCGGCCCTGCGGGTCCGCATTGGGCAGTATCAGCCAGACGGCGCTGCCCGGCGCGAAATCTTCCAGTGCTGCTGTCGTCTCGCGCACCAGCGCCGCAGTGCTCCGTAGGCCCGACGCGTCGCCCAACGTTTCAGGATGAAGGCTCACCAGCAGGTCGTCCGCCGCCACGTCATAGCCGGCGACGCGCAATTCGGCCAGCGTCACCTGCGGCGAACCGAGGATGGCATCCAAGCCCGGATTGCCGACGCAGTGAACACGGGCTGGATCCTCACCCATTTGCACAATGAGCCGCGCCGCGTCCTCGTGCGTCGCGAAATGCAGGTGCGACATCTTGGTGATGGCATGGCGCATCGCGTCGTCGATAGCACCTTCTGTCACGTCGCCGCCGCCGATATGGGCCACAGGGAAGCCCAACATCAGGCTGGCCTGCGCCGCGGCCATGATTTCGTAGCGGTCGCCCAGCAACAGAACCCAGTCCGGCTGGATCAAGGCCAGCGTATCGGCAAAACCGATGACACCCAAGCCGGTAGACTTGGCCATGCCTACACCGCTGTCCGAAGACAAGAGCATCTCCACACGATGACGCACTTCGATTCCGTCCGCCTCGATGTGCGTCACTGTCATGCCGAACTCGGCCGACAGATGGGAGCCCGTCGCGACGACTTCCACCTGAAAGAAAGGATCGCTCAGCAACGCTTCGATCACGGGCCGCAGGATCCCGTATTCCGACCGACTGCCAGTGACGACCGCGACCTTCATTCCGCCCCGCCTTCAAGGTCGACGCCTTGGAACGCTTCGAGTCGGCGGATGTCGCGGACCAGGCGTCGACCCATCAGGCGCGGATACAGGCTCGCAGCCAACCCGGTAGCGGGCCGCATCGCGATTACATCGTCGGCGCGAACTTCCTCTCCCGCTTTCAGGTCGCGTGCCGCGTAAAGGGATCGGCGCGCCAGGGTCTTCAACTCCACTTCGACTGGCAGGCATCGCTTGACGCCGTCGCCCAGGCTGGCAGCTGTTTCCCGCAACTGCGCGGTGAAGGCCTGCAGCTCCACGGGCGAGAGCGAGAACGCGTGGTCGGGTCCGGGCAGGGACTTGTTCAGCGTGAAGTGTTTCTCGACGATGCATGCACCCAGCGCCACCGCCGCGCAGGCCGCTGCAAAACCGGTCGTGTGGTCCGAGTAACCAGTGGGCAATCCGAACCTCCGAGCCAGCGTCACGACCGCATTGACGTTGGCGTCTTCCGCCGGCGCGGGATAACTCGAGACGCAGTGCAGCAGGGCAACTGAACCGGTGCGGCGCGCGCACAGGTACGCCAGCGCTTGTTCGATGTCGTCCAGATTCGCCATCCCCGTGCTCAGAATTAACGTTCCGGACGCGTCGGCAACCGCTTCAAGAAGCGAATAATTGTCCAGGTCGCCGGACGAAATTTTGATGATCGGCAGGCCTAGGCCCACCAGAAAGCGCGCACTCTCACGGTCGAATGGCGTCGACATGAAGTCGATGCCCACGTCATCGCATAGCGCCCGCAGCCGGCGAAAATCGTCGAACGACAGGGCCAGCGGCTTCACCATGTCCAGCATGCCGTCGCCTTCGCCCGAAGAAGTCACTTGGTAACTGGCGCGGGGCGTCGAGGGCAGGATCACCGCCTCGGGCAGGAAAGTCTGGAACTTGACCGCGTCCGCGCCCGCCGCTTTCGCCGCAAGCACCAAGTCGCAAGCATTTTCGAAGCGGCCATTGTGATTGACGCCGGCTTCGGCGATCACGTACGGCATGCAGCCCGCGAACGATGGCGCGTTCATGTCAGGAAGTCAAATCGCTTGGCCACGCCCGCCGCGCGGTGCATCAACCACCAGCCGTCAGCCCTCTTTTCCCAAAGGTGCGGCGCCCGGAAGGAGTCGGCGATGCGGAAGAACTCTTGCCTGTCAAGGCCCATGTATTGCAGCACTTCGGGCAGGTAGCGCTCTGGAAGTTCGCCATCGTACAGATCCACCAGGGCGAGCGCCTCGTCGCGTGTGACGTGGCCGTGCCGCACTTCCTGCGAAGCCTCGTGCGTGCAGCGACCCACGCCGAACTTGAGAAAAGCGCACCAGTAGTGGAAGCCATCGAGCTTGTCGTCGATGGAGTTGTACTTGGAGTAAGTACCCTCGGTCCGTCGGTCGTTCGGCCGGAAGCCCGTGTTCTTCTGCGCGTAATAGAAGATCTCCTGCGGGTCCCACCGCAGGAAGTAGCCTAGAAAGTGGGTCTGAATGCCGCTGGCCGTGTACTCAGCTTCGGACATCGGCATATAGATATCGAGGTCGCGCCGGCTGATGCCGTGCTGCTCGAGCGCTTGGATGGTGACGCCCGAAATGCGCGTTTCGGAAGTGACCTCGCCCGTGAGGTACTTGGGAAGCACTACCGAAGATTCGTCCTCGCCCTTGGGGGCCCCGTACTCGGCATGGTGCTCGCCGTAGAACACGAGCGAGATGCCGAAACGCTTGGCCAGTCGCGCCGCCTGGTGACGCTGACCGAACACGAAGGGCTGAAAGGGATGCAGCAGGTTCTCAAAAGCTAGCCGCGTGAGCTTGCGATGCACCGAGCCGTCCGGCGTGACCAGCAGATTGTCGAGGCCACCGTTGGTGATCCATGCCTGGAAATTCTCCCAGCCCACATCGGTGTACATATGCGGCGCCCACGTGATGGTCAGCGGCCGCATCCCATACTTCGTCTTCAGAATGTGCGCCTGGTAGACCGAATCCTTGCCACCCGACCCGGGGATCAGCACGTCGTAGGGCTTGGAGGGATCGCGGAAGCGGTCTAGCAATTCCATCAACGCCGCTTCGCGCGCGGACCAGTCAATACTGTCTTTCTTGGCTACCACCTTGCATGCGTCGCAAACGCCATCGTCGATTTCAAGTGTGTGGCGCACGTTGGTGCGTGAGTCCTTGGTGACCTCGGAGGGGGAGACGCGCTGGTTAGACTGAACGCAGTGCGTGCAGAAACGAACCAGCCGCAAATTCGTATCAGACATCAATGCTTCCTGTGGAGATTTTTTCGATGCAATGCTTGAGGAGATGCAGCCCCGCAAGGCCGGACTTTTCTGGGTGGAATTGCAGACCCATGATCCGCCCCCGCCCGACAACCGCCGCGATGCGCGCGTTGCCGTAACTATACGACGCCAGGCAATCCGGATGGTCCGCGGCCAGCCCATAGGAATGGTTGAAGTACATGTTGCGGCCATCGATCTGTATATCGGCGCTTTCGAGCCGTCGCCAACCAGTAACAGGCACGCGTTCGCCCGCTAGTGGCAGGTCGGCCATGTTGCCGACGCGGCCGTCGAGCAGGCCCAAGCCTTGGGTGCCCGGTGCCTCGACAGATTCTTTGAACAGTAGCTGCATGCCGAGGCAAATGCCCAGCAGCGGCCTGTCCTGGGCGGCGTGGGAGCGCAGCGCCTCGATCCAGCCCTGCTTCGTCATCAATTCGGTAACGAAGCCAAAATGCCCAATGCCGGGGATTAGGCAGATCGGCCCCAGTTCGCCCGGTTCCGAAGCGACGGCAGCTTCGATGCCCACGTGTTCCAGCGCGCCTATCACTGAACGGATATTGTTGACCCCGAGGTTGACGACTGTGACTTTCACAGGTTCACCTCAAACTCGTCCTGCAGCAGCACCTTGGCTTCGTTGGCGACAAAGCCTTCGTCATGGAATGCTGCACCGACCGCGACGGCCGATGCGCCGGCGCGGAAAGCCAGCCGGATGTCATCCACGTTGCGGATGCCGCCGGAATAGACCAGCGGCACCTTGCACAGACCTGCCACCTGTTCGATCAGTTCCAAGTCAGGCCCAGTCAGGCAGCCATCGCGATCAATGCTGGTGATCAGGATTTCGCCCACGCGTGGCGCCATCGCCTTGACGAAATCCGCGACCATCACACCCGTGTGTTCGCGCCCACCGAGCACCTGGCATTCGTAACTGCCCGACCCCAGCCGCTTGGCATCAATGGCCAGCACACAGAACTGGCGCCCGAAGAGGCCCGCCATTTCATCGAGCAAGCCCGGGTCTTGGTGGGCGCGAGTGTTGACGCCAACCTTCTCGACGCCTGACACAACGAGTGCTTTGGCGTCCTCGATCGACCGGACCCCGCCGGTCACGGAGAAGGGTATAAACAGCGAGCTTGCCACCTGGTTGACGACCGCTGCGTCGAAGTTCCGCCGGTACAAAGACGCCACCAAGTCGATGTAGAACACTTCGTCGAAGCCGGCGTCGAATGCATGGTGTCCGATTGCGCCGGCCGGGCCGATCTTGCGCAGGCCTTCGTAGTTCTTGCCCTTGACGCAGTTCTCCCCCTTGACGTCAATGCGTGCACAGATGCGCTTCATGGGGCGCCGCTTGCCGCAAGCTGGCGTCGGTACAGCCATGCCGCCCATTCGAAGTCGAGCATGTCGTCGATGTCCGCAGACCGCTCGCGCGGCATGGGCACGCCCCGCACATTCAGGCTCCAAACCCCGTCAAGCACTGCGCGCGGCAGCGCCGGCCGCTGCCAGCAGTAGATACTGCCGTTCAACGCGTACACCGGCCGCAGATCCTGCCGCCGCACCGCACCCGCCCGGCTCCACAGGTGGGCGGCGCCGTCGGGGCCTAACTCCACTAAATTGAAGGCGGGATGGATGTCGGATGGGTACACCGACAAGGCCAGGTCGGCGCCATCCATTGCATCGAGGCAGCGCTCGACGTCACCGGGTGCTCGAAGCGGTGACGTAGGCTGCAAATCGACCACCTTGTCGATGCGCTCGCCCGCCGCCTCGAGATGCGCCACCAGATGCTCGATCACCGGCACCTTGCCGGCACTGTCGGTCGCAAGCTCTGCCGGCCGCAGGTATGGCACCAGCGCACCCGCTTGGCGCGCCACATCAGCTATCGCCGGATCGTCGGTGGAGACGTAGGTCTTGTCGATGCGCGCACACTGGAGCGCGTGCCGGATGCTGTGGACAAGCAACGGCTCGCCGCTGGCGTCCGGGAAGGGATGGATGTTCTTGCCGGGTATGCCTTTGCTTCCGCCCCGTGCGCATATGGTTGCAATGGTGATGCCGCGGGGTGATTTCATTTGATTTCAATTATAAATTGGCGGTCCGCACCAGCACGTCGATCACTTGTGGCACAGCGCGGACCTGGGGCTCGCGTTCATGGGCGATATCAGCCAAGGCCGCATCCATGGCCGCCCCGACTTCGGCCATCGGCGCACCTCGGGCAATTCCCATGCTGATATATGGAGCCCCGTCGTCAAACATCGAGCCCGGAACCTGGACCACCGGCTTGCCGATTAGCCAGGCCTGTAGGCCAACTGTTGAAACGGTCACACACACAGCATCACTTGCATGCAAGAGTGGCTCCAACGGCCAGTCCTGTCCAGTCAGTACAGCATTGCTCCCCGGCGGCAGCGAAATCTCCCGACCCTGACTCGGATGAGGCCGCACGGCCAACAGGATGTCGGTACGCCCCCGCGCCCAAGCCGCCAACCCGGCCAACACCTCGAAGGGAAGTTGTTCGTTTCCGGTCTGCTCGCGCACGGGATGTCGGAGCGGTTCCGGACTTGGGGCATAAACGACCAACTTGCGATCGCCCACATTCAGGCGTCGACGCACATCAATCGCGGCCTGACGGTGCGCCGGATCGAACAGGCAATCGAAGGCCGGGTTGCCCGTCACGACCACTTCCTCGGGTGCCCGGCCTTCGGCCAGCAGCACCTGCCGCACGCTCTCATTGAGGACGCAGATTCGGTCGGCGTAGCCGGGCCGGCCAATCCAGCGCTTCTCGTCCACAGCGAACAGGTCCACCATGCACACCGACGGAATCAGGAGTTCCCGAGCGGCCTCGATGGCTGCCTGCTCAGCCCTCGGTGAATTGGTGGCAACGACCAGTGAAGGCGATACCGCGTTCAGAATACGCCGCAGTGTCGGCACGGGATGGAAGCATTGCCTTCCAAATGTCTCATAAGCCTGTGCAGCCGCGTCCTGTCCAAGTCGGCTCACCAAGTCTGCATAGCTCAGTCCCAGGTACGCGACGCTCTCCCTGGGGTCAACATGCGACGGACTGGCAGAAAGGCCGGCCAGCAACTGCGCGCCGCGGGCCAGGGCTGGCGCGTCGTCCGCCTGTGCGAAGTCCGCGAATCCTACAGTTTCGAGGCCGGCGGCCCGGCTCGGCCCTTGTGCAGTAGTCAACGCCAGGACCAATGGACGCGCGATACCCAATTCCCGCACACGCTGCGCCACCGGCAGCACCATGGCGATGTGCCCGCCCCCGTAGGCGACAAACAGCCAAGTGGGCAAGGATTTTCCTGCTGGGAAACTATCGCGTTTGGTCATTTGTTTCCCACAAGACCAGCGCCGCGAGCGACCGCAGCTCGCGGGTGTAGTTGGCCGTACCGTCACGATGACCGGACAGCATCGCTTCGATGGCTTCCTGGCGGAACAAGCGTCGCAGCAAGTCGCTGCCGGCCAGCGTCTGCTCCAGCCAGGCGTAGCTCCCATGGCGGAACCAGTCGCCCACCGGCACGGTGAACATCTGCTTGCGGCGGTGCGCCAGGTCCTCGCCGATCAGCGGTGCGGCGGCGCGCTTGAACCAGTGCTTCTTGTCGCCTTGCGCCGAGAGCTTGGTCGTGCCCCGGGAGCGGAAGGCGAATTCCATCATGCGCCAGTCGAGGAATGGCGTGCGCGCCTCGATGCTCACCGCCATGCCCATGCGGTCGGGCTTGACCAGGTTGTTGCCGCTCAGCAGCAGTTGCATGTCGAGGTACAGCGCCTGGTTCACGCGGTCGAAGTGCTGTGACTCGTCGAACCAGGGCCTGGCGGCAGCCGTGAAACTGTCGATGCCTTCGAGCTGCCGGCGGACCTCGGGCCGGTACAGCGCCCGCTTGGCCTCGGGTGAAAACAGCGAGATCGAATCGAAGTAGCGGCGCTGGAACGCGTCCGCCGACAGGGATGGCGCATCGGGCCGGGCGAAAAACGCCGCGTATTTGTCGTAGCCCGCGAACAGCTCGTCGCCGCCGTCGCCGGTCAGCACCACCTTCACGTGCTTCGCCGCAAGTTCGCTGACCCGCAGCGTCGGCATGAAGGACGCATCGCCGTGCGGCTGGTCGAGGTGGTGCAGCACGCGCGGCCACTGCGCCAGCATGTTGAGTTCGGCGATTTCGCGGGTGTGTTCGCAGCCGAAGCGCTGCGCCGCCCGCAGCGCAAACGCCGATTCGTCGTAGCGCGGGTCTTCGAAGCCGATGCAGAAGGTCTTGACCGGCCGGTCCACATGGCGCGCCATCAGGCCGACGATGGTGCTCGAATCGACGCCGCCCGACAGGAAGGCGCCGAAGGGCACGTCGGCGCGCAACCGGATGCGCGTGGCGTCGTCGAGCAGGGCCATGAACTCCGCGGCCCAGTCGTCGAAACCAAAGTCCTGCTCGCGCTGGTCGGCCAGGCTCCACCAGCGCCGGGTCTGCACCGGCGCGCCGCGCGTGAATTTCAGCCAGGTGCCGGGCATCACATGCTTGACGCCCTGGTAGGCCGTCCACGGTGCGGGGATGTAGTTGAACGTGAGGTAGTGGTGGATCGCTTCCAGATCGATAGCAGATGAAGACCGGTGGACGCTGGAAATATGCCAGAAAGCCTTGATTTCCGAGGCGAACAACATGCGCTGGCCGTCGTCCATGACGTAGAGCGGCTTGACGCCGATGCGGTCGCGCGCCAGATACAGCGCGTCCTCGCGCGCGTCGTCGATGGCAATGGCGAACATGCCGTTCAGGCGCTTCAGGCAGGCGATGCCCTCACGCTCGTACAGGCGCAGGATGACCTCGGTGTCCGAGCCGCTCCTGAGCTGGACGCCCTGCGCGCGCAGCTCGGCGGCCAGCTCCACGTGGTTGAAGATCTCGCCGTTCTGCACCACGGCGATCTGCCCGTCGTCGCTGACGAAGGGCTGGTGGCCGCCGCCGATGTCGATGATCGACAGGCGCCGGTTGCCGATCGCCACGCCGCGCGCGGCCGGGTGCCAGATGCCCTCATCGTCCGGACCGCGGTGCACGAGGCTCTGCGCCATGGCGCGCAGGACGCCGTCCTGCAACGGCCGGCGCGAGCGATCCCAGTAGCCGAAGATGCCGCACATGGTTCAGGCGTCCCGCCGGGCCGCCCCAGGGCGGGCCTGCGCCCCCTCGGAGGGCAGCGAAACCACGACGTGATGGGCGTGGGGACTCATCAGTTGCTCCCCTTGCCCGTGAGGCGCCCCAGCGTCCACGCCATGATCTTCAGGTCGAACCACACGGACACCTCGCGGGTGTAGCGCAGGTCCAGCGCCAGACGCTGCGCCTCGGTTC
>Ga0116159_1003302_pt1 | contig 14582 bp, 7 predicted proteins | sample AD_JPNAS1_MetaG_FD_89878 | JGI IMG/M metagenome (GOLD analysis project Ga0116159, IMG submission 89878) | Active sludge microbial communities of municipal wastewater-treating anaerobic digesters from Japan - AD_JPNAS1_MetaG | ecosystem: Engineered > Bioreactor > Anaerobic > Digestate | place...
ACGCCAACCCGCCCCCCGCAATGCAACCCGCCGCAAGAACATACCGGCGCGCCATGCCAAACGACGCAACACGACATAGACCGTACGCCCCGAAAAGAATCAGAAACGGCGCTAACGGCGCGCGGAATTGCGCGTTCACAAAAAAAGGAACATAGCCCAAAAAATACACCGCAACAAAAACCAGAAGCAGCAACGGCAACGCCGCTTCTCGATCCGCAAGACGCCGGCGTTCTTGCCCGATAAACAGAACGCTCCCCAAGAGAAAGAGCGTCAATAGCGCAGGAAAATCGCCTGGAATCCGGCTCAGAACGGCTGAATGCGCGCGGTCGAGCTCAACGGCCTTGTTGTGGCGCCATTCCACCGGCCCCCAGAACATCAATGCCTTTTTCAGCGTCAGGCGCAACGCATCCTTCGGACGTTCGCGGATATAGTCAAGCGCCTTGTCCCGGAAAAAATCCGAGAGATCGCGCACCGACATCGTTCTGCCAAGCTTCTTGCCAAGCACATGCCGCATCTCGATGAACTCATAACAGGCGCCGTTGCCGCCGTACTCGGGATAATCCCACGAAAATACGCCCGTGGCCTTCGGGTTATTGCCGATGAAAAAATTGATGCCGCCGACAGGGGCCATGATCACCCAGTCGCCCGACGCCCAATAATTGCGCGCCTGCGCGGGCAATACGCCGAGGGCATATCCCGCCAGAAATAGCGCAGGCGCGACGAGGAATCGCCTCGAACGAAGCCGCCGCCACTCAAGCGTTCCCATCCATAGCGCCGCCACCGGCAAAAACGCAAGCGTCACCGGACCCGTGAGTGCGAGTAGCCCCATGACTACGCCCGCGGCGAAACCCCAGCCCGACTTGTGTGCGAACAGCCATTGTTGCAGCGCCAGAAACAACAAAAGCGCAAAAAAAATCATCAACACAACGGCGTGCAATTCGCCCTCGTTGTAGATAAGCGCCCAATACACCGCCATGCCAAACGCGGAGAGAATCGCGGGCGCACGGCCGAACATCCGACGGGCGAGAAAAAAAACCAGGACCGCATTGACAAGACCCAGCCCCATCTGCGCCGCATACGCGCCCAAATAGCTGCCGCGCGTCAGCAGATACGCCAACGCTAGAAAATGCGGATACGCCGGCGGTCGCATGAAGGGTTCATTCGCCGGCTGCCCCGGACCGTACTGGCCAGGCACGGCATCGGCAGGATACAGCCCGGTCAACGCCCGGGCCCAATCGTCATGAAACGCCGGGTCTATCGCCGGAAGAGAGAAATAGGGGCTCTGTTCGAGTTCGTGCAAATACGCACACCGCAGACCCGCGCCAATGAGCAGAATGGCGCCCAGGACAAACGCGTCGATCTCGATCCTTCGACGCGTGCGGTCGCCGGACAAACCCGGCGGATCGCCCTGGACTACTTCGTGCATTCGCGCAGAATATCGAGTATCTCGGCAACGGCCGCGTGCAAACCCAGGAACACGGCCCGCGAGATAATGCTGTGCCCAATATTCACTTCATTGAGCCCCGGTATCGCCGCCACCGGACGCAGATTGCGCACCGTCAGACCATGCCCCGCGTTGAACACAAGGCCGCTGTTGACGGCGCGACGCGCGGCCTGCACAAGGCGTTCGAGCTCATTATAGCGATCCAGATCGTCGGCGTTGGCATACGCGCCCGTGTGCAACTCAACGAAGTTCGCGCCCGTTTCAGCGCTCGCCTCCACTTGGTCCAGATCGGGATCAATGAACATGCTCACCTTGATCCCGTCATCGCGAAAACCCTTCACGACCTCCGTCAAGCGTTCGACCTGCCCAGCGACATCGAGCCCGCCCTCCGTCGTGACCTCGCGCCGGTTCTCGGGCACCAGGCACACGACTTCCGGCTTGACGCAATGCGCAATGGCAATAATGTCATCGGTTGCCGCCATCTCGAGGTTGAGACGCACCTGCAGCACATCGCGCAACTGCCGCACATCAGCGTCATGAATATGCCGCCGATCTTGACGCAAATGCACCGTGATCTGATGCGCCCCCGCGAGTTCACAGACCTTCGCCGCCGCGATAAGGTCCGGCTCCTTCCCCTTACGCGCCTCGCGCAGCGTGGCGACATGATCGATATTCACGCCCAATTCAATCATCGTGAACCTTCCCTCTCGGTTTACGCCGCGTCATCCCCGTCCGTGCAATGATTTCCACGGCCTATCGTATCACGGACCTTTTCCCTGCTCCAACGCGCAGAAGAAGTGGCAAGAGTGAAAGGTGGGGCGGTGGGTGATTCGAACACCCGACCCTCTGCGTGTAAAGCAGATGGCCACAGGTTATAACTTGCCAGACAACAACGACTTACAACACGCCGAAAATCCCGTTGCCCCAACGGTTGCACCAGAATTCAAAATCGACCGCAAGCAAGCACTACTCGAAACGCTTCGCGGGATGGGCCGGGATGAATTGCTCGAACTGCTTGCCGAAGCGTTGACGGGCGGGAAACCCTGACCGGCACGAGGGGTAGGGGGGGATCAAATTTCCGCAAAATCGATAGGGTGACCGCACGCGTCCCTCACGCGCGCGTCTCCCCGGTGTTTGATTCTTCAATCTTCGGCGGAATCGGCAAGGCTTGGGACGTTTGGGCAACGGCGGACAACAAGTGGCTTCTTTGCATTTATGGACTTCTGGGGCTGCTTGCGTATTACAGGACGCTATGGCAAACTGACGCCACCGGATGAAACGGAGGTCGGCTCTGCTGGCGAGCAACCCATTGCGCCGACAGGCACTTTCTGAAGTGCCGAAAGGCGGATCGAGGGATACCCTGGTGCGCATCATCAAAATGATGCGCCATCGAGTGGGGTGCACAATGGACACCCAACTCCTCTTCACGCGCACATCGGATTGATAGACCGCCCATGCCTCAAAAAACGCACAATTGAACCCGCGACTACGACTGACGGTAGTCGCTTAGAAAAATCGGCGAGTGTCCAATTCCCGCTGAACCGGGACAAGGACAACAGTGTTGACAGATAATATCAATAGGAGGAGGCTGTATGGACGCTTTTCCCCGGACAGATATCGATGGTCTTTCGGTGTCGAGGATGATTATTGGCACTAATTGGTTCATGGGCTACAGTCACTGCACCCCATCCAAGGACGACTATATCAGAGAACATATCCAGGACCGCAAAGTAATCGCGGACATTTTGGAAGTATTCTTCCGGTCGGGTGTGGATACCATCCTGGGACTCATCACCGGGGCCCCGCTGGCGGATGCAATCAAGGATGCGGAGGACAGGACGGGAGTAAAGGCGATTATCGTGTCGACGCCTCACTTTACGATCACCCCGGACACGCCGCAGAAGGGGTTCGACATAGGGGAGGTCGAACGCATCTTGGATGTTCAGGCTAGCTTTGGCACGGCCATCTGCATGCCGCATCAAGCGATAACGGACGCAATGCTGGATCGGTGCACGCGGGAAATACGCAAGATGGACGTCGTGTGTGCGCAGATTCGCCAGCGCGGCATGATTCCTGGGTTGAGCACGCATATGCCGGAAACTATTGTTTATGCGGACGAAACTAGGTTGGATGTCGCGACGTACATCTCCATCTATAATGCCGTCGGCTTCCTGATGCAGATCGAGGTCGACTGGATTTCCCGGATCATCCGCAATGCGGCCAAGCCCGTGATGACTATCAAGCCCTTGGCGGCGGGCCAGTTGCGTCCATTCCAAGGACTCAACTTCGTGTGGAATACAATTCGCGATCAGGACATGGTAACCGTGGGAACCATGTCCCCAAAGGAAGCCGCGGAAACCGTGGAACTGTCGATGCAGATTTTGGAGCGCCGCCTGAGTGAAGTGACCCTTCAGGAGACGCGTTCCAAGAACTCGGTGAGAGCCGCCAAGCGGACTGAATAGCCTTAGTACTTATCCGTAAATAACGATACACGGACGAAACGCGATGAGGGCACACGCAATCTCCGCAATCCTTCATAGCTATCGGCCCGCTTCTCGTATCGCACGAGTAATTTGTGATAGCGGTTCATCCACGAATGCGTTCGTTCCACGACCCAACGCTTGGCCCGATACTGGGGATTGCGTTTCTTCGCAAGAACTTCCTCGCCGCGTTGGCGAACGTGCGGAATGCACTTCCGCTTCTTCATGATCTTCTCCGCAGGCTTGCCCGCATATCCTTTATCCGCGCACAAATGTTCGGTCCCGTCCTTGGGTCGCGGCGCCACTACGGCGGCAAGCGTTGGCTCCAACAGCTTCACATCATGCCGGTGCGCCCCGCTCACGACGAGCGACAGCGGGATTCCACGCGCGTCGACGAGCACACTGCGCTTGGTCCCCTTTTTTTTTCCGATCCGTGGGGTTGGGACCAACGGCTTCTAGGGCCAAAGGCGCTTTTGCCATGGCCCCGTCGATGCTTTGCCACGACCAGGCAATCCCCTCCATTTCGTCGTACTCTGCCAAGCCGCGCCGCCACATTTTCACAAACACCCCGGCGTGTTTCCATGCCAGAAAATACGCGTGTACCGAACTGGCGCTTCCATATTCACGGGGCAGTGCTTTCCATTGGCGCCCCGTGCGTAGCACGTACACGATAGCCTCGAAGGCGCGTCGCGGCTCCATGGGCTTTCGGCCCCCGCCCGGTTTGCGCTTGTACACGCGCCCCTTCGCACGTTTACGCGTCGGAACCAGCGGCGCCACCCGCTCCCACAGGGCATCGGATACCATCCAGGATTTGAGTGTGCTCATGCCTCCCAGCATAACTCAGCCCACCCAGAGAGTCAATTATTATTTACGGATAAGCAATTAGCGTTCGTGGAGACCGCTGGCGGAATCGCCCCGTGTCAGCGGCTTACAAATGGCGTAAAGCGCATGAATACGGCGCAATCGGTTATTCGCGAGGCGCGCCTCTACTCGACTGGGTCGTCCTCGCCGGGCCATCCTTCTGCCCCAAGGAGCGGCACGAAAATGCAGCCCATCGCGTATTCCTCGACGAAACCTTCTGGTTTTCGCACCCCCCGCACCAACGTCTGGCTCATGCGTCCTCCCACAGGACAAACCAGACGCCCCCCCTCGGACAGTTGATGTATGAGCGAGATCGGTATCTGGGGGGCGGCGGCCGTCACGATGATCGCGTCGAAAAGGCCCTGTTCCGGCGCGCCCCGCGAACCATCGCCAACGAAAACCGTGACGTTGCCGTATCCAAACGCGGCGAGACGCTCGCGAGCCAGCGCGGCGAGGCGCGGATGGCGTTCTATTGTGACCACTTCCTGTGCAAGCAGCGAAAGGATCGCGGCCTGATATCCCGAACCGGTCCCTATTTCGAGTGCACGATCAACGGAGCGCAAACCAAGAAGCTCGGTCATGGCGGCCGCCATAAACGGCTGCGAGATGGTTTGGCCAAGGCCGATCTCGATGGGATGATCTTCGTACGCGACGGCGCGCAGGCGCGGAGGGACAAATTCGTGGCGGGGAACGCTGCGAAAGGCTTCGAGAACGCGCGGATCACATATCCCGCGGGATTCGATCTGTGCGCTCACCATGCGCGATCGAAGAACCGCGAATGGGGGATCTTCCATGTCGCCCTCTCTGTTCCGCCCTTGGCCGCCGCGTTCCCCGCGCACGTGTTGCCAAAGACATGCCATCTTCCTTCCGTTTTTTTGGCGCGATCGTCCCAAGTCAGTCGAACCGCACAGCAGGAAGGCCGCCTGGCGCCTACAACATCATACCGAAAGTCGCGCGCCTTCGTCATGCAAGGAAGCGGGACGATGGCTCCGCATTTTGCTCCACGTGTGCCGCGCGCCGTCGCCAGCGCATTCCGGGTCGCATCGTTTCCCTTGACATGATCGTCACCGGTCTGTAACGTTCCCCGAAACTGGCCCATTCGGAAACCGTCGCGGCGCCCAAAGGCTGTCGGGATGATTCGCAACGCATACGCGGATTTGGATGCACATGATCACTCGTTCTGATACGGCGCCCGTGCGGCTTGATGACGTGTTGCCGCGCGTCGAACGCCCTTCCCGATACCTCGGCACGGAAGTCAATTCCGTGCATAAAGATGCGGCGCGGATAGACCTGCGCATCGCTCTCGCATTTCCCGATCTCTACGACATGGGCCTAGGCAACCTCGGCCTGCTGATCCTCTACGGCATTCTCAACGACCTGCCCTGGTGCTGGGCCGAGCGCGCGTACGCTCCGGCGCCGGACATGGAAGCGGCCTTGCGCGAACGCGGGCTTCCCTTGTTCACGAATGAGTCGAAAACGCCGCTGGGCGCGCTTGACGCCATCGGATTCACCCTGCAAAGCGAACTCACGTACACGAGCGTCCTGAACATGCTCGATCTTGCGAAGATTCCGTTGCGCAGCGCGGACCGGACCGATGCCCATCCGATCGTTTTCGCCGGAGGACCGACCGCCTTCAACCCCGAGCCGATGGCGCCGTTCATCGATTTTTTCGTGATTGGCGACGGCGAAGAGGCCGTGCTGGAAATCGCTGAAGTCCTGCGCGCACAAAAAGGAAAGCCTCGCGCGGAAACGCTTTCGATCCTCGCGCGCCTCGAGGGCCTTTACGCGCCTGCGGCGTATCCTTTCGAAACATTGCCGGACGGACGCATCGTGCCGGCTTTGGACGCCCCGAAAATCGTGCGGCGCACGGTGAACGATCTCGAGGCCGCCCGATTCCCCATCGACTACATCGTGCCGTTCACGAAGCTCATTCACGACCGCGTCGGCCTTGAAGTGATGCGCGGCTGCACGCACGGCTGCCGCTTCTGCCAAGCCGGAATGACTTCACGCCCTGTGCGCGAACGCAGCGCGGAACAGGCGAACGACTTGTTGCGCACCGCCCTGGACCGAACCGGGTGCGAAGAGGCCTCGCTCGTCTCGTTGTCCACGTGCGACCATTCGCAGGCGCGCGCGCTCGCCCTCCACGCCGCCCATATCGCGCGCGAAAACGATGCCGCCGTGTCGTTGCCGTCGCTGCGGCTCGCCCCCTTCGCCGTCGATCTCGCGGACGCTATCTCCGGCCTCCGGCGCAGCGGACTGACCTTTGCGCCCGAAGCCGCAACCGCGCGCCTGCGTGCGGTCATCAACAAGTGGATTCCCGACGAGGACCTGTTGTGCACTGCCGCAGAAGCCTTTCGGCGCGGCTGGGGCCACGTGAAGTGCTACTTCATGATTGGCCTCCCCACGGAACGCGACGAGGACATCGACGCCATCGTCGATCTCTGCAAGCGCACACTGGCCGTTGGGCGTTCGATCGCCCGACGCGCGCAGATCAACACCGGCATCTCGACATTTGTGCCCAAACCTTTCACGCCGTTTCAGTGGGCCGAACAGATTTCGATCGACGAGGCGCGCAGACGTCAAGCGATTTTGGAAAAAGGATTCGCCCGGTGCGGCGGCATTAAGTTCGGACGTCACGATCCGCGCAGCACCTTCGTCGAAGGCCTCTTGTCGCGCGCGGACCGCCGGGTCGCCGACGTCATCGAAGCCGCATGGCGCCGCGGCGCACGGCTGGACTCGTCGGACGAATACCTGCGGTTCGATGCGTGGATCGCCGCGATCGAAGACGCCGCCTACCCGGCCGAGGAGTCGTTTCGCGCGCGCACAGTGGGCGAACGCCTTCCGTGGGACCACATCGATTCGCTTGTATCGCGCGCGTGGCTGGAGCTGGAGTGGAAGCGCGCGCAGGAATTGGAGCACGCGCCGGACTGCCGCCACGGCGAGTGCCGCGCATGCGGCGTGTCGCAACGTTTGCCGGAACTATGCCAACGAATGGAGCAACGATCCCATGACGGAAGCATCACGGACGCGGCAATTGCGTTGCACGCGCTTCCCGATCCCTCAGAACCGCCGACGGCGCAGCGGCTGCGTTTCCAAATCGGCCGCATCGGCGAATCCCGTTTCCTGTCGCACCTTGAATGGATGAGCGCCTGGATACGGACCTTGCGCCGCGCAAAAGCGCCCTTGTCCTATTCGCAGGGCTTCCATGCCCACCCGAAAATCACCTTCGCTACGGCGGCTCCGGTCGGCGAGGAGTCGCTGTGCGATTACATGGACGTTCTGCTGCGCGAACGCGTCGACGCCGAGGCATTGAAGCAACGGATCATTGCCGTCGCGCCGCCGGATTTCCGGGTTTTCAGCGTGACCGAAGCGCCGCTGAACGCGCCCGCGTTGATGTCCCAGCTTGCCGGATTTCTTTACGACATCCACGCTCCCGGAGATGCCGCGACCGTTCAAGAACGTGCTGCGGCGATCATGACGTCGACTTCGATCTTCGTCGAACGCGCCGCAAAGGAGAAAGGGAAGCCTCCGCGCGCGATCGACGTCCGCCCGAACATTGCCCGCCTCGACGTCCGAATGGAGACGAGCGGACGCGTCTCCCTCGAGGCCGAACTCCGAGTGATCGAAGGACGCGGCATTCGCATGCGCGAACTGCTCGAATTGCTTGGACTCGACCCGGTGACCGCGCGTTTCCTCAAGCGGACGACGTTTCTGTCGGCATAGGGCCACGCCCTCTCACAACATCGCCCATCCCTCTTGCTAGGTGTCTGTATTTAGGGTAGACTACCGCTAGAGTCTCGGAAACGGCAGCCCGGATTTTTCACAAGCGCATTACCCCAGAGACCCGAAGCCCCGGCTACGGTCTTCCAGATGAAAAAGACGCGTTGTCTCGAAGAGCACGTTCGCGAAACGCTTCACGCCGCAACGCCATGCACTTGAGAATGGAATCCTTCTCAGCGCGTTGCCGGCGCCGTAAGCAGCGCGACTAGAGGAGGTTGCGGCTCTGCATGAATGTTCTTAAGGCAGCGTGCTTTTTTGCCTTGTTGGCGGCATCTTCGCTCTCGCAGGGCCAGGAAAACTGGACGACCTCCCCTTTCCTTCCCGCAGACAACCTGCCGTTCGAGGATGTCCGCTCCATCCTGGAAACGCCCGATGGGGCTCTATGGTTCACCTCGTGGGGGCGCGGCGTGGCGCGTCTCAAAGAGAGCGAATGGCGTGTTTTCACGACCGATGACGGCATGCCGTCGAACTTCACGCGGGGCCTTGCGCCCGGCGCGGACAACGGCGTGTGGGTCGCCACCCAAGGGGGCATTGCCTACATCGACGGCGCCGGTCATGTGACGGCTTTCACGGCGTCACAGTCGCCGCTGCTGCAAGATCCACGCATGATAACCGCCTATCGCCTGAAGACGGGGACGATTCTGTTCGGCGGCGAGAACGGCCGAATCATCGCGTACAACGATTCCCGCGGGGGAACGCCCGCAACAGAGCCGATGGATCCCGCGCGATGGTCAATTTTCCGCGAGTCTCCAAAAACGAGAGAAAGTCCCGTGTGGGCAATCCTCGAGACCGGGGACGGCGCCATCTGGGTCGCCCATGGCATTGACGGCATTGCCCGGCATGCAGGCGGGGAATGGACCTATTTTCCTCCGAAGGAACGCTATCCTTTCGTGCAAGCCAAATCACTTTGGCAAGCGCCGGATGGCCGTCTGTGGGCGGCAGGCAGCGATGCCCCCACCTTTTTCGACGGGACCGAGTGGCGCCCGGATCCAACCTATCCCGGCACGCCTCATATGACCGACGCGGTGTTCGTCGGGGGAACGCCCGACGGTCGCATCATCGCGGGCACGTTCCGGTCTGGATTATGCCTGCGCGGCGAAAACGGGTGGCGCAGTATCCGTTTCCGCGCCGCGCTGGGAACGCCCCTTGTGCGGACGATCTTCTTTGACAGCCGCGGGAGGGGATGGATCGGCACCAAGGAGGGAATTGTCCGCTTCGGCCCTCCGGCATGGGAAAATTTGACGCATACGCGCGGGATGGTGATCCGGGAAGGCCATGCCTTCTATGCCAGTCCGGAACAGTCCCCCCTCGCCGTGAATGGCCACGGCGAGTTTGTCCAGTTCGACAACGGACGCTGGAACGTTCTGGCATCTTTTCCGGAAAAGGGCGACGTGGCCAACATGACAGCCCCTCGCGACGAAACGGTCTGGATTCTGCTGGATTCGACGGTGCGCCAGTTTTCCCTCACGGAACGACGCGTGCTGCAGTCGCTGCCCGCGCCATCGGAAACGATGCCCCGAAACCTTTTTCAAGCCTCGGACGGGACCCTGTACGTATACGGACAAAAAGGCGTTCGCAAACTCTCCGACGGGGCATGGACGCCGTGCCTGCCCGCCGGCGAACCCGACAACCGATCCATCCGATCCATGGCCGAAATGCGGGACGGATCGTTGCTGGTGTGTTCCGGATTGGATCTGGGCGTGGACATCCGCGTATGGAAAGACGGCGCAAGCGCTTCCTTGCTGGAACAAGACGAATACACGCCCGAAAATTATCTGGCGTTCGCCTGTCTGGCCCGCGACGGCCGCGTTTGGGCGGGCACGCTGGGTTCGGGCATCGTAGTCATCGACCAGCATACCCGCGTCGATTATCGCATCGAACAGGGCGTTCAGAGCAACCGCATCGTCTGCATGCGCGAGTCTGTAGACGGCTCGATATGGCTCGGGGCCGAAAACTCGAGCATATCGCGCTTTCTGGACGGCCGCTGGACGAATTTCTCGCACAACGACGGCCTGCCGAACGACATTGCGGCGCATATCTACGAACACCCCGCAGGGGTTATGTGGGTAGCCACGCGCAACTACGGCGTCTATCGCCACATTCCCGATCGCGAACCGCCCCGCACGATCATGGCCGCCTACCCGGAAAGCGTTCCCTTTCGCGGCGCTGGGGTCTTCTCGTTCTCGGGATACGATGCATGGAGCGAAACCCATTCCGACGAGCTGGATTTCTCCTGGCGAATCGTCCGCCCCCGGAACGGTTCCGAAGTCGTTCCGTGGTCCAGCTTTTCGCGGGCCACGACCGTGGCGACGCCGCGTCTGCCTGCCGGGATGTATGAGTTCGAGGTGCGGGCTTCGGACAAAGACCGAAATATCGATCCCGATGCCGCCCGCGCCCTCTTCGAAGTGCAGGCGCCGCTCTTCTTGAAACCTGGATTCTATATTCCCTTCGCAGTCTTGGTCGTCTTGGCGTTGGGTCTTATCGCGACGTTGTACGTGAAAGCCCAGGCGCTTCACCGGAGCCAGGTCGAGGTGTCCCGTCTTGCCCATGCGGTGGAGCAAGCCGCCGAAATCATCGTCGTGACAGACCCCCAAGGCGTTATCCAATACGCAAATCCGGCGTTCGAACAAGCCACCGGGCACGTATGCGCGGATGTTATCGGCCACACGCCGCGCGTGCTCAAAAGCGGACGGCACAGCCAGGAATTTTACCGGCAGTTGTGGGAGACGATCTCGCGCGGAGAAACCTGGACGGGACGTTTCACGAACAAAAAGAAAGACGGGACGTTTTACGAAGAGGACGCTTCCATCTCGCCGGTGCGCGACGCCGCCGGACGAATCATCAACTACGTGGCGGTGAAGCGCGACATTACCGAGCAGGTCAAGCTCGAAAGCCAGCTTCGTCAAGCGCAGCGGATGGAGGCGGTAGGGCAATTGGCGGGCGGCGTCGCGCATGATTTCAACAACTTGCTCCAGGCGATTCAGGGATACACCCAGTTGGCCATGGAAGGACTCGGGGAGGAGCACGAACACTACGGCGATTTGCGCGAAGTGATGCGCGCCGCCGAGCAAGCCGCCACGCTGACCCGGCAACTGTTGAGTTTCAGCCGCCGCGAAGTCCTGCAACGAAAAAACATCAACCTGAACCAAGTCATCGCCGACACCGCCAAAATGCTCCGCCGCATCATCGGCGAACACATCGAATTGCACGTCTCCACCACGCCGGACCTACGGACCGTCTACGCGGACCCCGCCCAGATGGGCCAGATTCTCGTGAACCTTTGCGTAAACGCGCGCGACGCCATGCCAAACGGAGGGCGCGTAACCATCGCCACCTGCAACACCTCGCTCAACCGGGAGTACACGGAAACGCATTCTTGGGCGAAAGTGGGCGAATACGTGGCTTTGGCCGTTTCGGACACCGGCATGGGAATCAATCCCGACATCCAAGACCGCATCTTCGAACCCTTTTTCACCACCAAGGAAATGGGGCGCGGCACAGGACTCGGCCTCGCCACTGTATACGGAATTGCCAAACAGCACGAAGGCATGATCGGCGTCCACAGCGAATCCGGCATCGGCACGACATTCACGCTCTATCTGCCGGCCGCGGACTCGGAAGCCGAGACCGATTACATGCTCACGCCGGTGCCGATGCAAAAAGGGACGGGCACCATCCTCTTGGCGGAAGACGAGGAACTCGTGCGCAACCTTGGCGTGCAAATACTGATCCAGGCCGGATACAACGTTCTGGTCGCGCGCGATGGAGAAGAAGCCGTCGCGGTGTTTCGCCGGCACGCCAACGAAATCGATTTGGCCTTGCTGGATGTCGTCATGCCGAAATTGAGCGGCCGCGCGGTATGCGAGCGCATCCAAGCCATCCGGCCGGGCTTGCCCGTGCTATTCGCCAGCGGCTACAGCGTCAGCCTGCTCGACGCGACTTTCTTGCGCGCCGCCAATGCTCTTTGCATCCAGAAACCATATAACCCGCGCGATCTCCTGTTGAAAATCAAGCAACTTCGCCGAAGCGCGATCGCTCCCGGCGATTCTGGCCACACGCCCCCTCCCGCGTCGTGATCTCCGGTTGACGCGATACGGAAGCGGTGCGAGCGTCAAGGGGAGATCGTTTCGTGGGACCATGGGGAGACGCGGCCGCGTGGCCGCCGCGAAAGGGGTGCGCGATGAAAACGACTTTGTCGGAACTGGGGACGCGCGGATTGATGGCGGCGGTTCTCCTGGCCACATCGCTGACGATGGCGCCCGGATGCGGCAAGACGCCGCAGCAGGGCGCCCCTTCTGACACAGCCTCTCCCGCTGCTTCCACTGGTCGTGAAGGAGAGATGTCGGCGCCGCCGTTGCCGACGCCGGGCGGTCTGCATATCGCCGGGGCCGTGCCGCTGCCGGGCGAAATGTTGCGCGACCGCATCATCGTCTTTTTCGACAAGCCCATCGTCGTTCCTCCTGCGCCGGGATGGCCCTTGAATGCGTTACTGCAGCCGGTGACCGACAACGAGAAAGTGCGCCAAGCGGCGGCGGGGGAAACAAGGCTGGGGCCGAATTACGTGACGATGACGTTTGCACAGCCGTTGCCGACGCTGCTGCTGAAAATGGAATTGAGTCCGTATATTCAAACAACCGACGGGAAAGGGCTGCGCAATGACCAGCGCGTCCTTGTCTTTCCCACGCATCCGTTCAGCGTCGCGCATCTCTTCACGTTGCCGAGCGCCGATGACACAGCGGGCTTCGGCATCCTGTTCTATCTTCCGCCGGACAAAAAGGCCCTGCACAATTACCTCAGCGTGAAACGCGTGGACGGTGCGCCCGTGCCGTTCACCATCGTCGAGGAACCGTCCGCCAGTAGCGCGGGTTCGGCCGCGCCGTACGTCGCGCCGCGCCACTTTGGCCCCGAACACGTCGTCGTACTATTGAGCGGCGTCGAAAAGCTCCCGGTGACGGTCAGCATCGGCGCGGGGCTTCCCGACGCATCGGGAACGCAGAAACTGGCGCAAGTATGGCAGGGGCTGTATCCCGAGAACATGGCTTTTTCCGTGCGCGAATGCGTTTGGGAAGAGATCAGCGATGAGACGCAGACGTTCCGCCTGCGATTTTCGGCAGCCGTGCTGGCAGCCGACTTGGCCAATCGCCTCGCGCTCAAAGACGCCGCCGGAAACGCCGTTCCTTTTGAGAACGTCTCGGAGGATCGCGCCGAGATTCAGCGCATCCGCGTCAAACTGCCGAAAACCGAGGAGATGGAATTGCACGTCGCCGTGGACGCGGACCTGCCGGGCCCATCGCAGACGGTCCTCGGCGCGCCGTATGCCTGCACGCTCAAACACACGCCCGAGCCGCTCGTCATTTCAGACAGTTGGTGGGACTATCGCAACGGACGCGAGGGACGTGCATACCATGTCTATCTCAACGATACAGCGGCGGCGAGCGATGTGCGCAACCACCTTGTCCTGGATCCCAAACTCCCAAACCTGCGCATCGAGCCGGACGGCGGGACCGGTTTTCTACTCTTCGGCGATTGGACGTCGCATCAGGAATACCTGATGGTGATCACGCCGGGGCTTCCATATGGCGGCGGCCTGGTCAGCAAGGATCCGATTCCGCATTCAATCAAGTCCGATCAGGTCCCGCCGTACGTTGGCTTCGGATGGGAGGGAAAATGTTATTTTCCGCGACGGATGGACGGCGCGCTGCCCATTGAGTCGCGCAACATGCGGGGCGCGAAAGTGTCGTTGTTCCGCATGTTTCCCTCGAACATTGCGGTCGCGGTGAACGCCATGAACGACGGCGCAGGCTCGTTTGAATTCAACGAGCGGTGGAGCGAATTGATTGCGAGCCAAGACGTCGCGTTCGACGCGATACCGGACCGAATCGTCTCCACGGACCTCGATCTCGACGCCCTTTTCCCGCAGGACAAGAAAGGCGTGTTCGGATTGTCCGTGACAGGAGAGGCGACGTCGCACAAGCTTCTCCTTTGGACGAACATCGGCGCACTCACGCATTGGAAGG
>Ga0116159_1003314_pt1 | contig 14551 bp, 14 predicted proteins | sample AD_JPNAS1_MetaG_FD_89878 | JGI IMG/M metagenome (GOLD analysis project Ga0116159, IMG submission 89878) | Active sludge microbial communities of municipal wastewater-treating anaerobic digesters from Japan - AD_JPNAS1_MetaG | ecosystem: Engineered > Bioreactor > Anaerobic > Digestate | place...
TATTTCGTTTTTTGCCATGGGGATTTATACCAGCAGGGCCGTCAGCTTCGGCAATGCCACGCAGGCATTGCGGGTGGTGGCCACTGCCAATGCGTCCACCGGCATACCACGCAACTGCGCCACGACCGCGCCCATGCGTGGCAATTCACACGGTTCGTTACGCCCCTGTGCCTGTCCGGCGCCGCGCTGTGCTGCAGTGGCATAGAGCCAGTGCGGCGCGATATCGGGGGCATCGGTCTCCATTACCAGCGCATCCAGCGGAAGGCTCTGGGCCAGCCGGCGCAACTGCAGCGCACGCTCGAAAGTCACCGCGCCACCAAAACCGAGCTTGAAGCCCATCTGCACAAAAGCCTGCGCCTGCACGTCGCTGCCGTTGAAAGCGTGGGCAATCCCGTGCCATGGCCCGCCAGCCGCAAGGTCCCGCAGATGTTTTAGCAGGCGATCAGCCGACCGGCGCACATGCAGCACCACAGGTAACCCATGTTTTCGCGCCAGCTTGAGCTGCTCGCGGTAAAAATATTCCTGCTTCTCGCGCAACGGGGTCTGGGTGAGTTCGGGCACAAAGTAATCCAGCCCGATTTCACCCACCGCCACCAGCCGCAGATCGTCGCGGTACTGTGCAAGCTGGGCATCCAGCACCAACAGATCACTCTCCACCGCACGGTCCACATAGAGAGGATGGATTCCAAGGCAGTAGCTATCGTTGCCCGCATGGGCCAGACGCCGCACCGATTCAAAATTGGACACTTCTACCGCCGGAATCACGCAATGCGACACGCCGGCCTGTCGCGCCCTGCGCTGCACCTCCAGGATATCAGCAGCGAACTCTGGCGCATCCAGGTGGCAGTGGGTGTCAATCCAAGCCACGTGTCGGGCCCCGTCAGCGCTTGCGCTGCACAAACAGATTGCGGGTCCGGTCTTCCGGGTAGGCAAATGTCACGGTTCCGCTTTTTGTCACCTTGCCCATCACCAGCATATTGCTGGTGATGGCGTCCTTGTCGTCCCGGCTGAAGGGTTTCTCGTGAGTGGCGGTCACGCCGTAATACACCCGGCTCAGATTCTCCAGTGACGCCTTGATGGTCGGTCCTGACAGGTCTGCGTTGCGTATGCCCAGCAGGGCATAGGTCAACAGGTACACCGTGTCATACGACTGCGCAGCAGCCATGGGCACGGTCATCTTCTTTGTTTCGAATTTACGTGCATACGCGGTCAGGAAAGAAATACGTCGCTCGTTGCTTGGTTCGGCAATAAAGGTCTGCGCCATCAGGGCACCTTCGCCTGCATCCTTCGCACCATCGATGAAAAACGGGAAAGACAAAGGCCATGCACCCACCTGCGGCACCTTCCAGTTCATGGCCTGACGATCCCGTGCAATCACGGCGTTCTCGGCACCCACGGTGTAGCTAAACACCACATTCGCCCCGGCCGCCTGGGCGGCCTTCAGGTCCGCGGTGAGATCCTTGATTCCCAGATCGAAACGCGCCACATGCACGGGTTTGAGGTCTTTCGCCGCCAGTGCTTTCATGACATCCTGCAGGCCGGCCTCACCGTACCCGGTCTTGTCCGCAAAAATGGCCACCTTGGTCCAGCCCCTGCGCACAATGTCCTCCACCACAAACGGCGCCTGAATGGCATCCCGCGCCGATGTGCGGAAGATGTAGCTCTCGGGCGCAGGGTATTTGGCCGTGATGGGCGTGCCGGTGGCACACGGCACGATCAGGGGATGTTTGGCGGCCTGAAACACGTCCAGCGATTTCATCGCCACACCCGTGTTGCAAAAGCCGATGGTTGCAACCACCTCCTCTTTCATCAATTCCTGGGACCGTTGCAAACCCACATCGGGGTTGGCAGTGTCATCCTTGATGACCAGCTCCAGCGAGCGCCCCAGGTAACCGCCAGCCGCGTTGATTTCGTCCACCGCCAGTTTGGCCCCATTGAGCATGGGCGTACCAAAGTCAGCCGAGGGTCCCGAGAAGGGCCCGATCATCCCGATACGCACGGGCTTCGCGGTCTGCGCACCCGCCGATAGCGCCAAACCCAAACCCAGCGACAACCCAACGACCTGCTTGTAGAAATGATTCATGGTTCTCTCAAAAAAATACAGGTAGCACAGGACTACACCGGTTACCGGAATATGTGCACCAACCCTTTCGGGCCACTGACGCATCTCAAGCCACCAGGCACCCCGAATCCAGATGCAGCTGCCGGCTGCAGCGCGCCGCCAATGTCGTATCGTGGGTCACCAGCACAAACGCCGTGCCCTGGTCACGCGCCAACTGCAGCATCAATTCGAACACCCCATCGGCCGTGGCACGGTCCAGATTGCCCGTAGGTTCGTCTGCCAGCACACAGTCCGGGCGGGTCACCAAGGCCCGGGCGATAGCCACGCGCTGGCGCTCCCCACCCGAAAGCTCTGCCGGACGGTGGTGTGCACGCCCTGCCAACCCTACAGATGCTAGCATTTTCATAGCTGCCTGCGCAGATTCTGCGGGGTCTACACGGCGAATTGTCAATGGCATGGCGACGTTATCGAGGGCACTGAACTCGGGCAACAGGTGGTGAAACTGGTACACAAACCCCAGGTGCTGATTCCGCAGGCGGCCCTGCGCAGCAGGACTCAACTGCGCCAGCGCCTGGCCACACAGCGTCACTGTGCCACTGGTAGGCGCATCGAGACCGCCCAGCAGATGCAGCAGCGTGCTCTTGCCCGAACCCGATGCGCCAACGATGGCCAGCGTATCGCCGCGCCGTACCTCCAGGTCCACGCCCTGCAGCACGGTCACATCCAGCCGCCCCTCCTGAAACCGCTTGGTCAGGCCACGGCATTGCAATAATATTTCACTCATAACGCAAGGCCTCCGCTGGGTTCACCCGGCTGGCACGCCAGCTGGGGTACAGGGTTGCCACGAAGGCCATCACCAGGGAAATCACCGCAATCGGAACAATATCGCTGCTTTGCGGGTCGCTGGGCATGCGGCTGATCAGGTAAATATCCTTGGGCAGAAAGCTGGCACCGAGCAGTTGTTCCAGGGCTGGCACGATGACATCGATATTGAACGCCACCCCTAGCCCCAGCGCCAGACCGGCCAGCGTGCCGATCACGCCCACCATCGCGCCTTGCACCACAAAAATGCCCATGATGCTGCCCGGGCTGGCACCTATCGTGCGCAGGATCGCAATATCGGCACGCTTGTCAGTCACCGTCATCACCAGGGTCGACACCAGGTTGAACGCCGCCACCGCGACGATGAGCGTGAGGATGATGAACATCATGCGTTTTTCCACCTGCACGGCCGCAAACCAGGTGCGGTTTTGCCGGGTCCAGTCCCGGATGGCCACCTCACCGGTCAGCGTGCGGCTGAGTTCATCGGCCACCGTGCGTGCCTGGTGCAGGTCACGCAGTTTCAGACGCACCCCGGTCGGTCCCTCCAGCCGGAATATCCGGGCCGTGTCCTCCCAGTGGGCGAACACCATGGCCGAGTCGTACTCGTAGTGGCCAGAATCAAAGGTCCCCACCACCGTCATCTGCTTGAGGCGCGGCACCACACCGGCCGGCGTGACCTGCCCGCTGGGTGCTACCAGCGTTACCCGATCACCAGTGCGCACGCCCAATGCGCGCGCCAGCTCAGAGCCCAGCACCACACCAAACTCCCCCGGCACCAGACGCTCCAGCACCGCCGCCTGTGCGCCGCCAGCCAGGTCGGTCACCTCATGCTCCAGGGCCGGGTCGATGCCCCGCACCATGATGCCTTTCATGTCCTCACCCCGCGCCAACAGTGCCTGTGCCGTTATAAAAGGTGCAGCACCAACGACCTGGGGATGGGACCGGGCCTGCTGCAGTGTCAGGGCCAGATCAGGCAGCGCCTGCCCACCCGCGGCATAGACCTCCACATGGGAGACCACGCCCAGCATGCGGTCGCGCACCTCTTTCTGAAAGCCGTTCATCACGCTGAGCACGATGATGAGAGCCGCCACACCGAGCGCAATCCCCAGCATGGATACGCCCGAGATAAACGAGATGAAGCCGTTACGCCGCGTAGAGCGGCCTGCGCGGGTGTAGCGCCAGCCGATCAGCAATTCATAGGGAACACGCATCAGGATAAGTAACCTCACTTTCCCCGATTGTGTCATCCCTGTGGATCCATGCAGGACAATGGCGGCATGCACCTTGTTATTGACCATGCAGCGCCTGGTGGCGCCAATTGCCGGGTCGCTGCAGCCAAACTGCAGCTTCCGAATCTTGCGCGCCTGCTCAAGTCCATGGCACCCGGCCAGCGTTGGGCGGGCAGCCCGGACACCATGACCCCGGTGGGCGAACAAGTACGCGCAGCAGCCATGGGACTGCGCGCGGCAGACGGACTGATTCCCTGGGCGGCGCTGGATGCACAGCGCCTGGGGCTGGCATCGGAGTCTGGCGCACAAGGCTGGGCCTGGATCACCCCCTGCCACTGGAAAGTCAACGCCGACCACGTGGAAATGCTGGACCCCGCAGATCTGGCACTCTCAGACGCCGAAACCACTGTCCTGCTGGAAGCCATGCGCGGTTACTTTGCCGAGGACGGCATCGCCCTGCACCCCTTGTCGGCAGGCACCTGGCTGGCGCACGGCGCCGTATTCAAGGACTTGCCGACCGCCTCGCTGGAGCGTGCGCGCGGTGCCCGCATCGACACCTGGATGCCACGCCAGACGCAAGCCAGCCCCCTGCGCCGCCTGCAGAACGAGATGCAGATGCTGCTCTACACCCACCCCATGAACGACGCCCGGGCGGCACAGCGCCGCACCACGGTGAATTCCTTCTGGGTCAGCGGCACCGGTGATCTACCGCAAAGCTACCGTGCCGATGCCGCGCTGCCACCCTACCGCACGCTGGACACCCTGCGGACTGCCGCCCTGCGCGACGACGCAGCGCTCTGGGTACAGGCCTGGCAGACACTGGATACCACCGAACTCGCCGCAGTGGATGCCAGCACGCTGACCCTCACCCTCTGCGGCGAACACGGCGCGCAAACCTTCGCACCTGCCACGGGCTCCTGGCTGACCCGGCTGCGCCGGCGACTGGCGCCGCCTTCTCCGAACACATTGCTTGCTGCACTATGAAAATCATTCCCCGCGACATTCCGCCACGCGCAGTCTGGACACTGGAACAGGCCGGCATCCATCCGTTGCTGGCGCGCCTGTATGCCGCCCGCGGCGTCACCTCTACCTCCGAACTTGACGATGCCCTGGGCAAGCTGCTGCCCCCGAGTGGCATGCTGGGCACCGACCGCGCCGCCGTGCTGTTGGCCGATGCCATGGCGCAAAACCAGCGGCTGTGCGTCGTGGCTGATTACGACTGCGATGGCGCCACCGCTTGCGCCGTAGCCCTGCGCGGACTGCGTCTGCTCGGTGCAAAAAACGTGAGCTACCTGGTGCCAGACCGCGTGGTCGACGGCTACGGACTGACCGCCCCGATTGCCCAGCGCGTCAAGGACCAGGGTGCCGACGCGCTGATCACCGTGGACAACGGCATCGCCAGTGTGGAAGGCGTCGCCAAAGCCAAGGCACTGGGGTTGCAGGTGCTGGTCACCGACCACCACTTACCCGCGGCCACCCTTCCCGATGCTGACGTGATCGTCAACCCGAACCAGCCGGGCTGCTCCTTCGCAAGCAAATCCATCGCCGGGGTCGGTGTCATGTTCTACGTGCTGCTGGCACTGCGCGCCGAGTTGCGCCAGCGCGGTATGTTCGACGCGGCTACACAACCGAAGCTGGACACGTTGCTGCCACTCGTCGCACTGGGCACCGTGGCCGATGTGGTGAAACTTGACGCAAACAACCGCCGGCTCGTAGCCCAAGGCTTAAAACGGGTTCGAGCCCTCGCCATGCCTGCGGGACTAGCTAGCCTTTTTGTAGCATCTGGCCGCAACGCCAGCACTGCCACCACCTTCGACTTCGGCTTTGCGCTGGGCCCGCGCATCAATGCCGCAGGCCGCCTGGCCGACATGACGCTGGGCATCGAGTGCCTGCTGACCGACGATGTGGCCCGCGCCGACGAACTGGCCAAAATGCTCGACGGCATCAACCGCGAGCGCCGGGTGATTGAAGGCGACATGCGCGAGCAGGCCATGATGATTGCCGAGAGCCTGTTCGACGAAGGCGACGAGCCGCCACCGGCCATCTGCGTGTTCGACCCCGATTTCCATGAAGGCGTGGTCGGCATCGTGGCCTCGCGCATCAAGGACAAGCTGCACCGCCCGGCCTTTGTGTTTGCTGCCAGCGCCGCACCCGGCAAGGAGCACGAGCTCAAGGGCTCGGGCCGCTCGATTCCGGGCTTTCACCTGCGTGATGCACTCGATCTGGTGGCCAAACGCTACCCCGGCGTGCTGCTGCGCTTTGGCGGCCACGCCATGGCAGCGGGTTGCACCATCAACGAGGAACGGCTGGACGACTTCGAGCAGGGACTCAACGAGGTGGCACAGGAATGGCTGGACGCCGCCACCCTTACCCGGCGCCTGGAAACCGATGGCCCGCTGGAGCCACAGTACCTGCGCGTCGATCTGGTGGACACCCTGCACAAGGAAGTGTGGGGTCAGGGTTTTGCCGCGCCCACCTTCAGTGAAGAGGTGGAGGTCATCTCCCAGCGTCTGGTCGGCGAAAAGCACCTGCAGCTCAAGCTCAAACACCAGGGCACGCCGGTCGATGGCATCTGGTTTGGCCACACCGAGCAACTGCCCGCCCGAGTCACGCTGGCGTTCCGTCTCGATGCCGACGAGTGGAATGGCGTGCGCCGGGTACGCTTTCTGGTCGAAGGAGCTGAGGCATGAAACACCTCACCATCCTGACCGGCGCCTCGCGCGGCATGGGTCTGGCCATGGCGCAGCAATTGATGGGGGCCAATGCGCGGCTGCTGTGCCTCTCCCGCCATACCAACTCCGCGCTGGGACAGGAAGCCGCGCGCACCGGCACGCAACTGGAACAGTGGACCGCCGACCTGGCCGAGAGCGCGCCCGTGGCCGAACGCCTGCGGCTGTGGCTGCAGGCCCTGGACCCGGCCACACTGGCCAGTGCCACGCTGATCAACAACGCCGGCGTCATCTCTGAACTGGTGCCGCTGCGCCAGGCACAAGCCGATGACCTGGCACACGCGCTGCGCGTCGGACTCGAAGCGCCCATGGCCTTGACCGCGGCCTTTCTTAGCGCCACACAGACCTGGCCATTGCCGCGCAAGGTGCTCAACATCTCCTCCGGGCTGGGCCGGCGCGCGATGGCCTCGTCGTCGGCCTACTGCGCAGCCAAGGCCGGCATGGACCACTTCACCCGCTGCCTGGCACTGGAAGAGGCTCTTGTGCCCCACGGGGCGAAAGTGTGTTCCCTTGCCCCCGGCGTGATCGATACCGACATGCAGAGCCAGCTGCGCAGTGCCGATGCGTCCTCTTTCCCGGACCAGTCAGCCTTTGCCGGCATGCACAGCAATGGCCAACTGACCAGCACCGAAGACGCCGCACGGCGCGTGCTGGCCTACCTGCAGCGCGCCGACTTTGGCAGCCAGAGCGTGGCCGACGTACGCGGCTGACGTGTCAAAATCCCGTAAGTCCCGCGCAGCTTTTGGAGCGCACACTCCGCCGCGCAGTCCTGCAACCATCCATTCATCTGAAATCCGAGGAGAAGTTCCATGTCCCGTGAAGTTGTTGTCGTCAGCGCGGTGCGCACCGCCATTGGTACCTTTGGCGGAAGCCTCAAGGACATTCCCCCCACCGAACTGGGCGCCCAGGTGGTTCGCGAATCCCTCAAGCGCGCCCATGTGGACGGCAAGGACGTAGGCCACGTGGTGTTCGGCCATGTCGTCAACACCGAGCCCAAGGACATGTACCTCTCCCGCGTAGCGGCCATCAACGGCGGCTGTGGCGAAGGCACACCCGCCTTCAACGTCAACCGCCTGTGCGGCTCGGGCCTGCAAGCCATCGTCAGCGCCAGCCAGAGCATTCTGCTGGGCGACACCGACATCGCCATCGGCGGCGGCGCCGAGAACATGAGCCGCGCTCCGTTCGCCTCGCTCAACATGCGCTGGGGCGCCCGCATGGGCGACACCAAGATGGTCGACATGATGATCGGCGCGCTGCACGACCCCTTCCACACCATCCACATGGGTGTGACCGCCGAGAACATCGCCGCCAAATGGGGCATCAGCCGCGAAGAGCAGGATGCCACTGCCCTGGAAAGCCACAACCGTGCCCAGCGCGCCACCGAAGCCGGTTACTTCAAGTCGCAGATCATGCCCGTGATGCTCAAGAGCAAAAAGGGCGATGTGGCCTACGAAGTGGACGAACATTTCCGCCCCAACTGCAAGCTTGAAGACATGTCCAAACTCAAGCCCGCCTTCCTGAAGGAAAACGGCACCGTCACCGCCGGCAACGCCTCGGGTATCAACGATGCCGCTGCAGCCGTGGTGTTGATGGAAGCTGGCGTGGCCAAGGCCCGTGGCCTCAAGCCCCTGGCGCGCCTGGTGGCCTATGCCCACGCTGGCGTGGACCCCAAGTACATGGGCATTGGCCCGGTACCTGCCACGCAACTGGCCCTCAAAAAGGCCGGTCTGACCGTGAAAGACCTGGACGTGATTGAAGCCAACGAAGCCTTTGCGGCGCAGGCCTGCGCCGTCAGCAAGGACCTGGGCTTGGACCCCGCCAAAGTCAACCCCAATGGCTCGGGCATTTCGCTGGGTCACCCCATCGGCGCAACCGGTGCGTTGATTACCGTGAAAGCCCTGTACGAACTGGAGCGCATCAACGGCCGCTACGCCCTGGTGACCATGTGCATCGGTGGCGGGCAGGGCATCGCAGCGATCTTCGAACGCACCGCCTGATATTTTTCTAGAACAAGTCCACGTCCATCGACTCGGACTTGGGCTGTTCCAGCGCACCAGACTGCACCAACTCCTCGTAGCTGCAGATCTGGTTGCGGCCATGCTCCTTGGCGTAATACACCGCCTTGTCAGCCCGGCCAAAGGCGGCGCCCGGCGTGTCGTTTTTCTGCAGGCAGGTGGAGCCAATGCTGACCGTGATATGTCCCACCTGCGGAAACGTGTGGGACTCCACCCGCGTACGCAAGCGCTCCAGTGCAATGTGCGCGTCGTGCGCATTGGGGCAACGCATCAGGATGACAAACTCCTCGCCTCCGAACCGGTAAAGCTGGTCATGGAAGCGGAAATTGCTGCGCATCAGCCGGGCCATCAGCAGCAGCACCTCGTCACCGATCAGGTGCCCGAAGTTGTCGTTGACGCGTTTGAAAAAATCAATGTCCAGCACGGCCAGCCAGTGCCCCGCATCCCGCGCAACGGTGCGGCGTTCATGTTCGATTTCTTCCAGCTTCAGGTGCTCGGTTTCCGCCGCCTTGAAAAAGGCACCGTCAAATGACTTGCGGTTGAGCAACTCGGTCAGCGCATCTTTCTCGCCGTAGTCCAGCATGCCCAGGAGGTTCTTGTAGTTTTCCACCGCACTCTCCACGGTGGCCAGTGCGCTTGCCGACAGCGGCTGGGGTGAAACTATCTCGACCAGCAGATTGGCCACACCGGGCGTCTGCTCAATGGGAAACACCGCCGTGAAGGGCGCATGGTTCGAACAGCTGATCGTCCGCTGCACGACCGACGCGAGTCGGTTGGGATACGCGTCCAGACGCGGCAGCAGGGACCAGTCAGCCCAGACCATATCCTGTTCGCGCACCGCGGATTGACCACCCCAGGTGGTCAGTGTCAGGCAGCGCGGGTCGATGGTTTCGCCAACGATTCGCACCAGATGCACTGCCTCCATGCCAGTATCCGAATGCTCACCCACCAGCTGCACCAGTGCATTGTCCAGTGCATCGCGGTCGCGCAGGCTGCTCATGCCTACCAGTCCCTTGACCAGTCTTTTCATGTTGTTGTTGTACCCATTGACCCAACTCAATACGTGCCAGCCATGCTGACCGTAAGCTCTTTGGCTATTTGTCTCCCTGCCTGTTTCAACATCTTAGACGACCCAATGACCCCCTTAGCCAACGATACGCAATATATTAGTCCTGACTGTCTCGATGGACTGCAACGCAGCGGGCTGCAGCCACTGCATCTGGCGGGGCGGACCCTGTTGCCGATTGTGCAGGGGGGAATGGGCATTGGCATCTCGGGCAACCGCCTGGCCGGCAGCGTGGCTGCCGTCGGTGGCGTGGGCACACTGTCAGCCGTGGACCTGCGTCGCCACCACCCCGACCTGATGGACCAGACCCGCGAACTGCCGCCGGGTGAAGCCGCCAAAGACGGCATCAACCAGGCCAACCTCGAAGCGCTGGGCCGAGAGATCAAGGCAGCGCGTGAGCGCACTGGTGGCAAGGGCCTGCTGGCCGTCAACGTCATGCGCGCCGTAGCCGAATACGCGGCCTGCGTCACCAAAGCGCTGGAAAGCGGCATCGATGCCGTGGTCGTGGGTGCCGGCCTGCCGCTGGACCTGCCGGATTTGGCCAAGGACCACCCCAAGGCGGCACTCATTCCCATTCTGTCCGATGCGCGGGGCGTGCAGCTGCTGGTGAAGAAATGGGAGCGCAAGAAGCGCCTGCCCGACGCCATCGTGATCGAGCACCCGCGCCTGGCCGGCGGCCATCTGGGGGCTGCAAAAATTGCCGACCTGCAGGACACCCGCTTTGACTTTGAAAACGTCATCCCCCAGGTGCGCCAGTTCTTCAAGGATGCAGGCTACGAGAAAGACATCCCCCTGATTGCCGCCGGTGGCATCAACAGCTTCGAGGACATTGCCCGCCTGCAGGCCATGGGCGCCTCTGCGGTGCAGCTGGGCACTGCCTTTGCTGTCACCGAAGAAAGCGATGCGCATGCCGAATTCAAGCGCGTGCTGGCCGAGGCCCGACCCGAAGACATGGTGGAATTCACCAGCGTAGCCGGCTTGCCGGCGCGCGCCGTGGCCACCCCGTGGCTTCGCGCCTACCTGAAGATCGAGCCCAGGCTGCAGGCCGTGGCCCACGTCAAGGCCCGCTGCACCAAGAGCTTTGACTGCCTGGCCCAGTGTGGCCTGCGCGATGGCCTGCAGGGCTGGGGCCAGTTCTGCATCGACAACCAGCTGGCCGCCGCGCTGCGGGGCGACCTCAAGAAGGGGCTGTTCTTCCGCGGCGCCGGCACCCTGCCCTTTGGCGACCAGATCCGTTCGGTGCGCGAGCTGATGCAACGCCTGCTGACCCCCGCGACCGGAAGTTACACGCTACAACAAGCATAGCGGATAGCGCTTATTCCACGCGGGCTACAGCCTTATTTTTTATAAAACTTCGTCCTGGAAGCCCCCGCTGCGCAGCGTAACCACCAGTGTATCGCGGTGCCCTCCCTGGGTAAGTGGCTGGATCGGGGTGGACTCGTGGATCACCCGCGAATCGTCGAGCAGCAGCACCGACCAGGGCTCGCTCAGGGTAAAGCGCTGGCCGTTGGGGCCTGCGGCCTCGAAAACACGGGTTTCACCGCCTTTGACCCCCTGGCGATCGACCATGAACACGGCCACCAGATCCACCCCGTCACGGTGGGCACCTTCGGGGGTGGGCCGGCCGATGCCATCGGTGGTGTCAATGCGGAACTGGTGCGCCTCGGCATACCAGGGTTGCGCGCCCTTCAGACCGGAACTCACCTGCCCGAGCCACACCAGGAGCTTCTGCCATGCAGGGTGCCCCACCATGGCCCCCAGCATGGGCTCAAAATGGCGCTGCATGCCACCGTGCAGGGCGTTGTACTCCACGGGTTGCCAGTGCGGGCGATGCGCCACCTGAGCGACAGCGTCGCCGTTCACCACAAAAGACGAATGGCGCCGACGCCGATACCGGCCGCCGTCGCGCAGGTACAAGTCGGGCGGCAAACCGTCCCATTGCGCTTGCCACGACCCCAGTTCGGCCAGGGAAACCCCGGCCAGTTCGGCGACCTGCGCCGCCCCCACCACCGCGTAGCCCTGACGCTGCAGGCACTCACCGAGTGCGTCGGAACGGTCAATCACGGGGGGAGCAAACGATGCGGTCATGGAACTTGAAGGGAAATAGGTAAAGTGAGAGATTATTGGCCCAAAGTTATCCTGTGTGACCTGGGTCAAGGCACCCCAGCCTCTGGCTGGCTATGCTGATCGCCAGTTTCGGAGTAACCCCACCATGACCACACCCCAGTTTTCCACCACCCCTGTTGCATGGGACGACGCGCTGCTTCTGGACCTGAAGCCCATGGACGATGACCACCAGGAGATCGTGGCGCTGCTGGCCGAAGTGGTGCGCGCCGACGACGACTACCTGATGCCCCGCTGGTCCGCCCTGATCGCTGGCATGCAAAGGCACTTTGACGAGGAAGACCGCTGGATGCAGGACACCGGTTTTGCCGCTGACAACTGCCATAGCTCGCAGCACAAAATCATCCTGCAAATCCTGCGTGAAGGCGAAGCCCGCGGCCACAACGGCCAGCACGATGTGGTGCGGCAAATGGCCTACGAGCTGGGCGTCTGGCTGCCCCACCACGTGGAAGCCATGGACTCCTCGCTGGTGATCCATCTGCGCAGCGTGGGGTTTGACCCGGTGACCCGGACGGTGCCCAACGGCTACCAGGCCACCACCGAATCCATCCACGGCTGCGGCGGCTCCACCTGCGGCGATACCGCGACTGCCACAGCCGGCGAAGTGACGCCCGCCTGATGGAAGCGCCCGAACCAGCGCTGCGCCACGGCCTCTACGAAGACCTCCAGGCGCTGGTCACGGGCACGCTGTTTGTCTCGCTCGGTGTCGTGATGTTTGGCCACACCGGGCTGCTCACGGGCGGCACCGCGGGCGTGGCCTTCCTGATCCACTACGCCACGGGCTGGAACTTCGGCCTGGTGTTCTTTGCCATCAACCTGCCGTTTTACGGCCTGGCACTGCAGCGCATGGGCAAGCGGTTTACGCTGAAGACGTTTGCTGCTGTGGGCCTGATGGCGGCCTTCAGCAATCTGGTGCCGCAGATGGTGCAGTTTGGTGAACTCAACCCGCTATTCACCGCGGTCTTTGGCGGCCTGCTGATGGGCACCGGCATGCTGATCCTGTTTCGCCACCGCTCCAGCCTGGGTGGCTTCAACGTGCTGGTGCTGTACCTGCAGGAACGCTTTGGCTGGCGCGCCGGGCGCATCCAGATGGCGCTGGACTGCAGCATCGTGCTGTGCGCCTTTGCCCTCACCGACTGGCAGCACATTGCGCTGTCGGTGCTGGGCGCCGTGGCACTGAACCAGACGCTGGCCACCAACCACCGGGCCGGCCGCTACATGGCCATGTAACGCAGGCGACTGTAGGGCTGTCACCTCGGATACGCATCTTTGGGGGAGAACGGCGCTACCATGCGCCACTTTCCATATTCTCTTGCGGAGTTCTCCATGTCCCTTGCCAACCTCGTCAACCACCAGATTCGCCTGGCCGCCCGCCCCGTCGGCATGCCCAAAGCCAGCGACTGGAGCCACACCACCGAGGCCGTGGCCGAACCCGCAGAAGGCGGCGTCACCCTCAAGACCCTGTCGCTGTCGCTCGACCCGGCCATGCGCGGCTGGATGAACGAAGGCAAGAGCTACATCCCCCCGGTCGGTATTGGCGAAGTCATGCGCGCCGGCGGTGTGGGCGTGGTGATTGCTTCCAAGAACCCCAACTTTGCCGTGGGCGACTACGTGAGCGCCACCTTTGGCGTGCAGGAATACATCACCATCGCGCAGGACGAGATCAAGCGCAATGGCCTGGCCAAGATCGACCTGCGTGCCGGCACGCTGACCCAGTGGCTCAATGTGCTGGGCATGCCCGGCATGACTGGCTACTTTGGCCTGATGGACGTGGGCCAGCCCAAGGCGGGTGAAACCATCGTCATCTCCGGCGCGGCCGGTGCCGTGGGCCAGACGGTCGGCCAGGTCGCCAAGATCCTGGGCCTGCGCGTGGTGGGCATTGCCGGAGGCCCGGCCAAGTGCGACTGGGTCGTGAAAGAACTGGGCTTTGACGCCTGCATCGACTACAAGGCCGGGCCTGGTGCTGTGCGGGACGGTCTGAAGGCGCACTGCCCCAAAGGCGTGGACATTTACTTCGACAACGTCGGTGGCGAAATCCTTGACGACGTGCTAGCCCGCATTAACCGAAAAGCCCGCATCATCATCTGTGGGGCCATCAGCCAGTACAACACCACCACCGCCGTGCAAGGCCCCAAGAATTACCTGAGCCTGCTGGTAAACCGCGCCCGCATGGAAGGCATCGTGGTGTTTGACTATGCCGATCGCTACCACCTGGCCATCGCCGAAATGGCGGCATATATCCGGGACGGCCGCATGAAAAGCAAGGAAGACGTGGTGGTGGGCCTGCAAACTTTTCCGCAGACACTGCTCAAGCTGTTCAACGGTGAAAACTTCGGCAAGCTGGTGCTGGAAGTTGCCAAGGGCTAGGCACAGCGGACTGACCGCGACAGGCGTCGCCTGCCTGGTGGCAAAAAACGATTGGGCTCCGGTGAGTCTGCAGGGCTCGTTTTTTGAAATAAATGGCTTAAAGTTATTGTCCTGTATCGAATTGTAGCTATTGAAAA
>Ga0116159_1003325_pt1 | contig 14491 bp, 11 predicted proteins | sample AD_JPNAS1_MetaG_FD_89878 | JGI IMG/M metagenome (GOLD analysis project Ga0116159, IMG submission 89878) | Active sludge microbial communities of municipal wastewater-treating anaerobic digesters from Japan - AD_JPNAS1_MetaG | ecosystem: Engineered > Bioreactor > Anaerobic > Digestate | place...
CCCTAAAATGCGTCGGAAGGATGGCGGACGGTTCCCCAGGTCAACAGAATGGCGGGCTGGGCGTGGCGGCGAATGATGAGCTCGTCGTCTTCTTCGAGGGTGACGTATTCGCCCGCGTTGTCGTAGGCAAGGACGGCGGGCCCCCGAGTGATGCGAACCGCAACGGTGGCGCTGTCGTCGACGACGAGATGATCGGTTTGGTCCGGGGTGCTTTTGAATGCGATGCCCAGACCCGTGTGAAAAATGCCCCGCGTAATCTTATTGAAGTACGCCGTGCTTCCGAAGGGAGTGCACACGACGAAGCCGTCGCCCACGATCTCATGGCCGCCCAGATAGGGCTCGTTGTCGAATGTCAGCAGGAAACGGACCGCGGAATTGATTCGGCCCATATGGACGTTGAACTCGTTCATGGCCACCGCGAAAGGCCGGTATTCCCCGCCGGCGCGTCGCAGCAATCCTTCTAGCTTGATGAAGGCGGTGCGAGAGAGATGACGCTGCACGAGACGGTCTATCACCTGGTCGGCGGGATGAGGAATGCATCGGTTTCCCAGCCGGCTGTTGCGGATGGGGACTTTGGGGACGCCGGGCCATTTCGCCTCGGCGGAAAGCAAGGTGCCGTCGCCGCCGTAGCATACGACGATTTCCGGATCGTCCGTCACGAGCGTAAGCTCTGGCGTGCGTTCGATGAGCGGAGCCAATTCCGAAGCTTCGGCCCCGAAGAGGATGGTTCGCATGGATGTGGCTCCCCCCGAGACGCTGGCCGCGCCGGGGCTAGTCGCCGGTCGCGTCGGCGAGGTCGGATTCGACGAATTCATGGATCGCCTGCCGACACTCGTCGGAGATGCGCGTGTACAGGATGGCCACTTTGAAGTGATCGTCGCCCTTTTCGTGGGGTTCGCAGCGCACCACGACGCCTTCGCATTCGATGCGTTGGTTAAGAGGCTTGGGCAGTTCGATGGCGATGCTCATGCGGGTCATCAGCGGAATGGGCCGGACCGTATGGCACAACACGCCGTTGGCGCTGATGTTATCGATATGGTTCAGCACGCCGGGACCGCCGCCGTCCATCACGGCATGCACGGCGCGTTTGCTTCTCGGATAGCGGCGTCGATCGCTTCCGTCATGACGCATGTGCGCAAACTCCTCGTGTCGAAACGTTTCCCTCTCTTCGCCGTATGGTAGCGAACGCGGCCCATGAATGCAACGCCCCGAAGAACCAATCCAGCGGAAAGGGGTGGATGCATGGGGGCGCAAACTCGGGAAACGGCGTCTTCGTGTGTCCAAAAGGATTTTTGAAAGACGGATCGCTATGGCGCTGGCGGGCGCCGTCGCGAAACGACGAGGTCGCTTACGGCTTGCCGAAACGCCGTGAGCGCCAGGCGCGGGTAGAGGCGCGGATTGAGCAGAATGCTGGGCGCGGCGAGGCATTCCGAGGTGCAATGGCATTTGCCGTCTCGAATAAATTGCGCGACGCGACGGGCGTGCATGCTGTCGAGCGCGGCGGGCACGGAGTAATCAAAATCGGAAAGATCGGCCATGACGGCGGAATCGAGTTCGTTCGAAGGATGGTCGCGCAAGATGGAAACGAGGACTTCGCACGGCAGGATGCGCCCTTGATCGTCTACATAGATGTGCTTGGAACCGCCCACGCAGGGGATCACCTGCCTTTGTTGCTTGGCGCTCTCCGCAACGACGCGGGATATCTCTTTTTCGAGAACGCGCCCCAGGTTGCGCAAAGGATGTTTTTCCTTGCTGCGCGCTTCAAGATGGGCGCGCAAGTCGGCGACAGCCGCCTCGTATTCCTCGATGGGAACCTCGAGCGCGATGGCTTCCGGCGTATCGCCGCGCGCCAGCATCAACGTGAGATGGTCCGGGCATAGTTCGTCGAGAATGCGCTTGATGCCCGGGCGGATGCCGGCGCGATTGTAGTGCGACAGGACGGCGCAAATGTTGACCGTAAGGCCCGGGGCGCGGGTTTGGATTTCTTTGAGCCGCGTAATGGTCTCGCGGCATTTCTCATACAGGCCGTCGATGCCGCGGATGGCGTCGTGGGTTTCGGCGGGGGCGTCGACCGAAAGATTGAGGCGCAGCATCGTCTTGGGGTATGCGGCGCAAAACGCCCTCACGGCGGAGAGGATTCGGTCCGGGTGACTGCCGTTGGTCGGAACGGTGAACAGAAGCGGGGCGCAGTTGCGGCCAATGAGCAACATGGTCTCCCCCATGTCCGGCCGGAGGAAGGGTTCGCCGCCGCTCAACTGAACCATGAACAGACGGCCCATGCTGCGCGTGAAGCGGTCGATCTGCTCCAGGGTCAATTCCGTGCGTCCCTGGCTGTCCGGCCCGCGCACTTCGCGCCATTGCAGGCACATCTTGCAGCGGGCGTTGCATTTCATGGTGTTGATGAACACGAGCGACGACGGTCTCGCGGGCGCCAGCCCGCATCGCGCCACGCGCCACGCCGCATTCAGACGTCCCAACATTGCGTGTCTCCTGTTCCCGGGAAGCATATCATGGATTCGCCGCACTCTCCTGTTTCTGGATGGAGAATGGCATGGACCGCACGGCGCGAACGGGCCAGAGAACTTCGGCGGCGGCGACGGCGCGGGCATGGGATTCGTCCGCGCAAACGCCGAAAAGCGTTGGGCCGCTGCCGCTCATCGCCGCCGCGAGGCAGCCGGCATCGAGCAGGCGTTGTTTCGCTTGGGCGAGTTCAGGGTGCAACGCGAAAGCGGCCGTCTCCATGCGATTGTATACGGCCGGCGCGACGTCGCCGCGCTCAATGGCGCGGATGACCCGGCGAAACGCCGCCGTCCGGCCTGCAAAGGGGCGCGCGTCGTTGCGCACAAGATGGGGGCTCTGGTATACGGCGGCCGTGCTGAGGCGCAAAGGCGGGTGAAGCGTCACGAACCATGTCTCGGGCAATATCGGCAGCGGGGCAAGTTGTTCGCCGCGCAGCGTGCCGGCCATCGTGCCGCCGACAAGGCAATAGGGGATGTCCGATCCGAGTTCCAGCGCAAGCCGGGCCAGTTGCGAAGGGACAAGGCCAAGCCCCCACAAAGCGTTCAACGCGATCAACGTCGTCGCGGCATTGCCCGAGCCGCCGGCAAGCCCCGCCGCTATGGGGATGCGCTTTTCGAGGCGGATGCGCACGCCCTGCGCGACGCCTGTCCGCGCGCGCAGCAATGCCGCCGCGCGATACGCCAGGTTGCCCGGCCCCGTTTCCAACCCCACGGCGTCGCATTCGAGCGTAATGCCGTCGCCCGGCTCGAACGTCAGCCGATCGCACAGATCGATCGTCTGAAACACGGTCTCGATGTTGTGATACCCATCCCGCCGCCGTTTCAGCACGTCGAGATAGAGATTGATCTTCGCGTAGGAACAGTAGGTATGCGCTCTCACCCGAGACTCCTTGCATGGCGCGCGCCGGTTGAACAGGATGTTTTTCAGCCTTACAATAGCATGCGGGCCCTTCGCCGGGCCACGCCCTGATTCCAAATAACTGGAGCGATTGCATGACCTCGAAACAGCGATTCATCTCGGCGCTGGAACGGCGCACGCCGGATCGTTTGCCGGCCACGACGCACACGTTGATGTCGTATTTTTTGAAGCATTACATGAACGGCATGGCGGAGCAAGACTTTTTCGACCATTTCGGCCTCGATCCCATCATCTATCTTTGCTCCTATGCGCCGGAAACGGGAAAGGATTGGGAAATCGTTTCCGAGGCGACTCCCGATCCGGACTATCCGACTGTCCGGCACGTCATCCGAACGCCCAAGGGAACGCTGACGGCGAAGACCCAGTCGAACGAGATCACGACTTGGCTTATCGAGCCGCTCGTCAAGGAAAAGCGCGACATCGATTGCGTGGCGTTCGCGCCCGCGCCGCGTCTCGACGTCGCGACGGTGAACCGCGCGGCGGAGGCATACGGCGAGCGAGGATTGGTGCGCGGCGGCGTGCCGGGTTTCGACATATTCGGGCAGCCGGGCTGTTGGCAAGACGCGGCGTGTCTGTACGGCATCCAAAATCTCATCCTGACGGCCATGGAGGACCCGGCGTGGGTGCATGAGCTGTTGACTCTTTTGTTGCGGCGCAAATTGACGTCGCTCGCGTCGTACCGGGGCGCCCAGTACGACCTTGTCGAGCTGGGAGGGGGCGACGCGTCGTCGTCGGTGATTTCGCCGGAGATATTCGACGCGTTTGTCGCGCCGTATGACAGCCAGATCATCGCGCTTGCCCATGAACTCGGCCTGCGCGTGGTCTATCACACCTGCGGCGGCATGATGCCCTTCCTCGAGCGCATTGCGGACATGGGGCCGGACGCGATGGAAACATTCACGCCGCCGGGCATGGGGGGCGACGTCGATCTGGCCGAGGCCAAGCGCCGTATCGGCGACCGGGTCTGCTTCATCGGAGGCTTCGATCAACACCATTTCCTGCGCGATTGCGCGCCGGAGGATACGCGCGCGGAGGTGCGTCGATGCTTCGAGGCGGCGGGCAAGAACGGCGGCTTCATCCTGTCTATGAGCGACCATTTCTTTGATGCGGATCCGGAACTGATCCGCGCCTACGCCGATGAAGCGCGGGCTTGCGTCTACTGAGCGGGATTGTCCGAAATCGCCGGGATGGAAAGCCGCTGATGCATGCGAAAGAACGCCCGGTCTTCCGGCGTTTGGGCCGATTCCTCGCGGCACGATCGAAGCACACGCATGACGATTCCTTCGTGTCGCCCCAAGCATGGATACCCATCGCCTGTACGCACATGTGCGGCACGCTGTTTTCTTGGATCACGGATCGTTTTGTCGTTGGGAACCTATTTCTTTCTTTGCGGATCAACAAGCAGGATTTCGCCTGCCCGTGTCGGGTAAACTATGCCGTTTGAAATCGTAGCGTGGCCCTAATATGTTGCACAATCGGCAAGAAGAAGCTCCTGAAAATCCCTCTTCGGAACGGCGTTCGCGCCGTCGCACGCGCGGCTGCGGGTGCCTTTTCATGTTGTTGATGTCGGTCCTGGCGGCGGCATGGGGAAGCGCGATCGGGTTCTTCCTGTATGCGCTGGACGATACGCGCGCCAAGCTGACCATCATCGAGCAGTACCGCCCCACCGTCGTCAGCAAGGTCTACTCGTCCGACGGAGAGAAACTGGGCGAGTTCACGCGCGCCGAGGTGCGCGACTTCGTGAGCCTGAACGAGATGCCGTTGCACCTGCAAAAAGCCTTCATCGCCACGGAAGACAAGCTCTTCTACGAGCACAAAGGCATCCGCCTGCTGTCGTTTCTGAGCGCGGCGATCGACTCGTTGCAGTCGGGGCGCGCGCGCGGGGCCAGCACCATCACGATGCAACTGGTGCGCAATATTCCGGGATTGCCCGTTGGGAAGGAGCGAACGCTTCTGCGCAAGGTGCGGGAGATTTTGTTTTCTCTGGAAATGGAACGCGCCTACACAAAGGACGAAATTCTCGAACTCTACCTGAATCTCATTTTCCTGGGGCGTAGCGCCAACGGCGTCGAGGCGGCCTCGCAACAGTACTTCGGCAAGAGTTGTCGCGATTTGACGATCGCGGAGAGCGCCTTGCTGGCGGGTTTGACGCGCGCCCCCAATAACAGCGATCCCGTGAGCACCGCCAAGGACGCCCTGGAGCGCCGGGAGAGCGCGGTGCAACGCCGCGATCTGGTGCTGGGCCAGATGCTCGAGAATGGATTTATCAGCCAGGAACAGTGCGACGCGGCCATTGCGGAACCGGCGGAAAAATCGTTGATGACGCCGGAACGCCGCGCGGCGCTCCAAGCGGAGGGGAAAAAAACCTGGGCCCCGAACAAGTTCGAGGCTCCGTATTTCGTGAAGGAGTTGCAGAAGATCATCATGGCGCGCCCGCTGGCGACCGAGGACGAGTTGTTCGAGGGCGGGCTGCAAATATACACGACGATCGACATGCGCCTGCAGCGCGCCGCCGAGGACGCGTTGCTTACGGCGTTGGACGAGTTCGACGCGAAAAAACTCGATCAGCTCAAGCGCGAGGGGAAGGAATCCGAGTTCCGGCCTGTCAACGGCGCGCTGGTGTGTCTTGACAACCGGGCCGGTTGCGAGGGCGCGGTGCGCGCGATGGTTGGCGGGCGTGATTTCGCGAAGGAACAGTTCAACACCGCCACGCAGGCCCGCCGCCAGCCGGGTTCAAGCGTGAAACCGTTTGTCTGGGCCGCCGCGATGGACAACGGCGCGACGCCCGCGGACATCGTCGTGGACGAGCCGGTCACGTACTACGATGGCCTTGGCCGCGCATGGAGGCCCCAAAATTTCAGCGGCAAGTTCGGCGGGCCGATGACCTTGCGCTATGCGCTGGAACATTCGATCAACATCGTCTCGATCAAGCTGACGGCGCGGTTGGGAATGCCGATAGTGCGATCGTACATGCAACGCGCCGGCATTGAGTCGCCCATCGACGACATGGTGGGGCTCACCATCGCACTCGGGACGCCGGACATCACCATCATGGAACAATGCGTCGCGTACTCGACGTTTGCGCACGGCGGCGTCCTCTGCAAACCCTATTATGTTGCGGAGATACGGGATCGCGACGACTTCGTGCGGTATCGCGGCGATCCTGAAAAGAAGCCCGATGCGCTTCCGGCGGATGTCGCGTACCTCATGACTTATGTGATGGAAGGCGTGTGCCAAACGCCCGGCGCGACGGCCTATGGCGCGACGAAGGACCTCAAGCGGCCGCGCGCGGGCAAGACGGGCACCACCAACGACAGCCGGGATGCGTGGTTTTGTGGATTCACGGCGGACTATACGTGCGTGGTGTGGATAGGATACAGGGACCAGAATCGCCCTCTCGGCAGCGGCGCCAATTATACCGGCGGCAGGCTCGCCGCGCCGGTCTGGGCGAAATTCATGGTGAAAGCCCACGAAGGCATGCCGGTCCGTGATTTTACGGCGCCGCCCGGCGTCGAATTTTTCGCCATCGATCGCGGCACGGGACTCGCCGGCGGCGGGTTCCGCGAGGCTTTCATTCGGGGCGCGAGACCGCGCACCGCGTACGAATTGCCTCCGGATACGCAGGGCGTCGTGAGCGAGATGGAGGACGGCGGCGCCCCGACGCCCGAGAGCCCGTCGATTTCGTCCGTGGAACCGGAGCCCGATTCCGGCAACACGTATTGAATCGGAGGATCGACATGATGCACTTCGCCGCCCGGCGCCGGAATGAGCGCAAGAAGGGAGGCATCCTGCGAGGACAGCTCGCGCGCATCGCGCAGAGGGCGTTTGCGTGTCTTGTCTTCGCGGGCGCGGCGTTGCTGGGCGAGGCGCAGGCGATTGCGCACACGTATGTCGTCGACGTGGTCGTGGTCGATCGCGCCGACGTGGATGCGCTGACGCAAGCGGGACTGGACGTCTCCGGAGTCCGATCCGGCGTGGCCGAGTTGTACGTCACCGAGGCGCAACTGGCATGGCTGCAGGCAAGCGGGCGATCGCCTCGGATTCGCGAGGTGCAGCCGTCGGCACGCCAGAAGGCGGAAGGATACCGCACATACGCGGCGCTGACTTCCGAGCTTCAAGATCTCGCCCTCGCCCACGCCGGCATCTGTCGCGTGTCTTCCCTTGGAAAGTCCGTGCAGGGCAGGGAATTGTGGGCGGTTCTGATCACGGACAATCCGGACGTCGAGGAGGACGAGCCGGAGTTCAAGTATGTCTCCACGCCGCATGGGGACGAGCCCGTGGGCACGGAATTGTGCCTGAATTTCATCGCGATGCTGCTCGAGGGGTACGGCGTCGATGCGCGCGTGACCGGCCTCGTCGATTCGACCGCGATTTGGGTTGTTCCGTTGATGAATCCCGACGGGCGCGAGGCGGGAACGCGCTACAATGCGCAGGGGTTCGATCTGAACCGTTCCTTTCCGGACTATCCCTCCGAGCTCTCGGGCACGATGTATTCGGGCGCCCCGTTGCGCGATGCCGGCCGTCCTCCCGAAACGGCCCACGTGATGCGGTGGACCGCGCAGCGTTCCTTCGCGCTGTCGGCCAATTTCCACACCGGCGCGTTGGTCGTGAATTATCCGTATGACGATGACAGCCGGGGCAGCGTGTTTTCGCCAACCCCGGACGAGGCGTTGTGCGTCTATCTCGCGGAACGATATTCCCAGCACAATGCGCCGATGTGGCACAGCGCTTACTTCCCGCGCGGCATCACGAACGGCGCGGCGTGGTATTCCATCGACGGGGGCATGCAGGACTGGAATTACCGTTATACGGGATGTATCGAGATGACCATCGAGCTGTCGGACACGAAGTGGCCGTCGGCTTCGGCTTTGCCCGCGTTGTGGGACGACAACCGGGAATCGATGCTTCAATACCTCGAAGCGGTGCATCTTGGCGTGCGCGGGATCGTGCGCAGCGATCGCGACGGCGCGCCGGTGTGGGCGCGGGTGGATGTCGACGGCAATGCACAGCCGGCATTCACGGATCGCGCGGTAGGCGATTACCACCGGCTGCTTCTGCCGGGCGTGTATGCGCTCACGTTCAGCGCGCCGGGCCATATGCCGCGGCGCGTGGAAAACGTGATAGTGAGCGAGGGAAACGCCACGCGTCTTGATGTATCGTTGTCGGCGCGCACGGCGGACATCGACGGCGACCACAAGATCGATATTCTGGACGTCCAACTCGTCATCAATGCCGCCTTGCGGTACGCCGTTCCGTATGATTGCGATCTGGACGGCAGCGGACATGTGGACGCGATAGACGTTCAACTGGCGATCAACGGAGCGCTCGGATTGTAGTCGCGCGGCCAGGCGTCCCGGCCCGTCTCAGGCCTCCTCTCGCAACGCCTCAAGCACCGCGGCGAGCGTTTCCGCGTCGCGGCTCACGGGAAGACCGTCGACCAGAGCCCGCAATTGCGGGTCTTCGCGCAAGGGAGAGGGGTCTTCGCCCGCTTCACGGATGGCGCGCTTGATGTCAAGAACGCGAATATTTTCAACGGGCCGGGCCGGCAGATAGGTGACGGGATCGGTCGCGCAGCGCCGGAGCAGATTCGCCGCCTCCAGTTGATCGAGCGTCTCGTTCAGCAACCGCAGCGGCACGTTCCAGGCCTGAGCCGCCTCGGCAGACTCCACGCCCATCTTGCCCTCCGCAAAACGCTGGCCAATCTCGATCATCGCCCGCAGCGCCACGGTTTCTCGGTATGCATGGCTTGCTTGCCGCGCAAAGCGTTCGATGGCGAAGGTTTGTTCATTTTGGTACGCGAACGCCAGTTCCGCGCCCAACAACACGACCACCCACGCCGCGAATATCCACAGCAACAACAACGGCGCTTGCGCAAAACTCGAATACAGGATGCTGTACCGCGCAAGCAGCCCCTGCGAATGCAGGTACGCGTTTGTGACCAGATGCAGCAGGATCGCGGCTCCCAAGCCGCCCGTCAGAGCGTTGACCAACCGGACCTTGACGGCCGGAATGAAGGCGTAGAGACAGGCCAGCGCGATCGCCATCACGGCGATCTGGGGAATCGTCATCAACGCGGCGAATCGTCCGAGTTCCGCGTGCATGGACTGCGACGACAACACGGCGGTCACGCCGAGCAAGGCCGTGCATACCACCGGCAGCAACAACGTGACCATTGTGTAATCGCTGATCATGCGGTACCACGATCGGCGGTTGCTCAGCCCCCAGATCCGATTGAACGCGAACTCAATATTGCTCATCAAGCCGAATATGGCGACCAGCACCAAGGCGAGCCCTGAAACGCCGATCGTGCCCGAATGTTTGGCTTGATCAGCGGCGTAATTGACCAGGAAATCCACGGGATCGAGGTAGGCGTCGCCTCCCGCTTGCGGAGGAATCTTGCGAAAGAACAAGCCGACGAGCACATCGCGCAGCGGAAAATCGGCGGCGCGACGCGGCGTCTCCCCGGCGAAGGGTCCCGGCTCGGACGTTGCGCCCCCTGCCGCGGCGTCCGATCCCGGCGAAGGCGTCTGGGTCACCACCGAAAAGGCCTTTTCGGTGATCGAGTACAGATAGCCGTACACGTCGTTTTCAAGGCTGAATGCGTTGATAATCCAAAACATCACCGCAAGAATAGGCACGAGCGACAACAACGAGGCGAGCGTTAACGCCGACGCCCGCATGAGAAGATCGTCTTTCACGAACCCCGTCACGACCAACACCGCGACGCGGGCGTGTTTGATCACGAATCCGCGCGGCAGCCGCTCGCCGGGCCGGCCCAATTGCCACATGTCCCGCGTGACGAAGCGCCTGCCGCGTTCAAAGGCATCGAAGACGCGTTTTACATACTGGTTCATGCGTGCATGCTACCTTGGAGCGAACCTGCGAGGCAACCGCGCGGCGCAAACGTTCACCGCCGCCCCTCCCAAACTCCCTTCGCGCCCGTTGTGCAGGAAAAATCGTTTTGGCGCGGCAGGAGCCGATATGCTACCCTACGTCATGCCGTTCGCGCCGCCCGTTTCGCGCAAGCCGCTTCAGAAAGGATCACTATGCTACGCGCCGCTCTCGAACGCGCCCGCGCCCAGCGTGACGCGCATCTGGATGAACTGAAAGCCTTTGCGTCCATTCCCAGCGTCTCCACCCTTTCTGCCCACCGGGAGGATGTCCTTCAGGCGGCGCAGTGGCTCAAGGATCGCTTGGACTCCCTTGCGATGACCCGCGTGCGGATCGTTCCCACATTGGGGCATCCCATCGTGACGGCCGAATGGCTCGGCGCGCCGGGAAAACCCACGCTCCTCGTCTACGGCCACTACGACGTCCAACCCGTTGATCCTCTGAATGAATGGGAGTCGGGGCCGTTTGAGCCCTCGGAGCGTGACGGCTACCTCTACGCGCGCGGCGTCTCGGACATGAAAGGCCAGATCGTCGCGTTTCTGCGCGCGCTCGACGCGATCAAGGCGCAAGGGCCGTATCCCGTCAATCTCAAGTTTTTGCTCGAAGGCGAAGAGGAGATCGGCTCGCCGAATCTCGAAGCCTTCGTCGATGCGCACCGCGACGAACTCGGCTGCGACGCCGTGCTGAACGCCGACGCGGGCATCCTGGCGCCGGACATACCCGCCATCGTCTATGCCCTGCGGGGGCTGGCCTATTTCGAGGTGGAACTGCATGGCCCCGCGAAAGACCTGCATTCCGGCACCTTTGGCGGCGCGGTCCACAATCCGGCCCAGGTGCTCTGCGAACTTATCGCCGGCATGCACGATGAAAAAGGACGCGTGACCTTGCCGGGTTTCTACGATCGCGTGCGCGCGCTCGATCAGGAAGAACGCGAGATGCTTGCGCGCCTGCCCTGCGGCGACGAAGTGTGGAAACAGCTTACAGGCGTGAAAGAACTGTGGAGCGGCGAGGAAGGCTACACCGCCACCGAACGCGTGGGCGCACGTCCCACGCTCGAAGTCAACGGCATCTGGGGCGGGTTCACGGGGGAAGGCAGCAAGACCGTCCTGCCCGCCAAAGCCACCGCGAAAATATCGACGCGTCTTGTGCCCGATCAGGAACCCGCTGAGATACGCGCGATGCTGTGCGAATACCTCCGCACGCACGCACCCAACACGGTCACGTGGGAAGTGCGGGAACACTCCTGCGGCTATGGCTCGGTGATGGATCGCACATCGCCGACCATGAACGCCGCCGTCGAAGCGCTCAAAGCCGTCTTCGGCAAAGAGCCGCTGTTCCGTCGCGAAGGCGGCAGCGTCCCCATCGTCGCCATGATGCAACAGAAACTCGGCGTCGACTCCGTCATGCTCGGCTTCTCGCTCCCCGGCGACGGCATCCACGGCCCCAACGAACGCCAACACCTGGACACCTGGTTCAAGGGTATCGACACCTACATCCATTTCCTGGCAAAATTGGCGGGATAGAAAGATAGCCGGGGAGACCCTTCTTGAAAAAAGGGGCTCCCCGGTCCCCTTCCCAAGAACGTTTGAGTGCGCTTCGCGCTGGACGGTTAGTCAGGGCTGTCGCTCCAAAAAAGCCAAGCAAAGTTGCGCACGAGAATGGGTATCGTTGATTTCTCTGTAGCGCCCGAACAAGACACCAAGACCTGTATGGAAAAGAGGGCAAGAAAGTTCGAATGACCCGAAGTCATAATGCGATAGCCCTGGGCGGCCAATCTGTTGCCAAAGTGCACACGCAGTGCTATGCTTGATACATAAAACTAGCCAAAGAAGAACTGGGCATCCTGGCCTCTGTCGAGCGCGACGAATGGCGATCGGTGCGCGGTCTCGCAAAGGAAAAACGCCGCTACGAAGCTGCCGCCCGCGCGACGTTACGAAAAGACAAACGCGTCAACATCCGCATGACGGAAAGGGACTTCGTCCGTTTTCAGAAAAAAGCCCTCGAAGAAGGATTGCCGTACCAAACACTCATCTCGAGCGTGTTGCACAAGTACATCAACCAAGTCACAAACGAGTAACATCTGCAGAAAAATCTGGGGAAACCCTTCTTGCAAGAAGGGTTTCCCCAGACCCCTTCCCCAGAACATTTCAGTGGCTCCGCCGGATCACCAACGAAATGCGAAGCCGATGGAAATTTTTGGAAGGGAGTTTTGGGGACCCTTTCTTCAAAAAGGGTCCCCCAATTTCTTTAGAAATTATATTGATCGATGTTATTCGCGTCGAAGACGATGGGATCGCCGAGGACGATTTCGCCGTCTTTGACGGTGAGGTTACCGAGGCGGCCTGCCTTGAGGGTGGTGCTGGTGGCGGTGAGTTCGCCGCGGGCGCTGGCGACGGCGGCTTGGACGGCGAGGTAGCCGAGGTCGACCGCGCTCCACAACACGAACTTCTTCACGACGCCTTGTTTGACGTATTCACGCATCATGTTGGGCGTCGAGAGACCGGTCAAGGTGACTTTGTTGTACACGTCCGGTCCGGCATTGCGGAAGGCTTCCGCCGCACCCGGAAGCGCTACGGAGGTGATGGCAAAGAGCGCCTGCATGTCGGGGTAGGTCTTGAGGCAGTCCGCTGCAACCTGCATCGCGAGGGCTTTGTCTTCTTCCGAAGCCTTCGGCGTGGGCGACAGGTTTGTCATGCCGGGATACACGGCTTGGCGGTATTTTTCCATCTCGCCCATCCAGATGTTCTGGTTGGCGGCGGTCAACGAACCGGTCAGGATGACGTACTTCGCGTCCTTACTCGCGCCCTCCGCCGCGACATCCATCAACGCCTTCGCCACGCTCTGCGGGGTGCACTGGTTCACGAAGAAATCGCGGGCGTCTTTGCGGGAGTCCGCATCCCACGACACGACCTTGATACCCTTGGCGCGGGCGTCGCTCAACACCGTGCTGATCGTTTCCGGGTCATTCGGCGCGATGGCGATGGCGTCATATTTCTTCGCGATCCACGTCTCGACCATTTGGCTTTGGACGTTGACGTCATTCGTCGTCGGACCGTCGTAGTCGATGGTCACGCCGAGTTCTTTCGCGGCTTCCCGAGCGCCCTTCTCCGTCGCATTGAAGAAATCGATGCCGACGAGTTTCGGCATCACGCCGATGGTCAACGGTTTCGCGGATGCTTGCGGCCCCGGCGGCGCCGCCTCAGGGGCTTTAGGCGCTTCGGGACTCGCGGGCGGGACAGGGGCTGACGTCGGAGCCGGGCTGCATCCTGCCGCCAGCGCGAACAACATCAATGTAACGATTACATGTCTCATTTGCTTCCTCCCGTTCTGGCGGCCATCGCTTCGTTAAAGACCGCCGTCGCAATCAACAACACCCCGACGAAAATGATCACATTCTGCGAACGCACCCCGGCCATTTCGAGGCCGTATCTCAGCATACCGATGATCAGAAGCCCGAGCAACGTGCCGAGCACGGATGCATGCCCGCCGCTGATCCGCGTTCCGCCGACCACCACGCACGCAATCGCCTCAAGCTCCATGCCCGCCGCTGTGTCCGCTTTCGCGGTGCCATAGAGCGCTGTGTGAAACAAGGCCGCGACGCCGCACACCGTCCCCATCGCGGTATAAAGCGCCCATTTCATCTTGCGCACGTCGATTGCCGCGAAAGATGCCGCGGTTTCGTTCTCGCCTAGACACTGGGAGAAACGCCCTATCCACGTGCGCCGCAGCAGCAGCGCCCCGAACACAAAGACAAACAGCATCGCCACCAGCGAGACGGGCAACTCGAAGTATTGCCCTGCGCCAAACAGGTCCAGCGCGTTGCCTCGGTCTAGATAGCGAAATCCATCCGGAAACCCGCCAATCGAGCGCGCCTGACTCAGCCCCATCGCAATGCCGCGAAACAACGCCATCGTCGCCAGTGTCACCACGAGCGGCGGCACCCGCAGGTAACTGCTCACGCCGCCGTTGAAGGCTCCCGCCAGCGTTCCGACGCCTATCGCCGCCGCTGCTGCCGCCGCAATAGGCCAACCGGCATCGCCGTAAAGTAGCCCCAGCGACATGCCAGCCAACGCCACGATCGAACCAACCGAAAGATCGATGCCCGCAGTCGCGATGATGAAGGTCATCGGCGCCGCAACCATACCCGTCGCCACCCAATACC
>Ga0116159_1003338_pt1 | contig 14454 bp, 10 predicted proteins | sample AD_JPNAS1_MetaG_FD_89878 | JGI IMG/M metagenome (GOLD analysis project Ga0116159, IMG submission 89878) | Active sludge microbial communities of municipal wastewater-treating anaerobic digesters from Japan - AD_JPNAS1_MetaG | ecosystem: Engineered > Bioreactor > Anaerobic > Digestate | place...
GTAACCCCTTTTTTTTATATTTGTTCATATTAAAAAATACATAGGTTTTTAACCTCTGATACTACCCAAAACCTTGAGTTTAGGCAATTTAGAGGTGTTACCTATGTATCTCATCTTTTGCACCTTAAAAGCGCTCTTTGACAAAAGAGCGCGTTCATTTTTATCGCCTAGTTATAAAACTATCTAGTAAATTACAATTAAACTTTCTCTTAGTTAAAAATGCGCTTAAACCCTTGAATTTTACCTAAAAATATATTAGCATAACAAGATCAACCGAACCTTATAAAAAACTTGTACTTGCTTATAGCTCCCAGTTTTTATGGTAACAATTGATAACTGAGAGCTGTAAGCAAAAAATACAAAACCAGGAGGGTCAGAACAAATGTCTGACAAAATAGTTCGTGTCGAGGTCGCAAGGCGCAGCGTAATTATGGTGCGCCACATCACCGTCGACCCTAATGAGGCAATTCATGGGTCGGTGAGAAGCGTCTTCTGTAAGGCTGGCCTTACGCCAGAGATGTGGAGTGGAGGAAAAAGCGAGAGAACCAGACTCGCCGAGCTGGGAGTTACCAGCGAGGCAAAAGTGGACATCCCCCTCTTCTTTCCTCAAGAGGAGTTCTCCACGAGCGGGGCGCGCATAGCGCTCTTCAAAGAGGGGCTCGGCTACGGTTTACCCTATTGTCTCACCCCCTTTATGGAAAGTGCCGAGGTCAGAAAAGCCCTCCTCGAAAAGGGCATCTGGTGGGTAGTTGCTCTCGGACCAGAGAACGAAAAACTCTTGCAGTCCGAGAACAACTCCCATCCCGTATGTGTGGGTCTGCGCGACACCCACTTCGGGTTCTGCCTCGGCTTTGCCGAGCGCAGGTGGCTCGACCGCACCGCCGCGGTCGGCTCCCCACAACTATCTTATTAGACCTAGACTCTAGGGGGGATCTTAGGTACTTGATCCCCCCCCGTCTTTTCCACTCCAAGAATCCTGCTCCCGCATTAGTAGTAGCCAATAACAGCGAAAACTAAGCGGGAGCTTTTCATTAAGAGCAGTTTTTATAAATTTTAGAAATTTCTTTTCGCCTAACGATAATCGCCAGACACACCAATAATATGAAAATTTAATTTTCATTGGTCGCACCTACCTAACAAGGTGCGAACTTTTTTTTGCATAAGAGATTCTTGGCTACTCCGCCTCGCATTTTTACTTACCGAGGCTCGGTGAGCAAAAGCGCGAAATATGCAAGTAATCGCTTTCGAATTTTTAGAAAGTTTCGAATGGTCGGGGTGCCGAGACTCGAACTCGGGACCTCCTGCTCCCAAAGCAGGCGCGCTAGCCAACTGCGCCACACCCCGCCAAAGACGCCCTCTGTAAAATATCAATTCTATTACAACCTATATTTTACTCTAAACCAGGCATAACATCAACGTTCTACTGCCTGCTTTTCTTAGTTTTACCACCTACCGCAATTGCTTTTTCAGTAACTTGGTACTCCAAGTAGCGGCCAAACATTAACCTAGTTTGCGCATCAATAGCAGAAACAGAGCTTAAGCCTATACTCACAACGGGCACCAAAAGCCATTGCCACGCAAAGTTTATATAAAACCACTTAGAACGATGCGACGGTCTCGGAGGTAAAAGTAAATACTGAAGCACGATACTAACAAAAAGACCCAGCAAAGCGCCGGTCAGTATCCAGCGCGCAAATATTTGCATATTATACCCTAAAACCGTTTCACGAAACTCCGGGCTCAAAATGCCAGGCATCCAACCAACAAAGGCAATGTGCACAGCGGCAATAGCGCGAGTAAAATGGTTGTAAAGAAGTAATATTATCTTACCTAATTTATTCCAAAACGATATTGCCCTATCTCTAATTGATAATTCTATAATGTATGGGAAATCAACAATCCCCCACGCCCAACGACGCAATTGGTTATATTGGTTAACAAGAGTTTTCCACCATGTCTCCGCAAGTACTGCATCGAGTTTAAGAGGAACAAAAAGTGGTTCTATTTTTATTTTTCCCTCGTAGTAAAAGTAGGAGTCAAAATACTGTCGTGAATCTTCTGGAATAGAATCTACTGTCCAATAGCCAATATCAACGATTGTCTTAAAAACATCGGAACGCGAAGAAAAACACTGGTACCAAAAAGGACGCATAGTGTTATACATAAGAACCATTGTAGAGCTCTGTGCTACAACCCGACTCATAGCCGGTGCATCCCAAATATTATTTGAATAAAGCTGTATCGGCTGAAAAGAGGTCGGCTCTCCCATAACCGAGGTAAGGTATTTATAGGCGACGTAGTCGAAATAGTTTGGCGCAACACACGTATCGGCGTCGAAGTTATGAATAATAACGTGGTCATAGCGCATATTTTTTTTGTCTAAAATTTTTTTTAGCTCCTTCGCCGCCCACGTGGCGTTTGCCGATTTACATTTTATTTCCCCCTTTATATCGGCGGGGTGGACAGTTTGCACAAACTTGGCGAAATGGCTTTTGTATTTTTCTTTTAGATTTTCGAAGGCTTCCTTTGCGCTCTTCCCCGCTCTTTCCTCAGAGGCCATAACAAGCCATAGCTTATCTTTATCGACAGTCGATTGTATATAAGATTCAATAGAGCGCGCCAGTAGCTCCTCCGATTCTTTGTAGTAAATTAAAAGCACAACGTGGATAAGATCTTTTTCGCTAATTTGACTTACTACTAACTTATGCCCTTCGCCGTTTTGCGTAGGCAAATCCTTACTCTTAACGACGCTATGCCAATCGGTGTCCATATCACGGCGCATTTTCTTATAAGTACGCACAGTGAAGTTCGCCAACCGAAGAGAGCGAAAAAACCAGTATAAATCGAACGTTAATATATATATCGCCACCACCCATGGTATCCAAACACTAAGAACTATAGGCCCAAGTAACGCAAGCCAAGTAAGTGCTCCTGGTACTATTTCCAGCAAGCGTTTAGTTGAATACTTTAATTTAAACGACATTAGATAGTATAAATACCTTTAAGTAATATATTACCACTACGCCGAACAAAATTGCAGAGAGCAACAGTATTTGTGCCAAAAGACGTAGGCGACGCGCCGTTAATGCAGAAAGTATAATGTTTAAAACCTGCAAAGCATAAGAGGCGATAATGATGTCTTGATATATTTTTTCCACCTTGCCATAACTCTGCCATTGCCACCACATTAGCCCAAGCAGTATTAAATAATAAACAACAAACTCACCATAGTTTACCAGCCAATTTTTACGAGGAGTTTTGTTCATTGTATTCTACTTTTTATAGTGGAGCCGATGGTCGGACTTGAACCGACGACCTACTCTTTACGAAAGAGTTGCTCTACTTCACCCCGCCCCTTCGGGCGGGGCAAGCTGAGCTACATCGGCGTGTACTTACTATTCTACCTCAGTCCACTTCTTCGGGCGGGGCAAGCTGAGCTAAACAATCTTTATATTTCCGATTTTTCTTCTTAAGCCATTTTTCATGGCGTCTTGCGTTATTGTAGCAATTATAATCCTTAGTATAAACTAACACCCAGGGTTTTTTAATTGAGGTAACCCTTAAACCTCCCCTGTTGTGAACTAATAATCTTGCCTTAGGGTTTTTAGACACTCCGCAATAATAACTACCATCTATCAAGCTTTTAATTAAATAAACGCTTATCATTACGCCTTTTGTACCGTGGAGCCGATGGTCGGACTTGAACCGACGACCTACTCTTTACGAAAGAGTTGCTCTACCGCTGAGCTACATCGGCGTGTACTTACTATTCTACCTCAGCCCGCCCCTTCGGGCGGGGCAAGCTGAGATACATCGGCGTATACTTACCACCCCTTACTCCCCCCAGACAAGGCAACGCTTATAAATGGTAACTTATGTATTTTCTGTGTATTTTGGAGCGGGTAACGGGAATCGAACCCGTATCTCAACCTTGGGAAGGTTGCGTTCTGCCACTAAACCATACCCGCCACGGCATAAATTATAGCAAATTAACCTGATAACAGCAACAAGAGCCACATCAAAATGTGGACAATTCCTGGCAAGTAAAAAGAGGTATTATTTATTGTCTGGGCGGTACTCTACTCCGCCAGCAGCGAAAATAAGAATAAGCAAAAGAAGTCCGCTTGCCGCAGAACTCCAGGTAGCTGCCACGTTGCTGGCAAAATCTAGCACCCAAGGCGCCACTACGAGCCAGATTGCTACAATAATCTGCAAAATCTTCATATTACCATAATGACACAATTGCCACGCAAGTACAAGAAGGACGGTTTTGTTTTATGCCTTCTCTTAATTTAAGATCATACTCTGTGCGCTGGCGACTACCTACTTTCGCGTTTTGTTGCCAAAACACTATCATCGGCGCAATGGTGCTTAACTACCGGGTTCGGGATGACTTGCTCCGATAAATCGAAGCAAAAACCGGGTGTGGCCACCACGCAAATGACACCAGCGCACAAGGTACGATTGCTAATATTTTACACACGAAATTAAAACTCTTGACCTGCCCCTAATCCTAACTAGGCAAACAAGCATATTGTGATATGTTCGATCGCTTAGTACACCTCGGCTGAAACCCTCACGGGTCTTACACCTAGTGCCTATCAATCCCGTAGTCTACGGGAGATCTAAGAAACCTTATCTTGGGTGGAGCTTCCCGCTTATATGCTTTCAGCGGTTATCTCGCGCAGGCATAGCTACTCGGCAATGCTCTTGGTAGAACAACCGATACACCAGGGGCCTGCCCCTCTCGGTCCTCTCGTCACATAATCTTCTGTCGCCAGAAGTGCAGACTATATCTTCATCCTACCTTATGCCTTAGGCATTAGCCGTAGCATTTCTTTTATAGTAGGAGTCGGCGTATTACCCCGATTTATTAAATCGAAGTCTTGTCTTTCGACGCAGTCGTTACGGGGTCAAACCTAAAACCTTGTACGATTTTTTCTTCGTTATAACAACTATCTTAATAAAAACAGGTAGTTGTTATAAGGCGACATTTGGCGTTGTTGTTTTTTCGTCTTTTAAGCTGTAGCACTCTATTACCGCTATCTCAAAAGCCAACAATGCAAATAAGATGTATTCTAGGTCGACTTCCCACGGTATTGCCTTATTTGTTCTTGATTCTCAAATGTATTGTGCCAGAACCACTGAACCAAAGTAGTTGTGGCTATCAACGAACCCAGCGTTAATAAGGTTCCACCGTTATTAGCCGAATTGTCATTGCGCCTTACGGCGCAAAGTAGCAATTTTCTTACTAGAGAGAGAATCCCTCAAGTTTCCACGCCCACAGCAGATTAGGACCGACAGCCTGTTACTTGAAAACCACTTCATTTATTGCGATATATCTGTGGCGCCCCGCCATTTCTGCGGGGTCTGCATGTCGCCATGCAGCTCGGACTATGTCTTCTCGCTTTTTTTGCGAGTTCTCCGTATAGTCTCTGAGGATTCTCCGTTGCGCATCAATAAGTACATAATTGTTATTACTTTGCACAAACCTACGCACAATAGAGTCTTTCCTGCTGGTTGTCTGCACTGAATAGATTTTTACGGTTTTCCATACTCGAATCATAACTCGTACTTTCAGATTCTTTAAGTCTTATTAAGACTACAGGGTTTCCAGCATATAGGAGAATTTATAGACAGCTAGTATATTCAACTGTCTCGCGACGTTCTGAACCCAGCTCGCGTACCGCTTTAATTGGCGAACAGCCAAACCCTTGGGACCGACTCCAGCCCCAGGATGCGATGAGCCGACATCGAGGTGCCGATCCGCGCCGTCTATGTGGACTATTGGGCGCGACCAGCCTGTTATCCCCGGAGTAGCTTTTATCCGTTGAGCTCTGACCGATATCACTCCGAATCAGAGGATCACTAAATCCTGCTTTCGCATCTGCTCGACTTGTAGGTCTCGCAGTTAAGCACCCTTATGCTTTTATACTTTCACTCCGATTTCCATACGGAGTAAGGGTACCTTTGAACGCCTCCGTTACTCTTTAGGAGGCGACCGCCCCAGTCAAACTACCCACCTGACACTGTTTCCGCCTCTTGGCAGATAAGATTCCCTACGGTACAAGAGAGGTGTTTCATTGGCGACTGTGCAAAGCACAGTCTCCCTCATACGCTACACATGCAACGCAAAGAAACAATATCAAGCTGTAGTAAAGCTTCACGGGGTCTCTCCGTCTTGCTGCGGGTAGCCGGCATCTTTACCGGCATTGTAATTTCACCGAGCCTCTGGTCGAGACAGTTTTCAGGTCGTTATGCCATTCGTGCGGGTCGGAACTTCAATGGGTAACACTATTACTAGTGTGATCAGACTATTTCTTCATCTTGCTAAGTGCTTTAGGAGTTTTTCTTTGTTAATTTTTTCTCTATCGTGGTTGATGTCGTAGGCCAGCTCAATAATTTCAACTAAGTAATGATTATTGCGATGGTAGTTCTTCGCAACCATATCGCAAATCATAACAAACTTATCGAAGTCATTAGCCCTACTACTAACCAACCTATACTTTTTGAAGTGGGGAATAATAATCTTTTGCAAGTCACTTATTCTGCACACTTCATATTTGTAACTACGGTCTTTACTGGAATATCTTATACCTCCGCACCGGAAGTAGCTTTGCACTACTTCGAGCGCTTTGATATTGCGTTGATGCTGACTTAAAGAAAAGCTAGGTTTAACCTCTATGCCCGTTTTTAGCTTATTTCTAAGGTTAAACGAGACACGAAAACAACCTTTGCCCTCAACAAAGCCAGTAATATAAGACGCTATATCCATATTACCCTTTCTTCTCACTCCATAACACCCTACTATAAGCAAGAGCTGGCGTATTATTCAACCTCGCGGTCGAATCTCGTCTTTCGACTCAGTCGTTACGGGGTCATCCCACCAATGGCAGGAGACTTCCCACGGAGTTGTCCTAATATAGGATTTCTCCGTTATTAGCCAGTTTACTGATAGTATCTTACGACACTATTCGGGCAAATTCCAACTTACCCGACAAGGAATTTCGCTCTTTTGTTACATCGGTTTCGATGATCTGGTATTAAAACCAGATTCTCTATGTCGCCATAGAGTTCGGACTATATCTTCCCATAAAGGGTCTGGCGTATAGCCTCTGAGGATTCTCTTTTGCTTTGCGCACAAGCAAGTATGCACTAAATTTACGCGCAATAGAGTCTTTCCTGCTGATTGTCTGCACTGTTGGGTTATTACTACGTTTCCCTAAAAACGCAGTACCACCAGATACTCAGATTTTCCAGCATATAGCCAGATTTTTGTTCTACGTCTTTGCGGCAAACAAAGTTCGAACAGAGGTTTGACTACCTCACTATGGCAGCTTTCCTACCATAGAACGGTTATAGTTACCGCTGCCGTTTACTAGGGCTTAAGTTCAGAGCTCACTATGCAGAGCACAGATCACTCCTCGCCGTGACCTTCTAGCACTGGGCAGGCATCACCCCATATACATCCCCTACAAGGGTTCGCATAGAGCTAAGTTTTTGGTAAACAGTCGCCTGAAATCTTTCGCTGCGGCCACTCACCGTGTATAGCACAGAAGTATCAATAAAAAGCATTGATTTCTCTGTGCTACACACGGCAATGGCAGTCCTTATTCCTAAGTTACGGACGCTATTTTGCCGAGTTCCTTAACCAGAGTTCTCTCGATCACCTTAGTCTACTCGACTCATCTACCTGAGTTGGTTTGCGGTACGGCTACTGGTAGCAATTAATCCAAACCTTTTCTTGTCACCTTATTGCCTACAACGCGTATATCCATTCCGCGTTATAAACTCAAAAATGCGTCAGTTTGGGGTAAGCTACCAATGAGTACAGGAATATCAACCTGTTATCCATCGACCTCGCGGCCTTAGGTACCGACTAACCCCGGGACGATTATCGTTGCCCGGGAAACCTTAGATTTGCGGTGGACGGGTTTCCCACCCGTCTAATTCGTTACTCATGCCAACATTCTCACTTCTGTATCGTCCACCAATTCTTACGAATCAGCTTCGGTCAACACAGAACGCTCCTCTACCATCAACCGCACGCAACATAGAAGTATCAACAAAAAGAATTGATCATTCTATGTTACGCACGGCCAATCCACTGCTTCGGTATTGTGCTTAGCCCCGTTAAATTTTCGGCGCAGTAAGCCTTGACTAGTGAGCTATTACGCTTTCTTTAAAGGATGGCTGCTTCTAAGCCAACCTCCTAGTTGTCTGTGGATTACCACATCCTTTACCACTTAGCACAATTTAGGGACCTTAGCAGGTGGTCTGGGCTGTTTCCCTTTCGAGCGACGAGCTTATCCCCGCCGTTCTGACTCCCTTGTTCTTTAACCTCCGGTATTCGGAGTTTGATTGAGCAGACAGTCTTGCGACCGTCAAGCCCATCCAGTGCTCTACCCCCGGAGATGCAACAAGAGGCTATACCTAAATATATTTCGAGGAGAACCAGCTATTGCCGAGTTCGATTAGCATTTTACCCCTAACCACAGGTCATCTCCCCCATTTGTCACTGAGGTGAGTGCGGGCCTCCTCCCACCTTTCGGTGGGATTCACCCTGCCCATGGTTAGATCACTCGGTTTCGGGTCTATTTCACACAACTAACGCCCGGGAGGACTTGCTTTCGCTACGCCTACATTCTAACGAACTTAAGCTTGCTGTGGGAAATAACTCGTTGGCTCATTCTTCAAAAGGCACGCCGTCACCCACGACTTGCGTCGAGGCTCCGACTCCTTGTAAGCATATGGTTTCAGGTACTATTTCACTCCCTGGCTGCAGGGTACTTTTCACCTTTCCCTCACGGTACTAGTTCACTATCGGTGAGAGTTAGTATTTAGCCTTGGATGGCGATCCACCCTTCTGTGCAAGCACAGTTCTTCCGACAGAGTTTCACGTGTTCTGCCGTACTTTCCTCCGCAATAAAATATTACAAAGGGATTTATTCTGTAGCATTAACAAATTTTCGAATACGGGGCTTTCACCCTCTTTGGCCTCTCTTTCCAGAGGTGTTCTTCTAACCAGTTAATGCGTCAAACAAATCTAGGCCTTTCCCTTTTCGCTCGCCGCTACTTAGGGAATCTCTATTGATTTCTTTTCCTCCGGGTACTAAGATGTTTCAATTCCCCGGGTTCCCAACCATACGCAACATAGAAATATCAACAAAAATTGATCGCTCTATGTTACGTACGGTCAACCGTGTAAACACGGCTGGGTTATCCCATTCGGAGATCCACGGATCATAGGATGTTTGGCTCCTTCCCGTGGCTTATCGCAACCTACTACGTCCTTCATCGGCTAACTCTCCCTAGGCATCCACCATATGCTCTTACGATCACTTGCGCTTCTTACCAAGTTAGGTTAGAAGGCAGATCAAGAGTTTTTATTTCGGTGTGTAAGCAAATTGTCAATGTGCCTGGCCACAATGTCAGATTCCACAACCAATGTCATGACCTCTGATTTATGGCGACAAAAAAACCGCTTGTAGGCGGCAGTGGGGTAGCATAATTAACCCTTAATTAGCCGCGTTTTTTATTCCAAAAATGTTGATAGTGATACATTACTAATAAGTAGGTTAACAAAAACAATCTGCACTGTCAACAGCTAATTTAATTATGTGCTATAATGTTTGCTAGAATAGAGATAATTTGAGCTAGCATGGCAAAAAGAAAAAACTAAAATGGCTCTTACCGTTAGTTGCAACACTGCTTGTGTTGACAGTCTTACCTCTCTTTTATAGGTCATTGCAGATTTCCGCAGACTTATCGAGTATTACTGTTACAGGAAAAGTGACCGATAGCATGCTTCATAATACTCCGGTTAAAGAAGAACCGGTGCGTTTTATAGACAGAGACGGTGTTGAGCATACTGCTTTTACTGATAGTTCTGGCGCTTATTCGGTAGATATCGCTAATCCCGATTTTCATTGTAATTATAGAGTCATCATCGGCGGATTAAATTACCACGCCAAATCATCTTTTATTACTCTTAAAAAAACTTCATTTGCAGGTAGTTCTGGCAAATATGTTATGGATTTCTCTACCGATAAAGAAGTAGACTTAATGCACTCTAATTACTTTCTCAGGTATTACCCTAGTGGATACACCGATAACCATTATCATCTTTCTAGTTACGATGCCCACTACGTTCGTAACAAAATCACCAGAGAAATGGTTACCGACCCCGAAAAAGTACCAACTTCAGTAACACTTTCTCTGCCCATTAAACATTCACTTCAGAATTACTATAACTATCCGCCCAACAGAGAGAAACCAGAAGTACACGCTGTCTTCAGACTTGCCGCTGTTACCTCCGAGTGGAATACAGAAAAAATTCCTATTACATACCTTAATCCCTCAGCGGGTCTTCAACTTGCGCCAGCAATGGATCCACCCGATTGCTCAAAGTTTCCCAAGGGGTGCATTGACATTAATATCGGTGATTTAGGTGATACCCTAGAATTCAAGTCGGTAGATCTTTCAGAGCTTACTATCGAAGAAAGATATAAGGCGTGGCTCTACGGTTTTGTTATTCTTCCTTCTTTCTATACATTCGATAAAGAGGGCAATAAGATTCATTCCGACATCAACCCCGATATTTTCATTGCAAGATCAGAAGATAACAATGATCAGCCTATCCACAGTTTAACCTATGAAGACTTTGTAGAAGGGGCGATTAAGACCAACAATCTTGTTCGTCCAGCGAAAAAGTCTCGCCCCGGCGAAAGGCGCTTCGGCATAAGGTACCATCCAAAACTCCACTATTGTCGTATGCATAGCGGTATCGACCTTTCTGGGGGAGGCACAGAGCCGGCTTACTCTATGGCAGATGGTACTATAGAGTATGCTGGTTGGTCGGGTGGCTATGGTAAACAGGTAAGAGTCAAGGCTGATGCCGGAGAGACTGTCTTCAGTTATAACCACCTAAGTTCAATCGCGGTAGCAACTGGGCAGAAGGTTGCCAAGGGGCAAAAAGTTGGCAATTTGGGCAATACCGGCTTGTCCAAAGGAGTACATCTCCATTTTGAAATAATAATTAATGGAGAAAGAGTTAATCCGTGGCCGTATCTCCGTTGTCTTTATCCAAGGAGCGATGAGGCAAATGAAAAACCAGACCCCCGTTGTTAAATATAAAGTAAAAATAATCGTTTCGTCGATTATGTTAGCCTTTCTGTTGTCTTATTCAACAGTTGCTTATTCTGCTTACACTCTTCCCACTAAAGCAGCCACCCCTCTTACCAGTATAATTCCATACCAAATATTGGCTCCCTTCGAGAACAGTTATTTATTCCTTTCTATTAGTCGCGAATCACGAGCAAAAAAGAGTTTGAACTTGCTTTCAAGAAGAGGCGACGAACTACGTTTCGCTCTCACCAAAAACAATAAAACCAAATTGCTTTCGCACACCAATAGTGCTGTTAATAATACAAAGGATTTCGCTATTAGGACGGTTAACGCTATTAACCAAGTAAGTAACACACAGAACAGAGAAGCGCTTACCGAGCTTTATGGGCAAACAGTATTTAATTTAATTTCGCACTTAATGCCTTTTCAGCACCAATACAGCAACATTACAGCGCTGGTTAAATCACTTTTCGGCTCTATTACCTATTTTTCTGAAACTGCGCAAGTAAGACTACTCGACAAAAACGAGCAAATTATTTTTGACATTAGATGGAATTATCCAAAAGAATTCGAAGAAATTATCGATGACCTGCCAGATAATATAAAGAAAAGAATAAAATTCCTTGATAAAGATGGTGGTGACGAAACCGACGACAAAAGAGACACCGAGGGCGAGGATGGTGATGACAACAGGGACAACGGTGATGGAAACAATGATAACGGCAAAGACAATAATGGTGACAACGGCGATAACAAAGATGGAGACGGAGAAGATGGAAAAATCGATGATCCCGTGGTGGATTCCTTATCTAAAGCGATACAAACATTATACTCTCTTTCGCCCAACACTTTTATAATCAAGCACGTCAGAGTACTTAACGCACACAATCTGTATCGTCTCTCCTTAATATTCGAGGACGAAAACTACTTAATAATAATACTCAAGAAAAACGGCGCACGTTACGAAGAAGTTTTCACCTCAACAGAAATGGACTGGGGAGGCGTTACAAAGCCAAACGACATCGACCTTACAGGCGAAGAATGGAGCTGGCTAATAGATTATGTTCCGGTAAATGATAACGAGCTCGAACCGCAATACAAGTAAATCATCTCATCACCCAAAAAGATAAGATCTAAGCAAAAGAAAACATCATACCAAGGTGCAAAATTTTTAGGACTTGACTACTTCGATTTTAGGGTAAGCATTTTTTCGAAAATTGCCTCTAAATATTTTTGCCTAGCCTCTTCTTGCGTTTCCTTAGCGTACTTTAATCGTTTAAGGTCGCTAATATAGCCTTGCAATTTTTCCTTTGTGAATTCGTTTTCAAATAATATCAAAGCAAGTTCCAGGGTTGAATCTTCTTGCGCTTTACCCTGCCCGTGTAATTGCTTTGATGATTTTTCTGTTGGCCCAAAAAATTCAACAAGTACCCTGCCCGCATAGCCAAAATTTGTTCCCTGTTCTACTAAAGATTTCATTCGGTTGCTACCCGACCAGGGACGTACAAGCAATGTTAAAATTTTAGCCCATAACATTGGCTCAACAGATGGGAAAAGCTTAGATGAAACTTCGTCAAGGTTTTTATCGAATTCATTTTTTGTTTCCCCAATTCTGTTTTGCGCCCACTGGATAAACTCATTTAACCAAATTTTAGAAATAAAATTTTCTTTATCTCCCTGTGTCTCTTTTGTAATTTTCCATTCTTCCGGGAAATAATGTCCCCAAATATCAAGTCGCTCTTGCGAGTCCGCGATATTGTCGAAAAACACCCGGCAAATAGAGCGGGCAAGTAGTTTTTTTACACACTCCTCGTCCTTCCCCTCTATTCCTTCCTTTAGTTTCCTAAAGAGCACAGAAGAAGTTCTCTTTTTTAATGCAGAGAGCACACATTTTTCAATCAGCGTCGACACAATGATTTCCACCTCAAAGCGAACGCTATTATTTTTTGCATCTTGCTCCTTTGCACTATCGCAAAGCAAAAAATACCACTTGATCAACCCACCGAACAAATTCTCGTAAACAATACCGTCGTAAAGAGCTCTTTTATCTATATGCGCAAGGAAGTTTTCTAAGTATCGCTTTAGTAAGCTATAATTTTTTCCCTCTATTAGAGTATCAATATTTTCAGTAAATTTTTTGATTAAGCTTCTTTCGTAAACTGTGTTAGAAATCTCTTTGCGCCAAGTTAGTATCCAAACCGTTTCTCTTTCCGCGTCTGTTAAATTACTAATCTCTTCATGATATTTACCCCTTAAAAAATCTCGAAAATTAACCGAATTATGATTTCTTTGCACTATATCATTTTTAATCCAGCGATAAGAGTTAAAAAGTATTTTAACGAGGTATATAACGCCACCGACAAAGACAAAAAACAAGAACAATTGGAATAGTGGTGAATTATAGCCCCAAAAGAACAAGGGTAAAAATATTAACGCAAGCGAGATGAGTAGATTTTTCGCCTCGATAACTTTGTCTAAAATAACAATTTTATCCCATTCAAATAACGCTTCCTTTTCTAGTGAAAATATAAAAAGAACAACGGGAATTAAAACAGTAAGTAGAGCGAGCCCAACATTTTGCATTGCTCCTGGCAGTGTGTCGGAAGCAAGAAATCCACAAACTAACGGACAAAATTGGTGCACAGCTAACCTCCTTTTTAAAAAATCTTAAAAATAAAGGCGGGAAATTCGACAAAGATGTTTAGGGCAATTCATTATCGCACCCTGAATATTGGTTTTCTCTATTATAGCTCTTTTAGGGGTAAAAACTATATGCCACAACATCTATTACTGTTCGAGCGGAAGCGAGAACTCTCCGTTACTCTCTTTACTGTTCGAAGAGTATCCGCTGTAGGCGGAACGATGAAAACTATTTGCGTGAATTTTGACATTATTGGCAGGTAGTTCTCGAGATGTGCGCCTCGCTTTGCGCGTCGCAGCTTATCCCACCCCACCGGGCGGGGCTCTCTCGAACGATAAAAATAACGGTAGATAGTTCTCGGCGCTCTGCGCCTCGAACGATAAGGGCAACGACCGTGGCACCTGTTACTGTTCGAGCGGAAGCGAGAACTCTCCGTTACTCTCTTTACTGTTCGAGCGGAAGCGAGAACCCCGCCTAAAAAGGCGGGGCAAGCTACAACGCTAGTTCTGATATCAGGGGCTGGGAGTTCTCGGTGGGCACACCTCGAACGATAAGAATGATGGAGCTTGTACTATAAGCGTTCTCTATAAAAATTTCGATATTTTTTGTATTTATTGTGGAGCAAATAATTTGAGGGCGTCGCCCTTCTTGGGAGCCTTATAATTTGGCAACACAGCTGTCCTAAA
>Ga0116159_1003339_pt1 | contig 14451 bp, 9 predicted proteins | sample AD_JPNAS1_MetaG_FD_89878 | JGI IMG/M metagenome (GOLD analysis project Ga0116159, IMG submission 89878) | Active sludge microbial communities of municipal wastewater-treating anaerobic digesters from Japan - AD_JPNAS1_MetaG | ecosystem: Engineered > Bioreactor > Anaerobic > Digestate | place...
CAGGAGTAGGACTGCTTCTGCACGTCGAACGGGAACTTGAAGTAGCCGCCCTCGTGGGTGATGTCCTTCATGGCATCGGGCTTCTCCAGGTCGCCGATGGAGACCTGGTCGCCGCAGCAGTTGGTGGCCACACCGGTGAGCCGGTCGAACGACACGGTCTCCATGCTGTAGGTGAGGTCGCCGACGCCGACCGCGGTCGACTTGACACCGGTCTGCCAGAACGCCGTGGTGGCCTGCTTGTCCACAGGAACCCGACCGGGGATTCCCAGCACCTTCCGGGTGCTCTGCACGGTGACGCCGGTCAACTTGTCGTAGTGACCAACCTTGGCGTCGTCGGACCAAAGCCGAAGGACCGACATGTCACGGCCGACCGACACCGAGGTGCTCTTGTAGTTCAAGGGCACCGTGGCGAGTTGCGTGTACAGGACGGGTTTCGCCATGAACCCGGAGACGAGCAAGAGGGCGCCAAGGCCGAGGGCGATGGCTCCGAGAGTGCGACGCACGTGTTTTACTCCCCACTAGAGTGACCGTCGATGCCTGCCAAGTCCCCCACGGGTAGGCTCGTAAATCTGACGGATCGTAACAGCGGCACCCTCATTCCCCTACCCTTTCGGCCAGATCGAGGTGACATGTCGCACAGTGGCGAGCCCGCCCTCGCGGCAGTCCCTCCTGTCGTGGGCCCGGAAGGTATGCCGTCGGAGCCTGGCGCCGCGCCGAGCAGGTCCCCGTCAACCACCTTCCGGTTGGGTGCGCTCGCCATCCTCGTGGTGACGCTCGTGTGGCGCACGTGGACGGTTTCCGCGTGGAGTTGGATCCAGGACGACTGGATCTACCAGATCGAGGCACAGCGGATGCCCCTCGGCGACTACCTCACCCAGAACTACAACCAGCACTTCATGCCCGGCCAGTTCCTTCTGTCCTGGGCCTCGACGACCCTGGCTCCCCTGGACTACACCGTGGCCATCGTCGTCACGGTCGGGTTGAGCGCGTTGTCGATCCTGGCCTGGGCGGCCGCTCTCGCCGAAGTGTTCGGCGAGACCTCACGGGCCCTGTTGGCCCTTGCGTTGGTAGCCCTTTCGCCGATCTTCCTGCCGACCAGCCTGTGGTGGGCGGCATCCATCCAGGTACTCCCCCTGCAGGCGACGATGGCCCTGGTCATCCTCTTCTTGTGCCGATACCTTCGCCAGCCCGGGGTGCGGCCGTTGGTCGGGCTCGGCATCGCCTACCTGCTGGGTCTGTTCTTCTGGCAGAAGGCCCTGCTGCTCGTCATCCCGGCCTTCTTCCTCGTCCTGCTGCTCGGCTCCGGTTCGCCGCTGGCGCGACTCCGCTCGGCCTGGCGCCCGTTGGGCCTTCTCGCGGCGCTGACGGCGCTCTACGTGCCCGTCTACCTGCTCGTCTTGGCCAAACCCGGGTCGGCCGGCATGGGCGTGGACCACACCTTCACGCCACGGGGTCTGGGCGAGTCGCTGTCCTTCTTCTTCACCGGGTTGTTCAACATCGTCCTCCCGTCGCTGGTGGGTGGGCCATGGGGTGCCGCCGACAACACGACGAGCATCTACGACCCGATTCCCGCCATGCTCTGGTTGCCCATGCTGGCGTTGGCTGTCTGCGCGGCCATCCTCATCGTCCGCCACCGCCGCCGGGGCGGGTGGCTCATCGGGATGGTGCTCTCGTATGCCGTGGTGTCCTGGGGGCTGGTGCTGTTCAGCAGCCGCTACCAGTCGATCGGTGTGCTCAGTGTGCGGGAGGCGCGCTACTCCGCCGACCTGCTCCCGGTCATCTTCTTCGCGCTGGTCTTCGCCGTCACCCGCTCCCGGATCGAGGCGGCGACCGCCACCACCCCCTTGCGCCGCCCGCTCCCCACCGTTGTCACCGGTCGGGTGGATGCGCTGGTCGGCCTGCTCACCTTCGCGGTCTCGTTGTCAGCACTGGCCGGCAACGGCGCCGAATGGCAGCGGATCGAACCGCACTCGCCGAAACCCTGGGTGACCACGATCGTGCGCGACGCCACCGCCGTCGGTCCGCGGTCGCTCTTTGACGGGGTGGCGCCCGACGGGGTGATCAACCCGGGGTTCTTCCCCGACTACGCGCACATGAGCGACATGTTGTCCCCCCTTGGGCTCCCGCTGGCTTTCGATGCCCCCGCCCGGCAGGTGCTGATCGCCCGCGGCGACGGTCACCTCGTCAATGCCGCCGTCGAGGATCTCGTCCAGGTCCCCACCGGCCCGGTCAGCGACTGCGGGTACCTCGTCAAGCCCGGGGAGACGGCATACGTGCCGGTCACGAAGCAGTTGTTCGCCTGGACCTGGTTCGTCCAGGTCGACTACTTCTCGGAGCGGGGCGGCACGGCGGTGCTGCGGACGGACGCCAAGAACTGGACGATCCACCTTGAGCCCGGCCTCAACCAGGTGCAACTACCGATCGTCGACTCGGTGTCCGCCTTGGCCATCGCGGGAGCTGCCGACGCCGGCACCTCCTGCATCACGAAGATCCAGGTGGGCAACATCCGCGAGACGCGAGTCCTGGCGGCCCCATGACCGACACCCTCATCGACGGGCCCACCCAGACCCGCCGGACCCTGCGTTTCCCGGCCCTGGACGGGCTGCGCATCGGCGGCGCAGTGGCCGTCGTCTCGACCCACGTCGGGTTCACCTCGGGTGCCTCCCTGAACGGCCAGCAGGCCGGGCTGCTGGCCCGGCTCGATGCCGGGGTCCCCCTGTTCTTCGTCGTGTCCGGCTTCCTGCTCTACCGTCCCCACGTCATGGCCAGGCTCACGCAGCGGCCGAGGCCAGCACTCGGGACCTACCTGCGCCACCGAGCGGCACGCATCCTTCCGGCGTTGTGGCTGGCCGTGCTCGCATCCGCCCTCCTGCTGCACCACGCCCCGCTCGTGGGCCCGAGCTCGTTCCTGCGGTACGCCACCCTCACCCAGATCTACACCGAGGTCCCGGCCCCGACCGGCCTCACCCAGATGTGGAGCCTGGCGACCGAGGTGGCCTTCTACCTCGCCCTCCCAGCCCTCGCGTGGGCCCTCGACCGCTCCGCGCCGACCCCCCGCGCTTGGGTCAACCGGACTCTTGCTGTCCTGTTACTGCTCCCCGTCGCGTCCGCGGTCTGGGTGGCCGCCGCGACGGCGACCGGCGGCGGGCTGCCGATGCTGTGGCTTCCGGCGTTCCTTGGTTGGTTCGGGCTCGGCATGGCCTTAGCAGCGTGGTCCGGTGCGCGAGAGGCGGGACTGCTCGGGCCGACGGTCCTGGATGAGCTCGGGCACGCCGCCGGCAGCGTGCATGCCGCGGCCGCGGCGCTCTACCTGCTGCTGTGCACCCCTATCGCCGGGCCGTACGACCTGTCGCCACCGACCGTGGGCCAGGCCGTCGTCAAGAACCTCGGGTATGCCGTGCTCGGTGTCCTTCTCGTGTTTCCCGCCGTGGTGGGCGCAGCCGCGGACCGCCCCTCGGCCATCGTGCGCGCGCTGGGCGGCCGGGTCGGCAGGGCGTTGGGCGATATCTCCTACGGGGTGTTCGCCTATCACCTCATCGTGCTAGCCCTCGCCGAGCGGGCGTTCAACCATCAGACGTTCGACGGACAGTTCGTCCAGTTGTGGGTGAGCACCATCGCGGTGACCTTCGTCGTCGCGTGGGTCAGCTACCGCGTCCTCGAACGACCGATCATGCGCTGGGCCCGCCGCCTCGAACGCTGACACGGCGAGGGCGCCCCGCGCTCGGCACCCAGCGTGGGAGAACCGTCCCAGAAGTCCCGGAGGCGGCCACGCCTGCGAACGCGGCGAGCACGAGTTGCTGAACCCCCACCGACATGAGCGCGGCCCCACCCTCGCCCCACGGGGCCGCGGCAACGGCGGCAACCGCCCCGGCACCGAGCACAACCACCGGGGTGACGCCCAGACGCGGCCAGCGGCGGCCCGCGTAGCCCACCACCGCGCCGATCACCACGGCGAGGACTCCGACGAGCCCGGCGTTGACGGGAAACGTGACCACCAGAAGAACCGCCAGCAACCATCCGCCCGACGCCGAGCCGGTCAGTGCTCCGGACAGCGCTACCGATCCGCCATCAGACTCGGCGATCTCGTTCCGGGGCTTTCCGCGAGGGCGCGTGCTCAGCAGCCACAGGACGAGCAGGGCAAGGAAGGCGACTCCCCCGACGGCGAGGCCCGCGGCATACCACGGTTGGGGGGCGTATCGCGTGTGCACCACGGTGGCTGCTCCTGCGGGGAGCACCCACCCCTGCTGCCAGCCATTGACCCGGACCGAGGGCAACGCCTGCCCCTGCCCATCGGTGGCGACCCAGCCGGGGTTGGCGTTGTGGCTGAGGACGAGCATTCCCGGTTGCGCGCGCTGCGGCACGGCCCACCCACCGTCGCCCGCAGCCGCGATGCTCTGGCTGGCGGAGGTCGAGGCCGCCGCGGCGGACGGCGGCGCATCGACGCGGCGCAGCAAGAGTTGGTAGGGCCGGAACTCCGTCGTGGCGGCCGCCGAGAGGGTATGCCGCCCCGCCGCCAGGTCGACGGTGGCGGCGCTCGTGGTCGGGCAGGCCGACCAGCGCAGCGGGGCACCACGGAGCACCTGCTCGACGGTCCCTTCGACCTGGGTCGGCAGCCGTGTGTCATCGACGAGGACGCTCGGGCCGAAGCCACAGGGGACAGCGACGGTGCGGGTGGGGTCCAGGACAGCGCGCAAGTCATCGGCGCCCTCCAACCGCACCTCCGACACCCCGACGGGCAGGTGGGCGGCAAAACCGCTCACGGAGTCGATCGAGCTGGCGCCGCTGTCGCTCAGGAAGTCGATGTCCAGCCCGCGCCCGGTGGTCGGCGAGATTGCGGCATACCCCTCGGCATCGACGGGCACGGTCGAGCCGGTGCCGTCGTCGCCGGTCACCGTCACCGAGGTGGGCCGGGAAGCGGCGAGATAGGGGTCGAGCAGGAACTGCAGCCGGGTCACCGTGCGAGCCTGCGGGAGGTCGAGTCGCAGTCGCGGGCTCGGATCGGCGTCGCCGGCCACCCACCCGGTGCCCAGGTCGGCGTCGGCGACTGTCGCCGGCCGCGCAGCCGGGCTCTGGACGCGGCTACTGCTGGCCGTGGCGGTGATCCGGCCAGGGAAGTCCAACAGTCGTTCGATATTGCCCCCCACACCGGGCAGGACGGTGCCGGACAGTTCGTATGCCGCTCCGGCCGCAAGCGTCAACGACCGGAAGATGCCGGCAGTCTCCTCACCGGATCGCACGAGGGCGGGCGAGCACAGGGACCGGGTCGCGACGAAGGCGCACCCGGTCAGGGCGGGGACCTCCACGCGGCTGAGGATCTGGGCCGGGGCAGCCGGGGCAGCCGCCGGAATGACCAGTTCGGGCACGGGGTGAACGCCGGGGACGGTGAGCTCGGCGATCCCGAAGCCGTTGGGTGCGCCGGAGCCGACCGCGTCCAACTCGACCCGCACTCGGGTGGTCCTACCGGGTGGTGTCGCCAGCGGGACCACAGTGTCCGTCTCGACGATGTCGGTCGTGACCGAGCCGGTGTCGGTGCTGACCCGCACCCGGGTGGGCCGGGCCTGAATCGGGTAGCCGCCAGACACCTGGATCGTGAGCCCGGAGATGTCCTGGGGTGCGGCGAGCCCGAGTTCCAGCCACTGCCCCACCGCCTCGCCGTACGTACCGCTCACCCACCGGGTGAGGGGGTCGGCGTCCAGCGCGGCCGCCGGGCCCGTCCCTGGACCCAGGCGCAGCGTCGCGCCGGCGTCCGAAGCCGACGACGACGCCGTCACGGACCGGACCCCGCGCCACCGCGTCACCGTCTGCGCCGCGGTCCGGTCGCTGATGTAGTCGATGGTGCGTCGGCCGGTGGTGCCCGGGTCGCCGTCCGCAAGCACCTCGGAGGTCGTCGCCCCGGAGCTGCCGAAGGCGACGTCGCGGCGACGTAGGCCGTCGGTGACCACCTCGGGGAGCCCTTGGGCCAGATCCCCCAGTGCCAAGCGGTCGGATCCGAGGATGCTGACAACCCCGTCAGGTGTCGAGCCGGCGATGTCCACGAGGTTCTCCGGCCCGGCCGTCGCGAGCTGGACCTGATCCAGCGGGACGAACCGAGCTGCCGATGCCGCCGCACCGTCGAAGATTTCGACGCTCGGATAGGGCACGAGCATCCGGTCGTCCACCGTCACCCCAGGAGCATCGGCGAGGTAACCGGTCGGCGGGCCGAAACTCGCCCGGCGGATGAAGCCGGACTCGTCGATCGCCTCGTGCAATGGCACCGGCCGGGACACCCCGGACTGCGGCAAGAGGTCGTTGCGCACGACGAGGAACCGGATGCCCGCCTCCCCCAGCACCCGAGCCAGGTCCGGTGAACCCATACCCGCGGTGAGGCGGCGGGTCACCTCATCGAGCAGCCGGGTGCTGCCCGCGCCGCCCAAGGGCACCGCGTCCCGGACCACGAAGGGCCGTTGCATGAGGGCCTGAAGCGGTTCGTCGCGGGTGGACCCCCAGGTGAAGTCCGCGAAGGATGCCGACGGGAGCACCAGCACGGCGCCCTGGCCCTCAGCGTCGTCGAGCCAGGCGGCGGCCTCGTGCCAGTACTGCGGGATGCCGTCGTACCCGCCGGGCCGCGGGAGGTTGGCGGCTACGGCGGGAGCGGCTGCCGCGACGACGAGCAGCCCGGCGACCGCCGCCACGAGCTCGACACGTAGCGCCCGCACCGGACGCCAGCGGGCGAGGACCGACGCCGCGTGAACCAGGCCAAGGCCGATCGGGATCCGCAGGACCAGGTCGAACTTGTGGGTGTTCCGCAGTGGCGCCAACGGGCCATCGAGCAGCCCATGGAATGCGTCCGCCAACGGCCCCGATGCCGCCGACGAAAACCCGACGGTGAGGAGGAACAGACCGACGAGGGCGCTCACCGCGAGCCAGCCGCGGTGCGGCATCCGCGGGTGCGCCAGACCGGACAGCCCCAGGACCGCGACGACCCCCGTCACGACGATGAGCGTCGGCTGGCTGATCAAGGAGTATGCCGCGGGCCAACTGGCCCCGCCCGGACCGGCGAGATAGCCCAGCCAGGGTGTGGTGCCCTGGAGGGCGTTGAACGGGCTGGCAGTGCTCGTGGTGACTCGTGCGTCCTCGATCCAGTCGAGGAATGGTGGGCTGTATCGGCCGAGGAGCAGCAGGGGGAGCAACCACCACAGGCCCGCAGCCAGACACCACCCCAGCCACCCGAGCATCGGGCGCAGCAGGGCGCGCCAGGGTCGTCGGGTCACCCACCAGAGCACCGGCAGGATAAGGGCCGCGCCAGTCGCCACCGCGTTGACGCCGCCGATGCACCCGAACGCGAGCGCCGAGCGCAGGGCCCGGGCCCGCATCCGGGCGGGCCGCGGGTCCAGCAGTGGCGTCAGCACCCAGGGTGCGACGGCCATCGGCCACACCTCGATGGACGTCACCGCCACCTCGCTGAGAAAGCGGGGCGATAGGGCGAACAGCGCTGCACCGAGGTACCGCGACCACGGGCTGCCGACCCGCAGGGCACCGGCGAGCCGCCAGAAGCCCACAAAGGCCACCCCGAGGATCAGCGACCACCACAGCCGCTGGACGATCCAGGCCGGGACCCCGGCGGCGCTGAGCAGGGCATGGAAGGGACCGCTGGGGAAGAGATAGCCATACGCTTGGTTCTGCAGTTGGCCGAACGCGCTGTCGTCCCAGAGGTCGAGGGCCCGGGCCATCAGCCCGACCGGGTTGGCGGTGAGGTCGAGCTTCGTGTCGGGCACGACCAGCCCGGGGGCCTGCCAGAAACACATCGCCGAGAGCAGCAGGCAGCCGGTGGCCACCCGCAGCCTCCAGACCGGACCGCTGCCGCTCATCGGGGACGCACGACGAGCATGACGTTCCAGCTGACGACCTCGCGCAGACCTGGAACGTGGACAACCCACCGGGCCCAGGCCGGGTGGTAGCGCGGCAGCATGTCGACGAGGTCGAGATGCCCCTCCTCCTCGGCCCGGCGAACCCAGCGCAACATCCGCCCGGCCGAGCAGGCGAACAGGGACCGGCCGAAGTCGTTCTTCGGGCGCCGACCGTGCCGCACGGCATACCGGTCGGCTGCTCGCACTCCCCCGAGGTAGTGCCACGGAGAGGTCTCGTGACCGCCCCACGGCGACAACCACGGCGTCCACGAGACGACCACCGTGCCCCCGGGCCTGGTCACCCGGACCATCTCCGCGACCATCCCCTCCGGGTCCGGGACATGCTCAAGGACGTTGCTGGAGTAGGTGACGTCGAACGCTCCATCGGCGAACGGCAGGCACAAGCCGGAGGCGCGCATGGTGTTACCCGCGACGCCACCGCGCGCGGTCAACTCGCCCGCGTCGGGGTCCACACCGGCATACCGGGCACCGGCGCTGGTGAACGCGTCCGCGAAGTAGCCCGGACCGCCACCGACGTCGAGCACTGATGCACCTGTGAGAGGGCACCACCGCTGGACCTCACGGATCGAGTCCCGCGCGAGCAAGGAGTAGAAGAAGTCGGGATCGCTCTGTTCGACCCGGAAGGCCCGGAAGAGCTGGATCGAGCGGGACACCGATCCGGTGGCTGCCAAGGCGGGTGTGGACCGCGGGGTCATGAGACGAGCGCTGAGCGGCTCAGGCCCTCGTCGATCTGCGCGATGGGCGAACCCCCGGACGCCACGTGCGCCAGCAGTTGGTCCCACGCCTGGATCGTTCCCGCCCAGGTGAAGGTGCGGGCGTGCCCTCGGGCGCTCTCCCCCAACCGCGTCCGAAGGGCCTCGTCGCTGAGCAGCGAGGAGGCTGCCTCGACCATGCCCTCGGTGTCATGCACGAGGATGCCCGTGACGCCGTCGAGGATCGACTCGGACAACCCGCCGGCACCGTGATGGGCCAGCGTCGGCACCCCGTGGGTCGCCGCCTCGACGACGTTGAGGCCCCACCCTTCCTTTGCGCTGGGTGCCATCGCGATCCAGGCCGAGGCGAGCTCGCGGTGTTTGGTCGTCTCATCGACGAAGCCGAGCAGATCGACCTGGTCGGTGACCTCGCGGGCCTGCGCATGGGCGGCGACCTGCTCCCGCCACCACCCGTCGCCGACGATGCGCAGCCGCAGGCCAGGATGGCGATCCCGCAGCGCCGCAAGGACGTCGATGGCCAGTTCCACGCGTTTGTGCGGCACGAGGCGTCCCAGCACGACGATCGTCGGATGCGCAGTGCGGGCGGCGATCCGGCCGATCGGCGTATCGGTCCCGTTGTGGATCACCGAGATCGCGTCTGGGTCAACCCCCAGCCCTTGCAACTCGTCGCGGGTCCGACCGGACACGGTGACGTACTGACGCCCCCGGTAGACGCGCGGAGCGACCCGGGATTCGACAAACCAGCCGACCCTGGCCACCAGAGGGTTGAAGACGACCGGCCATTGTTCGCGATGCACGTGATGGACGAGAGAGACGACGGGCGTGCGGGTCACCCAGGGCGCCGCGAACGGCACCCCGTTCTGGGTGTCGACGACGACATCGAAAGCGCCCTCCCGGCGTTCCAGGTCGCGCAAGCGACGCAACGACGCCGGGTAGACCGACAGCCGACCGCCCTGACGGAGCATGCGGTAGCCGTCGATGCTCGCTTCGGCCGGCGCATCGTCGTGGGCCGCGCAGAAGAAGGTGACGTCGTGACCGAGACCGGCGAGCCCCGCGCAGATGTTCTGCGCGTAACGCTCGGCGCCACCCCCTTCGGGGTGGGTCAGGTCACGCCAGTTGAGAAAGGCAATGCGCACTGGCTCGCGCCTTCGCGATCAGCGGCCGACGGCTCACCCGCCGTAGCCGATGACCTGGCTCGGAGCGACAACGTTCTTGGGACCGGTGATGACAGACTGGCTGTCGTTGGGACCCTTGGCAGCTGCCACCGCCGAGACGGCCGCGGCAGCGGCGCCCCCACCGAGCAGGATGCTCAGCAGAGCGATCAAGAGGCCGGCCCCCCGGCGACGATTGCGATTCGACACGTGCGGATCCCTCCCAGGTCGCTGCGGTGCCCGCAGCGTTCTGGGGAATGGTACAGGTCACATCGCGCATGTAAAGGTACGTCGCGGTCAGCGCGGCACGCGCCACACTCTGAAGGTGTCGTCCGAGTAGACCAACCTCAGACCTGGATGCGTCTGTGGGACCGTGCCAGGAGTGGTGAGCCACTCGAACACCACGTCGATATCGCTGTCTCGTAACGATGTAGCGTCGATGCGACCATCGGCCCAATCGGACGCTCCTGGTGGTTCTGCCGGGCCGACGTGGAACTGCTCGGACCCGCGCTGCACGACCAGGTCCGCGCCCGCGACGACCGAGCCGGGCACGGCAAGCGGCAGCGGGTCGAGGAACGGCTCCGGGCCCGCCCAGGGCTGCTGGCGGAATGGCTGCCACGGCAGATCGAGCACCCGCCCGTCGCCGACCGCGTCGACCGCGCGCGCCCAGCCCGCGGGGACGTCGAACGGTCGGTATGCCGTGTGAAGCCGCCCCAGCAGGTCCGGCGCCCCCCAGGGGCCGAGGGCAGCAATGACGAGCGTCCCTCCGACCCAGGCGAGCACGCCGAGTCTGCCGGGAACCCGACGGGCCACGGCGCCGACGATCGTCGCGGCACCGACCCCACTGAGGATGACCAGGGCCATCGCCGAGACCGCCAACACGCGATGGGTGTCGCGGACGATCGAGACTCCGGGAAGTTCCTGGGCCAGCGCCAGCCACCCGAGGAAGGGTTCGTGGGCCAACAGGTAGACCAGGACCGGTGGCCCCGCGACCAGACCGATCCCGAGCATCGCGGGGGACGTCGCGACCCAACCAGCCCCGTCCGGTCGGCGACGCCACAACGCCGCGACACCCACGCCAGCCACGACCAACACCAACAGCGAGCCGACCCGCGGACCAAGCATCGCCCGCGAGCCCAAGGTCGCCGCATTTGACCAGATCCCACCGCCGGAGAGCACCTCGATCACACCCCAACCACCGTCCGCCCGAAGCGCGAACGCCGCGGCACCCTCGCGTTGACCCCGCCCTGACGTTCCGAGGAGGGCAGCCACCAGCCAGGGCAGGCACCAGGACAGGCCGAGGGAAGCCACCCAGGCGACGTCCGCGCGCGACCGCACTACCGGGGGGCCGTCGTCGCTGCCAGAGGGTTGCGCGAGGGCCCAGGTCCGGTCGATCGCGACGGTCGAGACGACGGTGACGAGGGCGACCAGCCCACCGAACGGGGTGAGCGCGGCCGGGGCGGCTGCCAGCGCCACCCGCAGCAGCCACACCCGACGTGGCCCGCTCGACCGGGCCGCTAACACGAGCCAAGGCAGCATCGACCAGGCCAGCAGGGTCGGCGGCTGACCGAGAAGCAGGCGCTCACCGGCATACGGGCTCCAACTGGCGAGCGTCGCGGCAGTGACGGTCGCGACCCACCCGAACCGGCGCAGCAGCATCGTCACCCCTCCCCCGGCCAGCAAGAGCGTGGCGCTGAGCATGACCTGCTGTTGCACGCCCGAGGGCAACACCTGAGCGAGCAGCGTCGTCACGAAGTCCAAGGGGACGGCCCGAGGTGCGGACCCGTCGGCGCCGAGGACGCGAGCCGACCACACCGGATTCGGAACCGCGACGAAGTCCCGGTACAGCAGTTGACCGGACCCCCACGACGGCCAGAGCAACGCGACCGTCTGGACAGCGGTGGCCAGCCAACCGGCCAACACGGCGCCGCTATGCGCGCGTCCTGGCTTGAGCATGGGGCACTATGGCACACGCCGAACTTGAGGTCCTTCGACGCACAGACGGGTAACCCGCTTGAGCCCCCCGCCCCCCACCCGCCGCCTGCGTGGGCATGGTGCCGTGCTCTTCGTCGGAACCTTCCTGGGCAATATGCTCAGCTACTTCTTCTTCGTCGTGCTCAGCCGAATCCTGACCCCACCGGATCTTGGTGCGGTCGGCTCGCTCGTCAGCCTGGCCACGATTGCCGCGGTGCCGGGGACGGGCATCCAACTCGTTGCGGCGCGCTGGGTCGCGGCCCCGCCACCGGAGTCCGCTGCCTCCCCCGGCTCCGCCGCGCTCGACGCGGCCCTCGGCGCGTCCCTACGGCTCGCCGCGGTCCTGTCGGCGGCCGCGCTAGTCCTGGTGCCGGGGGCGGCATACCTCTTGCGGGTGGACGTCGGGGCGGCGCTGGCCGTAGCCACCGCGGCGGCACCGATCACGTTGACCTTCGCCGTCCAGGGGTTGTTGCAGGGCCGCGAGCGCTTCGGGGCGCTGGCGACCGTGGCCGCACTCGTCGGGATCACCCGGGTCAGCGCCGCCGTCCTTGCCGCGGCAGGTGACCTCGGCCCCGACGCCGTCATGTGGCTGTTCACCGCCGGGTGGGCGCTGACGTTGTACATCGCCGGGTTCCTGCTGCACCGCGATGGTGGGCCACACCTCCTCAAAGCCGCGCGCCACGCCTGGGGCTCGGCGCCCTCGCGGGCGATCTTCCGCCAGTCAGTGACGGCGGTGCTGCCGATGTCGGGTCTGCTCGTCCTGTCCAGTCTCGACATGCTCCTGGCTCGGCATTTCCTGCCCGAGGACCTCAGCGGGGGCTACGCGATCGGCGCGGTGTTCGAAAAGGTCGCGTTCTGGGGCCCGACTTTCCTGGCGACCCTCTACTACCCGCGGATGGCCCGGGCAGCCGACCGGGCTCGTGCCGTCAGAGATGCCCTGCTCCTCACGGCATCCGTCGGCGCGGTCGGCGTGCTGGCCGCCTTCCTGCTCGGGGGGCCCCTGGTCGCGGTCGTCGGCGGTGCCGAGTATGCCGCGCTGGCACCCCTGGCCTGGTTGTTCTGCACTCTCGGGGTGACGCTCGCGTTGGTTCAGGTGCTCGTCTACGCCGACCTTGCCGCCGGGCGGCATCGCGCGGGGGCGGCGGTCTGGCTCGCCTTGGCGGCATCGACCGCCGTCGTCGCCGGCCGGCACGCCTCGATCGAGCAGGTCGTCACCGGGGTGCTCGGCTGCCTCCTGGTGGTTGCGTTGGTCAGCGCCTGGCTCAGTCGGATACCTCGTCGGGGAGCAGGTGCTCGACGCGGTTGATCCACGCCGCGGCCGTGCGCCCCGGCACGTCGACATCGGAGAAGCGCGACACCGAGGTGTTGAGGATGTCGACCCACCCCGTCATCGTGGGGATGCCCAGCAGCGCCCGGACGAGGAACTGGCTGAAGTGCCCGTGCGTCACCAACCCGACCACCGCATCGGTGCCACCGTGTCGGGCCAGCACCGAGTCGATCACCCGGTGGGCCCGGGCGGGAACGTCGGTCTCGACCTCCACCGGCCCATCCCACCAGCCGTGCTCACCGGCGTCGTCGGGCAGGACCAGCCGGGGTGACAGCTCGCGCAGCGACGCCCGCCCCGCCCCACGATGCGCTCGACGCGGCACGTCCTCGTGGCCACTCCAGTCCAGTGGCCCGCCGACCTCGAAGAGGTCCGGATGCCCGTGCATGGCGAGGTCGAGCGCCGCGGCGATCGGTGCCGCCGTGAGAACGGCGCGGCTCATGAGGCTGGCATAGAGCACGGACGGCGGGGCGGCATACCGGCCTTGCGCGAGCGCCTGAGCGACCGCCGCGGCCTGCCGCTCCCCCAACGGTGTGAGCAGCGGGTCGGGCACTCGCCCGACCGACGCGCCCGTGTGCGCCCACACGAGGTTGTTCTCCGACTGCGCGTGCCTGATGAGCAGCAGATCCATGTATGCCGTTCCCTCGCCCTTCGCCTCGCGACGTCCGTTGTTCTCGGCCTCAGTGCGCGGCGTCGTGCCAGGTGCGCCCGACGCCGACCGACACGTCCAGCGGCACCGTGAGGGCGACCGCTGCGCCCATCTCGCGGCGGACCAACTCCTCGACCTGGTCCCGCTCGCCAGGCGCCACCTCGATGACCAACTCGTCGTGGACCTGCAGCAGCATCCGCGAGGCGAGCCGCTGCTCCCGCACTGCCTCGTCGACCCGCAACATGGCGACCTTCATGATGTCGGCGGCGGACCCCTGGATCGGGGCGTTGAGGGCCATCCGCTCGGCCATCTCGCGCCGTTGTCGGTTGTCCGAGAGCAGGTCGGGCAAGTAGCGCCGGCGCCCGAGCATCGTCGCGGTGAACCCCGTACTCCGAGCATCGGCGACGAGGCGGTGCAGGTAGTCGCGGACCTCACCGAAGCGTTCGAAGTATTCGTCCATGAGCGTCTTGGCCTCGCCGGTGGAGATCCCCAACTGGCGGGACAACCCGAACGCCGACAGGCCGTAGGCCAAGCCGTAAGACATCGCCTTGATCTTGGAGCGCATCTCCGGTGTCACCGCCGTCGGGTCGACCCCGAAGACCCGGGACGCCACGAACGAGTGCAGGTCCTCACCCGAGCGGAACGCCTCGATGAGCCCGTCGTCGCCGGACAGGTGGGCCATGACCCGCATCTCGATCTGGCTGTAGTCCGCCGACATGAGGGACTCGAACCC
>Ga0116159_1003348_pt1 | contig 14412 bp, 11 predicted proteins | sample AD_JPNAS1_MetaG_FD_89878 | JGI IMG/M metagenome (GOLD analysis project Ga0116159, IMG submission 89878) | Active sludge microbial communities of municipal wastewater-treating anaerobic digesters from Japan - AD_JPNAS1_MetaG | ecosystem: Engineered > Bioreactor > Anaerobic > Digestate | place...
CACCGCCGAGGGTGATGCCCGCTTTGTCAAAATTGCCCGCCATCTGAAAGAATGGCAGCCCGACGCGCTGGTGGTCGGGGTGCCTTTTCACCCGGACGGTGCCGCGCATGACAACACGGCACGGGCCCGGCGGTTTGCGCGCCAGTTGCATGGTCGCTTCAAATTGCCGGTGTTTGAGGTCGATGAACGCTACACCACGACCGAGGCCATCGGCAACGGCGCGCGCGATGCCGATGCCGAAGCGGCCTGCATCATTTTGGAACAATTTTTAAGGAATTTGCCATGAGTCAGATCGAGTCGGGTCAGGCCAGTCGGCCGGGCCAAACAACCAGTAATGTGGCAACGCAGGCCAGCCCCGATGTCGGTGCCTTGTTGATGGACGCGGAGTCCTTGTATAGCGAGTTGGTGCACAGTGTGCGGGCAATCTTTCGGCCCGGCATGCGCCTGCTGGGGGTGACTTCCGGCGGTGCCTGGCTGGCCCAGCGACTGCAGCAGGACCTGGGGCTAACCGAGCCGGTCGGCGTGATTTCCTCGGCCATGCACCGCGACGATTTTGCACGGCGCGGCATGACCGCAGCAGCGCAGACCAAAATTCCGTTTGATGTCAACAATGCGCAGATACTGCTGCTTGATGACGTGCTGTTTACCGGCCGCACCATTCGGGCCGTCATCAACGAACTGTATGACTTTGGCCGCCCGGCCAAAGTCATTCTGGCGGTGCTGGTGGACCGGGGTGGCCGCGAGCTGCCGATTCAGCCAGACATTTGCGCCGCCCGCATCCATCTGCCCGCCAGTCAGTCGCTGTCGCTGGCGCGCGATGCCTCAGACAAGTTCAGTTTCAATCTGAAAGCGCATTGACCATGCTCTACAAACGTAACCCGCAGCTCAACAAAAATGGCGAGCTGATCCATTTGCTGTCCACCGAAGGTCTGCCCAAGAGCATCCTGACCCAGGTGCTTGACACTGCCACCAACTTTGTCTCGGTGAGCGACCGCGAGGTCAAGAAGGTGCCGCTGTTGCGTGGCAAAAGTGTCTTCAACCTGTTTTTTGAGAACTCCACCCGCACCCGCACCACTTTTGACATCGCCGCCAAGCGCCTGAGTGCCGATGTGATCAACCTCGACATCGCCAAATCCTCGGCCTCCAAAGGCGAGACGCTGCTTGACACCATTGCCAACCTGAGCGCCATGGCGGCTGATATTTTTGTCGTGCGCCACAGTGAATCTGGCGCGCCCTATCTGATTGCCCAGCATGTGGCACCGCATGTGCATGTGATCAACGCCGGTGACGGTCGCCACGCACACCCGACACAAGGGCTGCTCGACGCGTACACGATTCGCCACTACAAGCAGGACTTCAGCAACCTGACGGTAGCCATCGTCGGGGACGTACTGCATTCACGGGTGGCACGCTCTGACATTCACGCCCTGACCACGCTGGGCTGCGCCGAAGTGCGGGTGGTGGGCCCAAAGACGCTGGTGCCGTCCGACATGGCACAAATGGGGGTGCGGGTCTGCCACACGCTTGAGGAAGGCATCCGGGGCTGCGACGTGGTCATCATGCTGCGCCTGCAAAATGAGCGCATGAGCGGTGCCTTGCTGCCGTCGAGCCAGGAGTTTTTCAAGAGTTTTGGCCTGACCCAGGAAAAGTTGCGACTGGCCAGGCCGGATGCCATCGTGATGCATCCGGGGCCGATCAACCGCGGTGTCGAAATTGACTCGGCGGTGGTCGATGGCAGGCAGAGCGTGATCCTGCCGCAAGTGACTTTTGGCATTGCGGTGCGCATGGCGGTCATGAGCATCGTGGCCGGCAATGATGCAACTCACACGGCATAGCGCCCAAGTGAGCAACTCAATAGACGCACCATGAACAAGCAAACCAATCTGTTGATCCGGGGTGGCAGGGTCATCGACCCGGCCCGTGAATTTGATGAAAATGCCGATGTAGCCCTTGCTGGCAATGCGCTGGTAGCTATTGGAAATATAGCGCCGGAGTTTCAGCCGGACATCGTTCTGGATGCCACTGGCTGTCTGGTGTTGCCGGGTCTGGTGGACCTGGCAGTGCACCTGCGCGAGCCTGGTTACGAGCATGCGCGCATGCTCGAATCCGAAATGGCAGCCGCCATGGCTGGCGGTGTGACCAGCCTGGTGTGCCCGCCTGACACCGACCCGGTGCTTGACGAGTCCGGCCTGGTCGAGATGCTGCGCTTTCGCGCCGAAAAATTGCAGCAGGCGCGGGTTTATCCGCTAGGCGCGCTAACGCGCAACCTGCAAGGTGCCACGCTGACTGAAATGCTTGAACTGACCGAGGCGGGTTGTGTCGCGTTCAGTCAGGCCGAGCTCGGCTTGAGCAACAACCTGGTGTTGCAGCGCGCATTTCAATATGCCAGCACCTATGGCTATGCGGTCTGGCTACGCGCCCAGGATTCCTTTTTGGGGCAAGGCGTCGCGGCCAGTGGGCCGCTGGCGACCCGCATGGGTTTAAGTGGCGTACCGGTGATCGCCGAGACCATTGCCATGCACACCATTTTCGAGCTGATGCGCGGCACCGGCGCACGGGTGCACCTGTGCCGCATCAGCAGTGCGGACGGGGTTGCGCTGGTGCGCCAGGCCAAGGCGCAGGGGCTGGCACTGAGTTGCGATGTCAGCATCAATTCACTGCACCTGACCGACAACGACATTGGCTACTTTGACAGCCGGGCCCGTCTGAACCCGCCGTTGCGCCAGCAACGCGACCGCGATGCGCTACGCGCCGGTCTGGCTGACGGCACCATCGATGCGCTGGTGTCGGACCACACACCGGTCGATGACGATGCCAAGGCATTGCCTTTTGCCCAGAGCGAGCCCGGTGCCACCGGGGTGGAACTGCTGCTCAGCCTGGCCTACAAGTGGCATCTTGACACCGGGGTCAAGCTCAGCCGGGCCTTGGCCGTGGTGACCGCCGGGCCGGCTGCGGTGCTCGGCAACACACTGGGCACGCGCCAGGGCCGCACCGGGCATCTGATGGCTGGTGGTTTGGCCGATATGTGTGTGTTTGATCCGCGTGCCGATTGGGTGGTGTGCGCTGCGGCGCTGGTCAGCCAGGGCAAGCACACGCCGTTTTCAGGCTATGAGCTGCCTGGTCGGGTGCGCTACACGCTGGTCGGCGGACGCGTGGCATTCCAGGCAAAGTGATTCAGTTTGGTGTGCGGTGCGGCGCTGGCGTTGACCGGACGCTGTTGCTGCCAGGCGTGAAACGGCGACCGCCAGACTACAATTCCTGTCTGGCGCAAGCTCTTCTTTGAAGCATGCGCAGACATGATGTCGGGCGGATGATCCACACTGGGGTTTCACAAGGACATATTGGCATGGCGATTCAATTGCAGGAAGATGGCACATCAGGAATGCTTCAGTCTGATGCGACGTTTGAGTCGGCCGCCGAGCTGTTTCGTGTGATGTCGGCACCGATGCGGCTGAAAATCATCAATTGCCTGTGCGATGGTGAAAAAAACGTCAGTTACCTGCTCACCAAGGTCAATACCACCCAGCCCAACATGTCGCAGCACCTCAACACCTTGTATCGGGCTGGCGTGTTGGGCAAACGCCGCGACGGTGTGCAGATTTTCTACCGCATCGCCGATCAGCGCATCGTGTCAATCTGCCAGGCGGTCTGTCATGACATCGCCAGCAAGCCCGAACCCACCTGACGCAAACCGGTGACAGGTGGCCTGCTCAGTGACTCGGCCCCGGGCCTGGCCCGCACGCATCAGCGCGGCAAGGGTCATGGATAACATTTGGAAAGCTGATTCATGATCCCTGTCAAAACCGAATCCGCCTGGCGTGGCACTTCAGATTGCCGCAAGTGCGGCATTCGTGACATGGTCTTGTTCGCCAATTTGAACGAGCATGATTTTGCCCAAATGCATGTTCCGATTGATGATCTGGAACTTTCTCAGGGGTCTTTTCTGTATACCGAGGGCAGCCCGGCGCAGAGTGTCTTTACCGTGCGCGCCGGCATGTTGAAACTGGTGCGCAGCACGCTCGATGGCAGGCAACGTATTGTTCGGGTGCTGCGCTGCGGGGATGTGATTGGCCTGGAGGCGCTGGCCACCACACACTATGACTGCGATGCCGTCGCCTTGACCCAAGTGGCGGTTTGCCGAATCCCGCTCGGGGTGATTCAGAAGCTCTCCAGCGGCAGTGGCCGCCTGCTGTCCCAACTGATGCTCAAATGGCAACAGACGCTCAAAGACGCTGATGACTGGCTGGCCGATCTGAACTTTGGCACAGCGCGCCAGCGGGTCGGCAATCTGGTGCTGAAGATGCGCAACCCGGACAACGGTGAAATCGCCATGTTGTTTTCACGCGAGGACATGGGCGCGATGCTGGACCTGAAGCTTGAAACCGTCAGCCGCGAAATCAGCCGTCTGGTGCGCGAGGGCAGCATAGAACCGCTCGACAAGCAGGGGCGCATCTACCGCGTATGCCATCCGGATCGACTCCGGCTGACCTGAGCCCTGCCAGCATTGCTGGTTTTTATGGTCAAATTTTTGGACGCTTCAGGCGTGATGCCAGCACCAGTTGGCTCAACAAGCATTGCTCAACTTCAACCTAAGCCAGACGTGCCGGAATTGGACGGCCTTCGTCGCGAGGGCGCGACTCCTACACAAACAGTCCGCGCCTATTTGAATGTGTAGGAGTCGCGCCCTCGCGGCGAATGACTTTGAATGTTTGAATTCTTCGCATGGCATGCAAAGACTTGACTTGTTGGAGACCAAGCGGCGGACGGACTTATCGCATCGATCATGAGAACCGGCCCCTGCGCTGCCAGTTGGTCGCAGATTTGCCGACCCAGCACCCGGTTGCGGGTCAAAAAGCCAGTTCACAATGAGTCGGCTGCGGTCGGCTCTGAGCTGATCCGCCGCAAGTCCGACAGGCTCCTAAAATGGTCATCCATGACCGCATACGACCAATTTTTAGCCAGCCATCCGGACTACGCGGCAACCGGTGCGCTTGATGATTTGCGCGCTGCCCAATATGGCCGACTCGATGCCCAGGATGAGGTTTATCTGGATTACACCGGCGCCGGGCTGCATGCCGCATCCCAAGTGCATGAACACGCACAGATGCTCAGCGACCATGTGCTTGGCAACCCGCATTCGGCAAGTCCGAGCTCAATGGCAACAACCCACCGGGTCGAACAGGCGCGGGCTGCGGTGCTGGCCTATTTCAACGGCACCGGTGACTACACCGCCATCTTCACACTCAACGCCTCTGGCGCGCTCAAACTCGTTGGTGAGTCGTACCCTTTTGCCCCCTGCGGCAAACTGCTGTTGACAGCGGACAACCATAACTCGGTCAATGGCATGCGCGAATTCGCACGGGCCAAGGGGCTGCTGGCCAGCTACGCACCACTGACCCGCCCGGAACTGCGCATTGACTCCGGCGCCATGGATGCGCTGTTGGCGCAGGCCGACCCGACGCAGGCGAATCTGCTGGCGTTTCCGGCACAGTCGAATTTTTCGGGTGTCAAACACCCGCTGGAACTGGTCGCCCGGGCGCAGGCCCAGGGCTGGCATGTGCTGCTGGACGCAGCCGCCTTTGTGCCGACCAACCGGCTCGATCTGCGCGCAGTGCGGCCGGACTTTGTCGTGATGTCCTTTTACAAGATGTTTGGCTACCCGACCGGTGTCGGCTGCCTGCTGGTGCGCAATGCCACGCTCAAGGCGCTGCGCCGTCCATGGTTTGGTGGCGGCACGGTCAACTTTGCCACGGTACAAGCCCGCCTGCACGTCTTGTCGGATGGCGAAGCGGGCTTTGAAGACGGCACTCTCAATTACCTGGGTATTCCGGCCGTGGAAATTGGCCTGCGCCATCTGCAGCAGGTCGGCATTGAGACCATTCAAACCCGCGTCAACTGCCTGACCGGCTGGCTGATCACCCAACTGCTGGCGCTCAGGCACAGCAACGGCCAGCCGATGGTGCGCCTGTATGGCCCGGCCAACATGACCATGCGTGGCGCAACCGTCACCATGAATGTCTATGACCCTCATGGTCACCTGGTGGATTACCGGCGCGTTGAAGAACTGGCCGGCCAGGCGCACATCTCGCTGCGCACTGGCTGCTTTTGCAACCCCGGTGCCGGTGAAACTGCCGAGGACCTGGGCGAAGAAGAGATGCGGCTAGGCATTGCACAGGCTGGTGACGAGATCAACCTGCTGCGGTTTTCGCAAGCACTGCAGGCGCGCAGCGGCAAGAGCGCGGGGGCTATTCGCGTTTCAACCGGCATCGCCAGCAACTTCGCCGACGTAGCACGCTTCCTTGCCTTTGTTGCAGGCTTGAAAGACCAGACTTCGCTGGCCATTGGCAGTGTGTCGTTTGACATCGAGTCATGCCGGGTGGTGCGTGACGGCGGCTGAACCTGTACCGCGCAAAGTGCCTGCAGGCTGTGCCGCAGAGCCAGACAGACCGCCCCAAGCGCCAGCATCAATGGCGCGGATTGCCGCCAGGGCCATTGCGACCACCCAATGCACATGCCTTGGTTTGCGTCAAAATGCGCCCAAACCCATCCACCCTGCCTGACACCTGCTGCCATGAACCATCTCAACGCCCACTTTGATGCCGATACCCGGCAAATCATCGGAGCCTGCCCGCACGACTGCCCCGACACCTGTTCGATGCTGACCACGGTAGCCAACGGCGTCGCCATCAAGGTGCAGGGCAACCCGGCGCACCCGCACACCGATGGCGCGCTGTGCACCAAGGTGTCGCGTTACCCTGAGCGCACCTATCACCGTGATCGCATCCTGCAACCGCTCAAGCGCATTGGCCCAAAAGGCGCAGGGCAGTTTGAGGCGGTCAGTTGGGATGCCGCGCTGTTCGACATCGCGCAGCGCCTGAGCGCGATTGCCCGGCGCGACCCACAGGCGATATTGCCCTACAGCTACGGCGGCACCATGGGGCTGGTGCAGGGTGACAGCATGTCGGCACGCTTTTTTCACAAACTCGGCGCATCCTTGCTGAACCGGACCATTTGCGCCACCGCCGGTGGCGAGGCGTTGCTGCATACGCTCGGTATCAAGACTGGCATGCGGGTTGAATTTTTTGCCGAATCAAAACTGATCCTGATCTGGGGCAGCAACTCGATTTCGAGCAACCTGCATTTCTGGCGCTACGCGAACCAGGCCAAACGCAATGGTGCCAAACTGATCTGCATCGACCCGCGCAAGAGCGAGACGGCCGACAAATGCCATGAGCATATTGCCCTGCTGCCCGGTACCGACGGCGCTTTGGCGCTATCGATCATGCAGCAATTGATTACCCACGACTGGCTCGATCACGATTACCTGGCGCGCTACACGCTGGGCTGGCCAGCCTTGCAACAGCGGGCCCTGCAGTGGCCGCCTGAGCGCGCCGCCACCGTCTGCGGTATTGATGCCGGGCAAATCAGGTCACTGGCGCGCGATTACGGTGCCAGCGTCAAATCCGGCGAGCCAGCCGCCATCCGCATGAACTACGGTCTGCAGCGGGTGCATGGCGGCGGCAACGCGGTGCGCCTGATTGCCATGCTGCCAGCGCTGACAGGAGCTTGGCGCCAGCGTGCTGGTGGCATGTTGCTGTCAAGCTCGGGCAACTTCCCGGTGCAGCGCCAGTTGCTGGAACGCCCTGACCTGCTGGCTGGCCGCAGCCCACGCAGCATCAATATGGCAACCATTGGTGACGACCTGTTGCGCACCGCCAGCGCCGAGTTTGGCCCGGCCATTGAGGCGCTGATCGTGTACAACAGCAACCCGGTGGCGATTGCCCCTGATTCCGCCAGGGTGGTGCAGGTTTTTGCCCGCGACAACCTGTTTACCGTGGTGCTGGAGCATTTCCAGACCGACACCGCCGACTTTGCCGATTACATCCTGCCTGCTACCACCCAGCTTGAGCATTGGGACGTGCACCTGAGCTACGGTCACACCGACGTGTTGCTGAACCGCCCGGCCATTGCACCGCTCGGGCAGGCCAAGCCCAACACGCAAATTTTCCGGGAACTCAGCCAGCGCATGGGTTTTGACGATGCGTGTTTTGCCGACAGCGATGAGGCGCTGTGCCGTATGGCCTATGGCGAGGCGCTTGATTTCAATACCCTGCTGACACAGGGTTTTGCCACCCTGGCCACACCTGAGGCACCTTTTGCCCAGGGGAATTTTCCAACCCCGTCAGGAAAGTGCGAGTTTTTCAGCCAACGCCTGGCTGACCGGGGCCAAGATGGCCTGCCCGACCATGTGCCCAATTACGAAGCGGCCAACACCTCTGCCACTTACCCGTTGGCGATGATCTCGCCACCGGCACGCAATTTCTTGAACTCAAGCTTTGTCAATGTGAACAGCCTGCAGGCGATGGAAAGCGAGCCGCTACTGGAGATGCACGCCAGTGATGCCAGCGCACGCGGCATTGCCCAGGGCGACATGGTGCGGGTGTTCAATGAGCGCGGCGAATACCGTTGCCGCGTCAACGTCGGCACGCGCGCCCGCCCTGGCGTTGTCAATGGGCTGGGGGTCTGGTGGCGCAAACTCGGGCCGAGCGGCACCAATGTCAACCAGCTCACCAGCCAGCGCCTGACCGACCTGGGTGCTGCACCAACCTTTTATGACTGCCTGGTGCAGGTGCAGCCGGTGGCTGCCTAGCGCAGTCAGTTGTCAGGCAGTGAACTGCTGGCAATCGCATTTTCCGTTCGCTGGCAACAGCCCGTTGGCGCACCTTGACCTGTTTTCAAAGCGGTTATCCGGCAGGCTGGCGCGCCCCGTCACGCTGGCAACCTGGCCAACTGCGCTGGCTTAAGGGTTCGGCAGACACGGGGCACTTTCAATGTGATCGTTGCGGCTCCAAGGGCCTTCTGGGTTCCCACACATTCGGTCGCAATGGCTCAGTGACTTTTCTTGAGTCCCAGACCAGCGGTATCACAGACCTGAACTCGAGCGTTTGGCGCCCTGCCTGGTACATTGATACCTGCACATAGATTCGGCTGGCGCGGCTGGCCAATGCAACAAACCGACTTTCGTTTTTGAAATGAAGCTGGTTTGAACCGAACCCGGTTGACCCCCTGACACTGAATTCGACTGGCGGGCCATCATCAAAACGCAGGTTGATCGAGCAGCCACTGTAGGAATCACAAGTCAACTGGCCCATGTCCACCGAGAAGGTCACGCTCGGGTCTGGTCCAGGTTTCGGTCGAACAATGATTGAACCGAAATTGCTGCCGTTATACGGAAATTTAAGGTTGAGCGACTTGCTGCTCCTGATCTCGGCGACTTTGCCGGGCTGGCCGCCGATGCTGTTGATTCCTGAGCGATATGTCCAATCTGCAGCAGCACTGCCCGCAGCAAGCCACACGGTGGCAAATATGACGATAGCTTTGGTTGATTGGTGGCTCATTGGGGCAATTGACTCCTGAACACGCTTGCGGCGATCAAACTCAAAGCGCTACAGCGTTTCTGAATAGGGTGATGTTTCATGTTTCTTTTGCAGCTTTCAACTCTTGCCCAATGATGTGTTTGCATGCCAGGGTAATGAATCTTGCTGCTTTGCGGATTGGCCTTGCGATCAGAATGGGCCGAGTATCGCCCGCCACATGGCCATCAGCCCAGCCCAGTTGCCTCGCCGACCTGAAGCGGCCCACACGCTTTTATAGAAAATATGCCCGCAGCCCTTTCTGCAAGAGCGCTACACGCTATGCTTTTTGTAACACCCTGAACGGATTGGCGGCCTCAAATCCGGTCAACACATTGACCACATTGGTGCCAATGTCGTCAAGCGCGTAACCACCCTCCATGACAAACAGGGTCGGCAGCCCCAGTCGGCCGATGCTGTCCCCCATGCGCAGGTAGTCGTCGTTTTTTAACAAAAAGGCCGACATCGGCTCCTTTTCAAAGGTATCGACTCCCAGCGACACCACCAGTGCATCAGGTCCGTACATCTGTATTTTCTGGCAGGCATCGATGAGCACCAGTGCGTAGGTGGTCCAGGCGGTGCCATGTGGCAGCGGGTAGTTGTGATTGGAGCCCAAGCCGGGCCCGCTTCCGGTTTCATCGGCGTAGCCCAGAAAAGCCGGGTACTCAACCTTGGGATCGGCATGAATCGAGACATACAGCACGTCGGCACGGTCATAAAAAATGCTTTGGGTACCGTTGCCATGATGGTAATCAACATCGAGTATGGCCACCCGCGGGCAACCCTGGTCACGCATGTACTGCGCTGCGATGGCAGCATTATTGAGGTAACAGTAGCCGCCCATGGATCTGGCCGCTGCATGGTGACCCGGCGGGCGGCACAGTGAAAAAACGGCGCGCACACCGGCCAGCAGGGCGCGTGCACCACTCAGGGCCACATTGGCAGAGTCCTGAATCGCGGTCCAGCTTCCGGCGGTAATCGGCACGCCAGGGTCCATCGCGTAGTAGCCAAACTTGCCGCCAATGTCTTGTGGAATGCGACCCAGGCGCGCACCTCGCACCGGCCACACCAGCGGCAAGGCATCGTCGGTGCGGCCAGTCAGCGCCCACTCATCCCAGGCGGTGGACAAAAAAAGCACAAAACCGGGGTCATGCACCCGCAGCACCGGCTCCAGACCAAAGGCTTGCGGTGGCCGTACCTCGCCCAACCCAAGCTCACGCACCCGCGCCAGCACGTTGTCAGCACGGCGCGGCATCTCAAAACAAGGCAGCACCTGCCCCTGGAACAGCTCGCTGCTGCCATGGTGCAAATGGTGGCGATCACTGTAGAAAGTAAGCATGACAAAACGGTCTGCTGACTGTCTGGCGGGCACACGCGGCGGGCCGGGCATGGCAATGTGCCATGTTCAAGCAGGCAATGGACGAAATTGAAACCATGAGGGTCACCAAAGCCGGTTGCGTGTAGCCCGCCATTGTCAAAGCAAATCACTTTTCATTCAAGCTAGTTTCCTCAGTTGGACAGGGCAAATTTGTTGTTTGGCCAAGTCGTTGATTTACCGTCATTGCCGCGCAGGCGGGAATGACGAAGATGCCATAAGAACAAATTCATCCTGCTAGGTTGGACGCGCCCGAGTGGGCCGCTGGCGGCGCGTCTGGGTAAGGCACAAGCCTTGGTGCCAACCGTGGCTGCGCACGTTTGGACGGTTTGAAGCAGGCCAGCCTTGTGGCATGGCTGCGTCCCGCAGGGGCGACGACGCAGCACAGCTCCTGCCCGCCAGCCGGAGTAACACCCCCAGGCGTGTTGCCAGCGGTTCAATCGGGTGCGTCGCGCTGTCAACCAATGGGTGAACCTCATCGAAGCTAAAGAAGTAAATGCTCATAAGGACTTGCAAATGAAAGCAAGCGGTCAACCGAGGAATCCAGGTTCAAGCGCCGGTTGCCGTTGTGACCAGGGCAATTTTGCGATTGCGCCAAGCCATTAACCTACCTTCATTTCCGGCGCAGGCGGGACTGCCAAATAGAGACAAATATGCCCTGGCCTTGCTGATCACGCCGATGCTGGGCGGCGCTTTAACATCGGGGCCTGCTTGATGAACACGAGCCCGCCATGATCCGACTGACTGAACTCAAACTGCCCCTGTCTGCCCTGCCGCTTGTGACTCGCCGCGCTGCCGATGCGCCCGCCGAGTCTGGCGCCGACCGGCTGCCTGACTTGCATCCGCTGGCAGCCCTGAGACAACTTTGTGCCACTGCGCTGGGTCTTGCACCTTCCGACATCACGCAATTGCAGGTCTTCAAACGCAGTTTTGATGCGCGCAAGGCGGCTCTGCTGGCGGTCTATTGCGTGGACCTTGCGTTGGCCGATGCCGCGCAAGAGGCCTCGGTGCTGGCGCGTTTTCAAAACCACCCGCACATCGGGCCGACACCTGACATGGCTTACCGGCTGGTGGCACGGGCTCCGGCCAATTTGCCGCTGCGCCCGGTGGTGGTGGGGTTTGGGCCTTGCGGCATTTTTGCCGCACTGTTGTTGGCGCAAATGGGTTTTCGGCCAATCGTGCTTGAGCGCGGCAAACCGGTGCGCGAACGCACCCGGGACACCTGGGATTTGTGGCGCAAACATCAGCTCAACCCCGAAAGCAATGTGCAGTTTGGCGAAGGCGGTGCTGGCACCTTTTCTGATGGCAAGCTGTGGAGCCAGATCAAGGACCCCCGGCATCTGGGCCGCAAGGTGATGGAAGAATTTGTCAAGGCCGGTGCGCCAGCCGAAATCCTGGTTGAAGCGCACCCGCACATCGGCACCTTCAAACTGGTCAAAGTGGTGGAAAACCTGCGGGAGCAGATCACCGCGCTGGGCGGCGAAATCCGTTTCGGGCAACTGGTGACCGACATTGAGGTGGATGGCGCGCCCGCCAGACGACAGGTGCGCGGCCTGAGCGTGCGCAACCAGACCACCGGCCAGATCAATGAAATCCGCGCTGACCAGGTCATCATGGCGCTGGGCCACAGCGCGCGCGACACCTTTGCCATGCTGCACCAGCGCGGTGTGATGATCGAGGCCAAACCGTTTTCGGTCGGCTTTCGCATTGAGCACCCGCAAAGCCTGATCGATCGCGCCCGCTGGGGCCGCCATGCTGGCCACCCCAGCCTGGGGGCGGCGGACTACAAACTGGTGCACCACGCCAGCAATGGTCGCGGCGTTTACAGCTTTTGCATGTGCCCGGGCGGCATGGTGGTGGCCGCCACCAGCGAGCCGGGCCGGGTCGTGACCAACGGCATGAGCCAGTATTCGCGCAACGAGCGCAATGCCAATGCTGGCCTGGTGGTCGGTATCGAGCCTGCTGACTTTCCCCAGGATTCGACTGCTTTCATAGAGGCTTTTGGGGCTGTAGCGGGCTCTGAATATGCGCAGCAAGCTATTGAATCAAGAGCATTTGAAGCCCGCTCGGTGCATCCGCTGGCGGGCATCAACCTGCAGCGACAACTGGAATCCGGAGCGTTTTTGCTGGGTGGCAGCAACTATGAGGCACCGGGGCAATTGGTCGGTGAATTCTTGCGCGGCCAGGCATCGGGCAGCCTGGGCTCGGTTCAACCGTCGTACCAGCCGGGGGTCAGGCTGTGCGACCTGAGTTTGAGCCTGCCGGATTACGCGATTGCCGCGCTGCGCGAGGCGCTACCGGTCTTTGGTAAAAAGATCAAAGGCTTTGACATGCCCGACGCGGTGCTGACCGGCGTGGAAACCCGCACCTCATCGCCGTTGCGTTTGCCGCGTGGCGACGACTATCAGAGCATCAACACGGCAGGGCTGTACCCCGGCGGCGAAGGTGCTGGCTACGCTGGCGGCATTTTGTCGGCTGGGGTGGATGGCATCAAGCTGGCCGAGGCACTGGCACGCTCACTGACCTGATCGACCCCTGACCTGAGGCACGAAAAGCCCGGCAAAGGCAGGCAAAATTGGGGCTGCATCGGCACCCGCGTTCACATTTCACTCCTCCATTGACCGCATCCTCATGACACCTGCCAAACCCGACCCCTACCAGCCCTGCCCCTGCGGCAGCGGGCGCAAATACAAGTTCTGCTGCCGCATCAAAGAGCAGCAGCTCAGCAACGAATCCCCGCTTGTGCTGGTCCAGAAGTCAGCCCAATACCCGCTAAGCCAATGCGCCATCACCAGGCACTGGCAGCCAAGCGGGATGGGCAGTGTTTTTGTGGTTCGCCAGTTGCCAAATTCAAAATTCCTGTTCGGGGTGTATCTGGTTGACCTGCTGTGCCTGGGTGTCAAGAACACCTTTTTCAACGTCAACGTCGGCCCTGATGCCATTCATTCGATGTTGACACTGCAAGAAATGCCGATCGATCCGATCGATTATGAAGATGCCCGCAGCATCATCCTCGGCAGCATCGAATTTGCCCGCAAGCATGGTTTTGAGCCACATCCCGACTGGAACCATACCCGGCACCTGGTTGAACCGGACCGGCCCTTCAAGCACAAGTTTGCATTTGGCCAAAAAGGCAAGCCCATCTATATCCAGGGTCCCGACGATGACTTCGTCGCCATCACCTCAATGCTCAAACGCAAATGATGGGCCGCGCTGTGCTGCCTGTGCAACCGGGCACCAGCACCAGACTGTCAAGCAAGCCCGGCCCGCCAAAGGCTACTTTTCGTTGCGACAAAATCAACTCCTTGGTGCAAAACGGGGAGTTATTCCCGACCACATCCCAAGCCGGACGAGCCGGAATCGATGAGCCTTCGTCGCGAGGGCGCGACTCCTAAACAAACAGTCGGGGCCTATTTGAATTTGTAGGAGGCGCGCCCTCGCGACGAATGACTTTGAATGGCTGAATTCTTCACATGATTTGCAAAGACTTGACTTGTTGGAGACTAAGGATGTGGTCAGAAATAACTTCCCCTATTTGCACCGGCGGATTTGGGCGCACAGCGTCGTTGCAAGACGCTTGTTTAGCCAGCTAAACGGCGCGTCTTGCGCCTAGCCGTGCATCCC
>Ga0116159_1003358_pt1 | contig 14386 bp, 9 predicted proteins | sample AD_JPNAS1_MetaG_FD_89878 | JGI IMG/M metagenome (GOLD analysis project Ga0116159, IMG submission 89878) | Active sludge microbial communities of municipal wastewater-treating anaerobic digesters from Japan - AD_JPNAS1_MetaG | ecosystem: Engineered > Bioreactor > Anaerobic > Digestate | place...
CTACATATCGCTGAAAATGGAATTGCATTGGAGGTCAACCCCTATTGGAAAAGTGCGTAAAAGCCTGCCTTTCTTTAAGGAATTGGCCTATGAACATTTTACACAAAAAAGTTGACAGTACCCCTATCTCGGGATGTGGCTCGTCATTCCGAAAAAACCGGCATCCACGGGGGGCGGCGCACGGGGCGACGGTTGATGCGGGCAGGGGAGGTTCGTGTTGGATGGGGAGTCAACCATGGATTATGAGACGCTTCTGAAACGGCGACGGGCCATCCGGGACTTCCAGGACCGGGAGGTGCCCCTGCCCGTGCTGGAGGAGATCCTCCGGGAGACCTGCCTCGCCCCGACGGCGAGCAATCGCCAGCCCTGCAAGTTCATCGTCGTGCGCGACCGGGAACGGATGCGGAGGCTCTCGGATGTGAGCCGGAGGACGCTGCTTGCCGATCTCGACCGGAATCCCGACTCGCCTCTGAAGGCGTACGAATCCTACCTGCGGGACGAGCGGGTCAACGTCTTCTACAACGCCCCCTGCCTCGTGTTCATTCTCGGACCGGACGACGTACGGTCCCTGGATGTCGATTGCGGATTGACGGCGGCCTACTTCATGTTCGCGGCGACGGCCCGGGGCCTGGGGACCTGCTGGATCGGCCTGGGAGCGCACCTGAAGGACCCGAAGGTCCTCGCGGAACTGGGCGTGCCCGAAGGCTGCCGCATCGTGGCCCCGCTCATTCTCGGCTATCCGACCGCCGTTCCTCCGGCGTCCGAGCGGCACGCCCCTGAAATCGTCAAGGTCATCTGAAGCGGACGGAACGGCGGGAGGTCCTCCTTTGACTGGGAACCCCAACGATGAAGACCTGAGGGAAAGAATCAGGGCCCTCGAGGAAGAATCCGCCCAGCGCCGGCGGGTGGAAGAGGCGCTGCGGGAAAGTGAACGAAGATACAGGTTCCTGGCCGAAAGAATCAACGACATCCTGTGGATCATGGACCTGGACCTGCGGACGGTCTATGTCACCCCCTCCGTCCAGACCGTCCTGGGATTTACCCCGGAGGAACGCCTGCGCCAGAACGTCGAGGAGCAGTTGGCGCCGGACTCGCTCTCGACGGCGCTGGAGACCCTGTCCCGGGAAATTGCCTTCGAAAAACAGCACGGCGCCGACCCCGATAGGAGTGTGACCCTCACCCTGGAATTCTATCACCGGGACGGCTCGACCCGCTGGCTGGAGACGATCATTAGCGGGATCCGGGACGATCGGGGCGTCCTGACGCGACTCTACGGGGTGTCCAGGGACGTGACCCGGCGCAGGGCCGCGGAGGAGGCCCTGAAGACCGCGAATAAACAGCTTGAAGAGGCCAACCGGTCCCTGGGGCTGGCCTATGCCTGGATGCGGGACAGGAAGGACCAGCTGAAGCAGCAGTTGTTCCGGGAAGAAATGGGGATTCTGCTGAACAACGACGGCTTGATCGAAGGTCTGTCGGAAAAGGTCATGGAGCATCTGGGACGGTCGCGGGACAGGCTGATCGGACACCCGGTGCGGGAGCTGATCAAGGAAGAATACCGGGTGGACTTCTCCCGGGAGTTTCGGCAGGCCTGGATGGGGCCGTCCCAGGAGGTCTTTGTCGAATTTCTCGATACGAAGGATCGGTCGAAGATTTTCGATGTCAAGCTGACGCGGCTGACCCTTTCCGGCTCGCGGCTCGTGCTGATGACGCTCCGTTGAGGGTTGCGGCTCGCGCGATGGATGTTTTGCCCCACATCTTCTGCGAAGGAGACAATCGATGAAAAAAACCGTTATGGCCATTTTCACGTCCCTGATGATGCTGATGGCCGTCCCGGCGGTGGCCGAGAATTTTACGGTCCAGGGGGACATGGCCTCCACCATCCACTACGAGCTTCAGCATCAGATCGTGGCCGGCGATTCCATGAGAAAATTGATGCTGAGCTTCGTGGTGCCCGAAAGCTTCGACTCTCCGACATACAAGCAGAAGATCACCCGTTTTAAAGTCCGGTTTTCGCCGGAGGCCGAGGACGAAACCACCACGACCAACGCCCGAGGCAACAAGATCATCCAGGCGACCTGGTACACCGTTCCCCGGGTGGTTGACGCCACGATCGCCTTTGACGCGCAAACCTCGACCGGCTTGAACCCCATCCAATCCACCGCGCCTTTCCCGGCCGTATCCACACCCGAGGATCTGAAGGATTATCTGCAGGCCTCCGAGCTGGTGCAAACCGGGGATCCCGCCATTCGGGCGCTGGCGCTCGAACTGACCCAGGGCGTAAAAACGCAGTTCGATGCCGTGCAGAAGGTCGTGAGCTGGGTCGTGGATCACGTCCGGTACGTCAATCCCCCGGTGCAGTACGACGCGCTTTATTCTTTGCGGACCGGCAAGGGCAACTGCCAGAACTACTCGCACCTGACGGCCGCGCTGTTGCGCGGCGTGGGGGTGCCGGTGCGGATCGTCAACGGCGTCACGATGAATCAGCCGTTCGACGTGTCCTGGGAGAGGGGAACGCTGACCTTCAAGATGGGGCAGGGCCGGCATTCCTGGGTGGAAGTCTGGTTCCCGGATCTGGGTTGGGTTCCTTACGATCCGCAGAACATGCAGTTTTTTATTTCCAACCGGTTCGTCCGCATTGAAGTTGGCGTGGATAACAACGAGACCAAAAATGACGGTCTGGTGCGCTGGGCGCAGAGTTCCGGGGCTCGCACCAAACCGACGCTGCAGGAAACCATCGGCGGGAACTTCCTGGCTGATTCGATTCAGGTTTCAGCCAAGCGGCAGAATTACGGCCCCAAGAATCTGCTTTTGGGCCCCAATGTCCTGGCCAGATTGGAGGAGGCCGCCGTTCAGCCGGCGCCTGAGCCTGCGCCGGCCCCTCCGATCCCCGTGCCGCCCGTGCCTGCGCCTGAACCCATGCCGCCCGCACCGGCACCTGAGCCTGTACCGAAACCGGCGCCCGCTCCCCCCGTTCCCGCGCCGCCTGAGCCTGCGCCTGAACCCGCGCCGGCCCCTCCGATCCCCGTGCCGCCCGCACCGGAACCGGCGCCCGCCCCCCCGATCCCCGAGCCGCCCGTGCCGGCGCCCGTGTCTCCCAAGCCGTTACGCTATGACAAGCCCTTTGTTTTCGGCAATCTGGAATTTCCGGAGGACGTCGATTTTGCGTTTCCCCGTGTGACCCAGGCCAAAGGCGGGGGTTCGTTTGAAATGTCCCGCAATTTTCTGGTGGAAACGGCGGAATTCGTCACCCACGGCGTGACGCAGTATGCCCAGGTGGTCGAATTGGCGAAACCGGCGACCCTCCATGAAATCGCGCTGGCATTGCACAACTTTGGGGGAGACGGTCATCTCTGGGTGGATGTGTTCAAGGATCAGGACGGCCAGCCCGGCGAGATCCTGTGCACGACGCAAATGGTCGCTCTCGAGGAGATTTCCGGCCGTCCCGGTTATCGATGGGTGACCTTCACCTTCCCGGATCGGGAACGGCCGGTTTTGGCGGCGGGGAATTACTGGATTGCCCTCGGTTTTTCGGGGAAGCCGGTCGTCAACTGGTTTTACACGTACGGCAAACCCGTCGGACCCGTTTACGGGACCCGCTATAAAAGCATTTTCGCGAAGGAATGGAGCGGCGCGCTCAATTATGAATTCAACTACAAGGTCGTCGGGATGGCCACGGAATAGCCGTTTGCCGATCGCCGGACCTTTCGCCGGAAACCGGACGGGGCCGGAGGGTGCGCTGCCGCATGGCGGATGATCCGGTCGGGCGTCGTTTCTACAGGTCGTAGAGGGTTTCGTCCACGGCGGGCCTGGATTTGCGGCCGCCTTTTCTGCCTTTCGCCTCCAGCAGGAACGGCTCTTCCCCCTCGAGCAGATCGCCCATCTCCGCCTCGATCTTTTCCGGGTCCTCGCCCCGCTCCATCCGGCTCAAGGCCTCCTCCATCCCCGCCCCGAGCTTGAGCCCCGTGGCGTCGCTCAGCCTCCGCATGAGGGCCGCCGCCTGCCGGGGATCGTCCTCGTTGATTCTGTCCGCCTCGCCGGCCAGCATCGCCATCGCCTTTTCCATCTTCGCCTCGTCGATGGGCGGCATATCGTCCGCGGGCGGCTCGTCCTTGCCGCCGGAGAGCTTGGCGAAGACGGACATCTGCCGCTTGAGGCGGACGCGCTTGCACCTCGGACAGGTCGGGATCTTGTCCGTATTGACGCTCCGGAGAAGAAGTTGTAGATCGTGTTGCACTTCGCGCAGTAAAACTCGTAGATCGGCATGTCCCTCAACCCTCTTGGCGTATTCGAAACAGGTCCGGCGCGCGGCGGGACGACGATGGAAAGGCGCCTGGTCGTCATCCGTCCGGCAGGGGATAATCTAACCACTCCGGCGGAAAAATCAACCCTGCGGGGCGCATTTTCCCTTTCTCAGACGCCGGTCAGGAGGACCAGACGGTAGGCGATCACGCCGCCCGCGTAGGACAGGGCGAACATGAACGCGAGGGACGCGGCAAACCACCGGTTGTCGGCCAGTTCCCGGCGCATCACGGCCACCGTGGCCGCGCAGGGGATGAAGAGCATCAGCACGACGAGAAAGGCCGCTGCCGAGGCATGGCTGATGATCCGGGGCAGCATCGCGACCAGGCCCTGATCTCCGACGGCATAGAGGACCCCCAGCGTGGCCACGGCGTTTTCCTTGGCGACGATACTGGTGAGCAGGGCCGTCACCATCTTCCAGTCGAGTCCCAGTGGCCGGCCCAGCGGCTCCAGGAGACGCCCGAAGCCTGCGAGCAGGCTCGTTTCCACCTGGCCGTACGGCAGGTACGAGAAGAGCCAGACGGCGACGGACACGGCGAGGATGATCGTTCCCGCCTTGCGGACAAAGGCCGCGGTACGCATCCAGACCACCGTGCCGATCGTCCGGATGTCCGGACGGTGGTACAGGGGAAGCTCCATGATGAAGGGGGTTGCCTCGCCCTTCAGAAAGAACCGGCTGATCACCATGCCCGTGACCCCCAGGAGCAACAGGTTGAGGGCCAGCAGTCCCGTGGCCCAGGATATCGCCTGCGATCCGAACATCGCCCCGGTGACGAGGGTGATCACCGCCAGGCGCGCCGTGCAGGGGATGAAGGGGGCGAGAAAGATCGTCAATAGTCGTTCCTTCTTCGCCTCCACGATGCGGGCCCCCATGACGGACGGCACGTTGCACCCGAAGCCCAGGCAAAGGGGCAGGAAGCTTTTCCCGTGCAGGCCGATCAGGTGCATGAACCGGTCCATGACAAAGGATGCCCGCGCCATGTAGCCCACGTCTTCCAGAAACGCCATGACGGCAAAGAAAATGATGAGGATCGGCAGGAAGGTCAGCACCGAACCGACGCCGCCGACCACGCCGTCGATCAGGACGCCGCCCAGCCAGTCCGGCAGCGGTGTCAGGACGGGGCGCAGCACGCCGGCCGCAGAGCCGATGAGGCGCTCCAGCCAGGCCTGCAGGGGGAAGCCGACCCGGTAGGTGAAGGCAAAGACGAGCGCCAGGATGGCGAAGAGAATGGGGATGCCGAACAGGGGACGCGTCAGGACGTGGTCGATCCGATCGGTCGTCAGAACCTCGCCCAGCCGGTGGCGCGAGACTGCCGCCCGGGTGACGGACTCGATCCACTCGTACCGGCCGGCCACCACGGCGTGCAACGAATCCTCATGCCGGACGAGGAGGGCTTGGATGGGGTTCCAGACCGCCTCCGGGATGACGCCCTCCATGATCTTCGTCACTTCCGGGTCGCCCTCCATCAGTTTCGTGGCCGTCCAGCGCACCGTATAGGGGTGCTCGACATAGGGGTCGATCGCGGCGGCGATCTTCCGGTAGATCTCTTCATGATCCGGATGGATCGCGGGAATGCGGGGATGGCCCTGTTCCTTCCCTTCGGCCAATGCCGTGAGGCGGGCCACCAGTTCCCGGATACCCCGGTTTTTCGTAGCCACCATCGGGACCACGGGCACCCCCAGCGCCCGTTCCAGCGCCTGGGGATCGACCTCGATGCCCTGGGCCTCCGCGACGTCCAGCATGTTCACGGCGACGATGACCGGCGATTCCAAAAGCAGGATCTCGGACAGGAGATAGAGGCCGCGCTCCAGGGCGGCGGCGCTGACGATCAGGATGATGACGTCGGGGTGGACGTCGATGATGAAATCGCGGGCCACCCGCTCTTCCTCCGAGGAGGCGGTCAGGCTGTAGGTTCCGGGGAGGTCGACGATCCGCATCTCGAACGCCTCCGTCGCGTGGGTGCCCTCCTTCTTTTCCACGGTCTTGCCCGGCCAGTTGCCGACGTGCTGGGAGAGGCCCGTCAGGATGTTGAACAGGGTGGATTTCCCCACGTTGGGCTGGCCGGCGAGCGCCACGGTCAACCCCCGGCTGGCGCGCCGGGGCGCGGGCGCCTCCGGCGCCTCCCGCAGATTGGAGGCGAGGATTTTTGCCGCCTCGCCGCGGCCAAGGGCCACGCGGGTATCGGACACCTGGAGGATCACCCAGCCCCCGCTGTTGTGCGTCACACGCACGCGGGCGCCCTGGGCGACCCCCATTCCAGCGAGCCGGCTCGTCAGGCCGCGGCCCCCGTTGACGGCGTGAATCACCCCCTCCTCCCCTTCACGGAAGGCGGTTATGGCTATCCTCTCGTCCTGCATCCCATCCTCATCCCGGGTTGCCCACGCCCGGCGCGAACGACGGCACGATTTCCCCGCATCGCGCCGGTCCCGTTCCCCCGCGGCGAAACCCTTTTAACGTGATTCACCGGTCTTGTCAAAGTCTTATCCGGACGCCGCCCGGGACGGAGACCGTCCGCGTTGCGTGTGCCCGTTTCCCCCCGGTCTTTTTCATTGACAAAGCGGTGATTTTGGGTGCAGGATGACCCATCCCATCCGCAAGATCGGCCGAAAGCCATGACCCGACACCTCCACGTCACCTGCGCCATCATCGAACGCGACGGACGGGTCCTGGCGGCGCAGCGCGGCGGAGGCGGGAGCATGGCCTTCAAATGGGAGTTCCCCGGCGGCAAGATCCGGCCGGGGGAGAGCCCGGAGGCCTGCCTGCATCGGGAACTGATGGAGGAGATGGGCCTGCGCATCGACGTGAAGCGCCCGCTCGACCCCGCCCAGCACCGCTACCCGTCGTTCGCCGTGACCCTGTACCCCTTCGTGTGCACGATCGCCGCGGGCGAGCCCGTGCTGAATGCGCACCGGGCCGTCGTCTGGCTGGCCGCGGAGGAGCTGCCCGCCCTGGACTGGGCCGAGGCCGATCGGCCGGTGATCGCCGCCTACCGCGAGAGCCTCCGCGGGGGCGATCCCTCTCCTCCGATACCGAAGTGAAACCGGGGGCTCATCCGCCGTTCGGGATGAGCCGGCCTCGTCAACTCCATCCAGAAGCATCTGACAACGATTCAGGGAGAATGCCATGAAAAAAGGACTTGGGATCGTCTCGGTGTTGATCGTCGTCGCCCTGGGCGCCTACCTTTGCTTCCAGGTCTTTTTCCGCATGGCCGTCCCCGGGGATACGGGGACGCTCGAAATCGACGGACTGCGGTCGGCGGTGGAGGTGCGCTTCGACGACTACGGGGTTCCCCACCTCTTCGCGAAAAACGATGACGATCTGTTCTTCGCCCAGGGGTATGTCGCCGCCCGCGAACGCCTGTTCCAGATGGAGATCTCGCGGCTGGCCGGCCGCGGCGAACTCTCGTCCCTGTTCGGCGAGAAGACCCTGGACAAGGACCGGTTCCTCAAGACGATCGGCATCCACCGCCTGGCCCGGACCGGATACGCGGCCCTGTCGCCCGAGGCCCGCCGGCTCACGGCGGCCTATGTGGCCGGGGTCAACGCCTGCATCCGGGACACGAAGCGCCTCCCCCGCGAGTTCATCCTCCTGGGGGCGAAGCCCGGACGCTGGGAGCCCGAGGACTGCGTCGCCACGGTCCTGCTGATGTCCTACAGCCTCACGCGGTCGGTGTACGTCGATCTGGTCCTCTACCGCATCGGCGAACGGAGCGGGGAGGGACTCGTCAAGGCGATCGCCCCGTCGTACCCCGATTTCGCGCCGACCCTGACGGGCCGGCGGCTGAGCCCGGTTCCCCGCGGCCTTCTGAAGGGCGTCTTCCACCGCTTCGCCGCCGCAGACCCCGGCGATATCGCTCCCGGCCGGCCTGTGCAGGAGATGCCGGCGAGCAACTGGATGATCTTCTCCGGCAGGATGACCGAGACCGGCAAGGCCCTGTTCGCCGGAAGCCCGGATCTGAAACCCACCCTGCCCGCCCTCTTCTACATCATGCATCTGAAGGGGGGGAGCTTCGATGTCGCCGGCGGGGCGATCCCCGGCGCGCCGGGGATCGGGCCCCTGGGCTACAACGGCCACATCGTCTGGAGCGCCGTCAACGGCAGGGGCGATGAGCTCGACTACTACGTCGAAAAGATCAACCCCCAAAACCCGGACCAGTACCTCACGGAAACAGGATACCGGACCTTCATGACGCGCGAGGAAACCCTGCGCATCAAGACCAAAGGCGGCCTCAAGCAGGAGACGTTCCTGGTGAAATTCTCCCGGCACGGGCCGATCGTCTCCGGCGTGATGCCGATGGCGCCGGCCCACTGCGCCATGAAATGGGCCGCCTTCGAGAATCCGGCCACCGACCTGGAGGGCTTGCTCCACCTGAACCGGGCCAAGAACTTTACGGCGTTTCGCCGCGCACTCAAATTCGTCCGAAACACCAACCTGGGGGTCGGCTATGCGGACCGGGAAGGCAATATCGGCTGGCAGTTCACCGCCTCGGCGCCGGTCCGCAAGAACGGGGACGGCTCCTATCCCGTGCCGGGCTGGACCGGCGCGTATGAGTGGACGGGGTATCTGCCCTACGAAAGGCTCCCCTACGATTACAACCCGGCGGCCGGATACGTGGCGTCGTTCAACAACGATCCGGGCAACGCGTCCGACCACCTGACCAACTATTATCTCTTCGAACGGGCCACCCGGTTCGGCAACATCATGAAGGAGCGCGGAGGCCGCAAGGTCGGCATCGAGGACTTGAGGGCCATGCAGCTCGATACCGTGTCCGTGGTGGCGCAGCGCTGGGTGCCGAAGATCCGGTCCGCCTGCGCCGACGAGGCGTATGCCCGATACACCGCCCTCTTCGAGGGCTGGAACGGCGCCATCGACATCGGCAGCCCCGCCGCCACCCTGTTCAACGCCTTTTACGCCCGGTTCCTCAAAAATACGCTGGGCGACGAGGTCGGGCCGAAACTCTGGGAGGAGGGTCTGAGCCAATCCTACCTCTTCTACATCCCCGACCTCGTCCTGGCCAGGATCGTGGATGAACCCGGCCACATTCTGTACGACGACACGGCCACCCGGGACCGGCGGGAGACCCGCGACGACATCATCCGGAAAAGCCTTCAGGAAGCCGTCGGGCAATTGACGGACCGGCTCGGCGACGATCCGCGGAAATGGCAATGGGGGCGCGTCCACAAGATGTATTTCGATCACCCCCTGGGGGCAAAGCTCGGGTTTTTCAACCTGAAGCCCATTCCGACCCACGGGGAGCATCACACGATCAACTCGGGCTTCTGGGACCTCAACCAGCCCTTCAGGATGGACGCGGGCGGCGTCATCCGTATCATCGTGGATTTCGCCCGCCCGGAGAATTCGACGATCATCAGTCCGCCGGGGCAGTCGGGGGTTTACAAGAGCCGGCACTACGACGATCTCGCGCAGCTCTGGGCGGACGGCGGCCAGATCCCGCTGCACTTCTTCACGGCGAGGGATCTCCCGAATGTCCTGAGGCTCCAACCGAAAGGACGGTAGAGGGGCGCCCGTCAGGGTCACCACGTCGTCCGTTGTGCTCACGCCGATCTTGGCGTCCTTGAGGGACGGAACGGCCGCCAGCTTCAGGTTGACTTCCGTCGTGATCGTGGCATCATCCACGAAGGCCGTCGCCTTCTGTTTGGCCACGCCGGCCGCCTTCCCCTTTGCCCCGACCTTGATATCCCCGACCGACTGCGCATAGGCCGTCGACACCCTTGCCAGACAAACGACGACGGCTGCGATCTACTTTTTCATGTGCTCCTCCTTTGAAAAACATTTTTCCGCTGCTTAGTCCATCCCGGAAAATGCAGCCAACGGGAATTATTGTCTTGACGCCCCGCCGTCTTTTGACTATGTTCTCGCCCGCGATCGATGCATGCATTATATGTAGCAAACCTATAGCAATGTTAATGGTTTAATGCATGACGACGAGCGCGTTGGAGAGATCACTACCGTCAGGAGGTTTTTTCATGAGGGATATTGTCAATCCCATCGAGATTCGCCTCACCCAGGGGGGCGGAACTCCCGTCGGCCTGAAAAAGGTCGCATCGCCCGTCATGAAGACGGACGCCTGCATCAACTGCGGCACGTGCCTTCGGGCCTGTCCCACCGGGGCGATCCATGAGCTCCAGCGGCAGATCTGCCGCCTCTGTCCGGACTGCGCCGACAGCCCCATCCTGTTCCCGCGGGACATGGAGGCGCTGACGGCGGAATCCTGCGCCGGCGCCTGCCCCATCGGTCATTATCCGGAGGGCTATGTCAACCAGGTCGCGGAGGGCGCCTTCGAAAAGGCGTGGGAGCGGATCATCGCCGTCAACCCCCTCCCCTCCGTGCTGGGGCGGATCTGCACTCGCCCCTGCGAGGACGCCTGCAAGCGGGGCAAGCTGATCGACGCCCCCCTGCCCATCCGGGCCATGAAGCGGCTCGTCGCCGACATGGCCTACGAAAAGGGCTGGGTCGAAAAGGGGTGTTACCCGCGCAAGTACGGCGAGCGCGTGGCCATCGTCGGCGCCGGGCCGGCGGGCGTCGCCGCCGCCCACGACCTGTCGATGCGGGGCTATGAATGCGTGATTCACGACGCGTCGCCGTCCTTCGGCGGGATGCTCGCGAAGTCGGTGCCGTCGTTCCGTCTGCCGGCCCAGGCCCTCGAACGGGATTTCAAGGCGATTCTGGCCCGGGGCGTGACCTTCCGGCCGAACATCGAGATCGGCCGGAACCCCTCCATCGCCGATCTGCTCGCACGCGAGTGCGACGCCGTCCTCGTGGCCGCGGGCGCCCCGAAGGGGGTCAAGCTCCCCATCCCCGGCGCCGATTTCATGGGCGTTTTCAACGCCGTCGATTTCATGGCCTCCGTCAAGGCGGGCTTCCCGCTCAAGGTCGGGGAGAAGGCGCTCGTCATCGGCGGCGGCAGCGTCGCCACCGACGTCGCCCGGACGCTGCTCAGGCTGGGCGCCTTCGACGTGGCCGTTGCCTGCGTCGAGGGGGAATGCGACATGCCGGCCTTCAGCTGGGAACTGGAGGAGGCCGAGGACGAAGGCGTCCGCTTCATCCGTTCCGCCGCTCCGGTCGCCATCGGCGGGGACTGGCAGAAGGCCCAGTGGGTGGAGATGGACCCCGTCACGCGGTTTGCCCTGGGCGAGTGTGGGATCGAATGCGACACGGACAGTGCGGGCAGGTTCCGCGTGGAGGCCGATACGGTCGTCTTCGCCGTCGGCCAGAGGCCGGACCCCGGCGTTTTCGAGAAGACGGCGGGGATCGAAATGGACGCGCGGGGGCGGGTCCGGATCGACCCGGCCACCCAGATGACGACCCTCGCGGGGGTGTTCGTCGCGGGCGACCTCGTCGAGGCCAGGGGATCCGTGGTCGAGGCGGTGGCGTCGGCGCGCCGGGCCGCCACGGCCATCGACGCCTACCTGAGGGGCCGGACCGCTCCGGCGCCCAAGGAAAAGGCGCCGGTCGGGGCGCCGATCGACGAGAAGATTTTCCCCGTGCGGCTGGAGAAGCTGAACGTTGCCGGCATTCCGGCCCTGCTGCCGGAGGACGCCGTGACGGGCTTCGACGAGGTGGAGGGCGCGATGGACGTCGCCCAGGCGGTCGAGGATGCCCGTCGCTGCATGAAATGCGGCTACGTCGATGTCCGTCATGACCTGTGCATCGGGTGCGGCACCTGTGCCGCGGTCTGCCCGCAGGGAGACGTCATCCGCATGGATCGGCCGCGCACGCCGGAAAACGCGGCGCCGGCCAAGGAGGTGCAGTCATGAAAACCTGGGATGTCATCGTTGTCGGAGCGGGGCCGGGCGGGAGCACGACCGCGGCCAGGCTCGCCATGGCGGGGTGCGACGTGCTTCTGGTCGACAAGGAGCGGTTTCCCCGGGAAAAGCCCTGTTCGGACATCTACGGACGCTACGGCGTCGATGCCTACAAGGAGATCGGCGCCTACGACGAACTGCTGGAGAAGGGCTTCCTCTTTCCGGAGCTGATGCTCACCTCTCCGGACTACACGGCGCTCAAAGGCCCGAACGTCCTGAGCGTCACCTGCCCCCGGCGCGTGGGGGACAACATCCTGAAGGAGGCCGCCGCGCGGCAGGGCGCCAAGGTGCTCGAGGCGTTCTGGGTGAACGATCTGATGATGGACCGCGGGCGGGTGGTCGGCGTCAAGGCCAAGTACGAAGGCAAGTTCGTCGAATACCCGGCCCGGATCGTCATCGGCGCGGACGGCAGCCACAGTTGGGTGGCGAAGCACCTGGGTCTGTTTTCGGACAACTACGACGAGGTGTTCCTGGCCGGCCGGGCCTACTACGCGGACTGCGATCCGCCGCTGAGGACGATGGAGGTGCACTACGATCCCTATTTCTTCCCGGGTTTCGTCTGCCTGAGCCCCCACCCGGGCTACGGCGACGTCGTCAACGTGGGCATCGGCTACCAGATGACACCGTACGTTCAGGCCCTGGAGGACGTCGAGGCGCTGACCCGGAAGTTCATCGAGACGAGCCCCTTCGGAGAGAAACTGCGCAAGGCCCGGAAGGTCAGCGACTGGATGGGGTGGCGCGTGCCGAGCGCCGGCCAGATCGGCAAGACCTACGCGGCCGGCGCCATGCTCATCGGCGACGCCGGCAGCTTCGTCGATCCCTTCATCCTCGAGGGCATCGCCAACAGCGTCCGGAGCGGCGGCTTTGCCGTGCAGACGGCCCTCGAAGCGCTCGAAAAGGGCGACTTTTCCGAGTCGTTCCTGTCGGTCTACGAGGCGCGCTGGCGGGAGAAGATGAAGCCTCGGCTCGACGCGCTCCAGCAGATGGCCCTGGTCGCCCGGAACGCGGAGATGCTCAACGCCACGTTCCAGAGCCTGAAGGCGAACCCGGCGGCGCTCAAGAAGATGTTTGGATAACGTTCATGCCATCCGTTGCGTCGGGGGGATCCGGGGGGATCCTCCCGGCCGGCGGCCGGCCTGAGGGTTGGGGGGGCGCCGCGCCGGCGCGGGACAGAAAGGAGGCATGGCATGGGAATCATGACGAGCGAAGCGTACCTGGCGAGCTTGGCGAAGCAGAAACCCGTGGTCTACATCGGGGGCGAGAAGATCCACGACGTCGTCCACAGTCCGTACTTCAGGATCTCCCTGGAAGAGATGTGCAAGTTCTACGATTGGGCGAACGATGAACGAACCGCCGCGGATTTCACGTTCCGGTCGCATCTCATCGACGACCGGGTGAGCTTCTGGACGCACCTTCGCGAAACCCCCGAGGACGTCCGCAGGATGATCGAGGTGATGAAGGCGCAGAACGCCCGCCATTTCTGCTCCATGTGCATGATCACGGGGCTCAACGTCCTCTGGGCGGTGACGTACGACATCGATCGGGCGAAGGGAACGCAGTACCACGAGCGGCTGAAGGCGTTTTTCCGGGAACTCCAGACGAACGATTTCCGCTACTGCATGGGCGTCATGGACCCGAAAGGAGACCGGTCTCTCGCCCCCTCCGCGCAGGCGGACCCGGACCTCTATCTGCGGGTGGTCGAGCGGAAGACGGACGGCATCGTCGTCAACGGCGCTAAGCTCCACACGTCCAACGCGCCCGTCACCCATTTCATCTTCACCTGCCCCTCGGGCGTTCTGGCGGAAGCGGACCGGGACTACGCCGTCTCTTTCGCCGTCCCGGTGGACACCCCGGGGATCACGTACATCACGCGACCGGCGCCGGGTCCCCCGGCGCCCAGGACGCTGGAGAGCCCGGTGAGCGGCCACATCGGATTCGTCGAGTGCCTGACCGTCTTCGACCATGTCTTCGTTCCGTGGGAGCGCGTCTTCATGTGCGGGGAATGGGAGTTCACGCCGAACCTGATCCGATACTTCTCGCCGTACGTCCGGACGTGCAAGGGGACCTGCACCTCGGCCCGGACGGACATCCTGATCGGGGCCGCGGCGCTCATCTCCCAATACAACGGGACGGCCCGGGCGAGCCACATCCGGAGCAAGCTGACGGACATGATGATCGCTTCGGAGATCGGGTGGGGGTGCGCCCTCGCCGCCGTCGCGAAGTCGGTCATGCATCCGAGCGGCATCCCTATCCCCGACAC
>Ga0116159_1003367_pt1 | contig 14354 bp, 11 predicted proteins | sample AD_JPNAS1_MetaG_FD_89878 | JGI IMG/M metagenome (GOLD analysis project Ga0116159, IMG submission 89878) | Active sludge microbial communities of municipal wastewater-treating anaerobic digesters from Japan - AD_JPNAS1_MetaG | ecosystem: Engineered > Bioreactor > Anaerobic > Digestate | place...
AAAATGTCGACTTAAGGCAAAGATGCAAAGCAGTGCAAATCGACACACTTGAAAAGCATATCGATCGGATGCCCGATAAGGCCGTTTCCTATGCCTATCTGGCCAGACTTTACGAGGGAAACAAAAACTGGGAAAAAGCGGCGATATTTTATTCCAAATCGCTTCAGATCAAACCGGATGATGCATCCGTTCATGAAGAACTGGCCAATAACCTGCGACGGATGGGGCGGATAAGAGAGAGCATTGATGAGTACCGAAAAGCCCTGCTCCTTAATCCCGATCTCGGAGGGGCATTGAACAGCCTCGGTTGGATTCTCGCGACCATTGGAGATTCCCGAATACGTGACAGCAGGGAAGCCGTGAAATTGGCAGAGCGGGTCTGCAAACTGACGAATTACAAAAACCCCTATACCTTGGATACCTTGGGCGCGGCGTATGCTGCGGGAGGCCGGTTCTCCGATGCGACGGCTGCGGTGGAGAAGGCGCTTCAACTGATGCAAGCGTCCGATGGCAAGAAGGACCGGATCGATGACGCGCGGGAGCGGTTGCAGTTGTATCGGTCGGGTAAGATGTATGTCAAGCCGGACCTGGATACGCCTTGACGCCGGTTCCGGTCTGGCGGATTACATTGCGGGAATGAAGAACGGGATCGTCCGCTCACAGATGTCCGATGTAAAAAAAACAGGCAAACAATGAATGCCGGGAGGTTATCAATCCCTTGGCGATGTTTTCGGGTGTAAGGCTTCCATCGGGCCCAAATATTAACTTTTTTTAGTTGCACTTTGCCTATAGATCGTTTATATAAGGTGCCGATTCATAGGAGGCTTGCCTTTCAGGCATCTCAGTTTTTCCGGTGAAGTCCGATGAAGAAAGATAAATAATCGGCTTTCCATAAGATCAAGATCCAAAAATTGAGAAAAGCGGTTGTTGCAGTAAGGAGCGTGGTCTAAAAGGCATAAACACAGGGTGGTTTGCGGCGCGTTATGGAAAACAAGGCCGTACTGCCCTTTTTTTGTGCCCGATTGACGGCGCTGTCTTTTGGTCGATGCTTTCCAGGCATTTGCCCTGTCGGTATTTGATCTTTCATTTTTGTACCAGCCCACATCCCGGGAGCCGATTAAAATCCTCTATCCAGGAAGGCTTTGTGCCCTTTCATCGGATTAAACGGTATCCGGATACAGGCAAGGTAGATTATTCACAGCGGAGAAGGTAACGAAATATGGATATGGTGTTGGTGCTGGAAGACGGTGCGGTTTTCAGGGGCGTTTCTTTTGGCGCGAAAGGGGAAGTATGCGGCTGGGTCCATGACGATCATCGGGTCGTCGGGTACCAGGAAATCCTGACGGACCCGGACAATGCAGGCTGCCTCGTCAATATGACTTATCCCCTTGTCGGGAATTATGGAGTTAATCAGGAGGATGCGGAGTCCGGTGCGGTTCATGCCGGTGCGCTCATCGTCAAGGAAAAAAGCCGGATTGTCAGCAACTGGCGGGCGACGGATACCCTGGAAAACCTGATGCAACACAGTCATGTAACGGGCATGGAAAAGGTCGATACCCGGTCTCTGTCTCTTTACATCCGCGATCACGGTGAGATGAAAGGGATCATCGGTTCTGCCGACGCACCGATACGTACGCTTCTGGACAAGCTGAAAAAATGGCAGGCACCAAAAATCAAGGCAGGTAAAGCCAATAAAAAAGCCTTTACCGGAACCGCTCGCTGCCGGGTTGCCCTTTATGATCTGGGGGTAAAGAACAGCACCCTCGCCCAGTTGACCCAGTGCGGTTGTGAACTGGTAAACGTTGCCCCTGGGACTCCATGGACGGAAATCCGGGCGCTTGATCCGGACGGTCTGGTCATTTCCAGCGGAGCGGGTGATCCCAATCAGGCGGGGGACGTGGTGGCGGAAATCGAAAAGGCGCTCGGCCAGGTGCCGATTCTGGGCACAGGTATGGGGGCGCAATTGATTTGGCTGGCCGCAGGCGGCGCCGTAACCCGCATGAAAGTGGGGCATCACGGCGGAAACTATGCGGTCCGGGATGTCGACGGCCGATCGGTCGCCATTACCGTGCAGAACCACAGTTATGTCATGACTGGCCGACCGGGGTTCAGGAAGGAATTCAAGGTTTCCCACACCAATGTCAACGACGGGACGGTTGAAGGGATTTCATCCGATACGTTGAGGGTTTTGGGGGTCCAGTTCACCCCTCTGTCGGACGAGACGGGTGCGCCGAACGCCGTGTTCGGGTGGTTGACAAACAAAACGGGAAAATAATCGGAAACGGGATCCAAAAATATGCCGAAACGGGAAGATTTGAAAAAGATATTGATCGTAGGTTCCGGCCCCATCGTAATCGGTCAGGCCTGCGAATTCGACTACTCGGGTTCACAAGCCTGCAAGGCTCTGAAAGAGGAAGGGTACTATGTGATTCTGGTCAACAGTAACCCGGCCACGATCATGACGGATCCGGACATGGCGGACCGGACTTACATTGAGCCGATTACGCCGGCCATGATTGAAAAGATCATCGAACGGGAAAGACCGGATGCGATTCTGCCCACCCTGGGCGGCCAGACGGGTTTGAACACGGCGGTGTTTCTGGCCCGGGCCGGAGTATTCGAAAAATACGGCGTGGAGGTGCTGGGGTCCGGCGCCGAAGCGATCGCCCGGGCGGAAGACCGGGATCTGTTCAAGACGGCCATGCAGGAAATCGGCGTTGGTCTTCCGGAAAGTGGAATCGCGACAACGCAGGAAGAGGGTATGGAGATCGGTTTAAGAATCGGTTTTCCCCTGATTCTGCGGCCTGCATTTACCCTGGGCGGAACGGGCGGCTCCATCGCCTACAACAAGGAGGAGTTGGAAGCCTTCGTCGCCAAAGGCATTGAGTACAGCCCCGTGGGACAGCTTCTGGTCGAACAGTCGGTGCTGGGGTGGAAAGAGATCGAGTTCGAGGTCATGCGCGACTGCGCCGACAACGTGATCATCATCACCTCCATGGAAAACGTTGACCCCATGGGTGTTCATACGGGAGACAGCGCCGTCGTCGCTCCGGCTCAGACCCTGACGGCGAAAGAGTACAAGCAGTTCACCGACCTCTGCCGAAAGATCATCCGGAAGATTGATGTGGCAGGAGGCGGCGTCAACATTCAGTTTGCTCAGAATCCGGACAACGGCGAGATCGTCATCATCGAGGTCAATCCCCGGCTGTCACGCAGTTCCGCCTTGGCCTCCAAAGCGACGGGCTTTCCCATCGCCCGCGTGGCGACGAAACTGGCCGTCGGATACACCCTGGATGAAGTGCGCAATGACATTACCGGGAAGACCACATGTCTTTACGAACCGACTGTCGACTACTGCGTGTTCAAGATTTCCCGGTTCACCTTCGAGAAATTTCCTCTGGCGGACCCGACCCTCAATACCTCCATGAAGGCCGTCGGCGAGGCCATGTCTATCGGCCGTAATTTCAAAGAGGCGTTTCAGAAGGGTCTTCGTTCCCTGGAAACGGGCCGGTTCGGTTTCGGCGCCGACGGGAAAGATATTCTGTTCCAGGGTGAGGAAGGTTTGGAACGGGTCCGGGAAAAACTTCGCATTCCCAACGCCGAACGGTTTTTCTATATCCGTTACGCCTTTCAGATGGGTTTATCCCTTGACGAAATTTATGATTTAAGCCGCATTGACCGATGGTTCCTCTTTAATATGAAAGAGATCCTTGATCTGGAAGGAGAACTTTGCGGATACCGTTTCCAGGGCGCCAAAAAGGATCTCAACGCCTGGAAAAAGGATTTCCCTGTCGAGCTTCTCCGGAAGGCCAAGGAGTTCGGTTTTTCCGATGTACAACTGGTCCATATACTGGGAACGTCGGAAACGGCCATTGAAGATTTGCGGAAAAAGAAGACGCTTCATCCTGTTTACAAGCTGGTCGATACCTGCGCGGGCGAATTCACGGCGGAAAAACCCTATTACTATTCATCGTATGAATCCGTGGAAGAGAGCGTTCGCAGCGACCGGCCCAAAGTGGTCATTCTTGGCGGCGGTCCGAACCGGATCGGACAGGGCATCGAATTCGACTACTGCTGCGTCCATGCCTCGCTGGCACTTCGGGAGCTCGGGTACGAAAGCATCATGATCAACAGCAACCCGGAGACGGTCAGCACGGATTACGATACATCCGACAAACTCTATTTCGAGCCCCTGACCCGGGAAGATGTGCTCAACATCATCAAGCTGGAAAAACCCGAGGGCGTTGTCGTTCAGTTCGGCGGTCAGACGCCGCTGAATTTGGCAGTGCCCCTGGAGAAGGCCGGTGTTCCCATCTGGGGGACCACGCCGGACAGTATTGATCGCGCGGAGGATCGAAAGCGCTTCCAGGTGCTTTTGAAGAAACTGAATTTGATCCAGCCGGATAACGGGACGGCCCGTTCCTATGCCGAAGCGAAAAAGGTGGCCAACAAGATCGGGTATCCCGTTGTGGTGCGGCCCTCTTATGTCCTGGGGGGGCGGGCCATGGAAATCGTCTATGATGATGAGGCCCTGGAAGAGTTTATGAAGAAGGCCATGCGTGTCTCTCCGGAGCATCCGATTCTGATCGATAAGTTCCTGGAAGACGCCATTGAAATCGATGTGGATGCCATTTCCGACGGCGAGACAACCGTGATCGGCGGTCTTTTAGAGCATATCGAAGAGGCGGGTATCCATTCGGGGGACAGCGCCTCGGTTATGCCGCCCTATACACTCGATGCCAAGCTGGTCAGTGTCATCAAAGAAAATACCTACGCCCTGGCACGGGAACTGAAGGTCAAGGGTCTCATGAACATCCAGTACGCCATCCGCAACGACATCATCTATGTGCTGGAAGTGAACCCCCGGGCTTCCCGGACGGTTCCCTTCGTCAGCAAGGTAACCGGGGTGCCCCTGGCGAATCTGGCCACCAAGATCATGGCGGGCAAAACCCTGAAAGAACTGGGTTTTACGAAGGAAGTGAATGTGAACCATGTGGCGGTAAAGGAATCCGTCTTCCCCTTCTCCCGGTTCCCCGGGGTCGATGCCATTTTGGGACCCGAAATGAAGTCAACCGGCGAGGTCATGGGCATCGATACGACCTTCGGTATGGCTTTTGCGAAATCGCAGATTGCCGCGGGCACCATTTTGCCGTCGTCCGGCAAGGTCTTTCTCAGTGTAAACAATAAGGACAAGCGTCAGATTGTGTTTTTGGCCAAGGAACTGGAGCATCTCGGCTTTACGATCGTCGCCACCGGCGGTACGGCGACGGTCCTGAAAAACAACGACATCAACGTGACGGTCTTGCCTAAGATATACGAGGGCCGGCCGAATGTGATCGATTTGATGAAAAACCGGGAAATCGCCATGATCATCAATACGTCCGCCGGAAAGAAAACCCGCGAGGACACGGCCGTTATTCGTTCCACCGCGGTTTTTCACAGTGTGCCCCTGGTGACGACCCTTTCCGGCGCCCAGGCGGCGGTGAATGCCATCAAGGCTTTGAAGAAAGGCGAGTCGTCGGTTAAGACGATCCAGGAATACCACCGCGAAATTTGATGCGGGAGCGGCGTCGGAAACGGAGAATCTGCCGGTTTTTCCCGGTGGGTTAAATAATGCTGAACAGTAAACGGTAGGAAGGGAGAATAATTTTGGAAGTTAAAGTATTCGACAATGATGTGGAGAAGGCCCTGAAGATTTTGAAGAACAAGCTCTCGAAAAGCGGCCTGTTCAAGGAATTAAAGGTCCGCCGGGCTTATGAAAAGCCCTCCGTGAAAAGGAAAAGGAAAACCATCGAAGCCCGGCGCAGACTGGCGAAGGTGCAGCGGAGAAGAAACACCTGAGAAGGATGTCGAAACCCGGTCAAGAGGCAGCCGCCTTGATCATATGGCAGGGTTGCGCCGATGCGGATAACCCTTTGCGGGCGTCAAGCAACACGGAAACGTGCCATGCAACACGGATGCAGCACACGGTGAACCTTGTCCGTCTGAGTCGGACGGGGCACCACCAGCAACCAGAGGAGGGAGGTTAGGGTGGAAGACAGACAATACCTGTTGGATAGTCTGAGACCGGCGGAGTCTTGGCGGATTTTCAGTATCATGGCGGAGTTTGTCGATGCCATCGACACACTCTCCCGAGTGCATCAGGCCGTAACAATTTTCGGCTCGGCCCGGGTCAAGCCCGGTACGCCTTTCTATGAGAAGACGCAATACCTCGCTGGAAAACTGGTGAATAACGGATTCAGCGTGATCACCGGCGGCGGGCCCGGCATTATGGAAGCGGCCAACAAGGGCGCGACGGAAGCGGGCGGCACGTCCGTCGGCATGAATATCCAGCTTCCCTTTGAGCAGAGGCCGAACCCCTACGCCAATATCGCCATCAATTATCATTATTTCTTCATTCGCAAGGTCATGTTCGTCAAATATGCCATGGCCTATGTCATCCTCCCCGGCGGATTCGGGACGATGGATGAACTCTTCGAGGCCCTGACCCTGATCCAGACCAGGCGCATCAAAGGATTCCCGGTGATTCTGATGGGGAGCGAATACTGGCGCGGCCTGATCAACTGGTTGAAAAACACCATGCTGAAAGAGGACATGATTCTCCCGGCCGATTTGGACCTGTTTCAGGTCATTGACGATCCCGACGAGGTGGTCAAGCATATCAAGAAATTTGTCATTGTGTAGTCTACCGCAATGATGCGGCGCCCGGGTTTTTCCGGTCATTAAAGTGCAACAGCGCCGTCTGTTTATTTCTTCCTCGATATTCTTTCCGGCGCTCTTGATGAGCGGATAAAAATAAAACAGTGCTTTCGTATGGTTACGGAACAATCCGAGATAGATCAGCGCCGCGTTCTGGGCGATATCAAGCGGGGAAAGATCAGCCCCGTTTATCTCCTCCATGGAGAGGAGGAGTTTCTTCTGGCGGAAGCCGCAGAAGAAATCACGGCGGCCATTATCCCCGCAGGTGATCGGGAGTTGAACCTGTTCACCCTGCCCGGGGGACCGGACGAAATGGAGCGCCTCTGCGCCACGCTGGTCCTTCCGCCCCTGCTTTCCGGAAGAAAACTGGTCGTGGTGCGTGACTCGCACCTTTTTCACTCCAAACAGACACTGGGGACGCTGGTTAAGGGAATTCGGACGCAACTGGACAAGAATCCGGCCAAAGCGGCGGCGGCGTTCCAGACCTTTTTGGGGACGGCCGGATGGAAACTGGAGGATCTGCGGGACGGCGGCTGGAAAACCATCTCGGATGAAGACTGGAACCGTCTGGTTGATGGAAACGGCAAGGATGAACGGGAAGCCTGGTTGCCCCGGGTGATCGATCTGTGCCTGGCCGATCCGGGATGCGGCCGGATGGCGCTCGGGGATGAAACGCTTCTGGAAGAATTGCTGCGTCGACGGATGCCGCCGGAGAATCACCTGCTGCTCGTCGCGGAAGCGGTTGATCGACGCAAGAAACTGTTCAAGGTCATTTCAGAAACAGGGGTGGTCCTTCACTTTCCGAAGATCAAGACAGAGCGCAAGCAAAAGGAACACCTGATGGATCAGGTGCGGGCCATGCTGGCGGAGCAGGGGAAAAAGGTGACTCCTGAGGCCTGGGAGGCCCTGGGGCGTAAAACCGGATTTCAACTCCGGGAATCTGTTCAGGCCGTCGAGAAGCTGGTGATTTTTATCGGGAATAAGCATACCATCGACGAGGGGGATGTCGAGGCGGTAGTCGGAAAATCCCGGGAAGAGACGGTTTTTCAGCTTATTGCGGCCCTGACGGAGAAAAATCTGGCGGGGAGCCTCCACATCTTACAGGAATTGATCCTCCAGGATGTACCCTATCTGATGATCCTGTCCATGATCAGCCGGGAAATCCGGCATCTGCTTCAGGCGAAGCTCCTGCTTCGCTCCGGTGTCCTTCCGGCCTATCGATTCGACATGGATTATGGCGCGTTCCAGCAGAAAATATATCCCGTACTGAAAGAGTTAACCGTTCAGGCCGGAAAAAAGGACATGGGCCTCATCAGTCAGCACCCCTTCGCCGTCTTTCAATCCCTGAAGAGTTCCCGGCGTTTCGCCGATGAGGCATTGCTGGAGCACCTGGATCAACTCGTGCGGATCGATATGCTCATGAAGTCGACCGCCCGGGACGAACGGCTCCTGATAGAGCGCTTTCTCATTTCCGTCTGTTCCGAAAAACAGCCCGCCCAGGCGGCGCGGGGAGGCAAGGGGTAAGGCCGCCCCATCCATCCTCCACATCGGGGTGCGTCACAAAAAAAGAATTGACTTCCCCTTTGTTTTCTGCTACTTAGCTGTCGCCGTGTCGGCATGTCAGCGGAGATAAAAAAACCGAATCATATTATAAGGAAGGAGTATTGTAATGGAGATTAAGAACGTATGCGTATTGGGCGCCGGCCTCATGGGCAACGGCATTGCCCAGGTCTGTGCCCAGGCGGGCTTCAATGTGACCATGCGGGATATCGAACAGCGGTTCATCGATAACGGCATGAACACGATCCGGAAGAACCTGAGCCGGGAAGTGGAAAAGGGCAAGCGGACCCAGGAGGAAATGGACGCCGTCATGGCCCGGATCAAACCGACCCTCGACCTGAAAGAGGCGGCGGGAAACGCCGATGTCGTCGTGGAGGTCGTTGTGGAAGTTCTTGGCATCAAGAAGCAGGTGTACAAGGAACTCCAGGAAGTCGTCCCGGCCCACTGCCTGTTCTTCACCAATACCTCCGGTTTGAGCATCACCGAAATGGCGTCCCTGACGGACCGTCCGGAGCGCTTCATCGGCACCCATTTCTTCAATCCCGTACCGGTGATGAAACTTCTGGAACTGATTATGGCCTATGAGACCTCGCAGGAGACCATGGAAATCGCAAAGGCCTGGGCCGAAAAACTCGGCAAGGAAGTGGTTATTGTCAACGAAGGCCCCGCTTTCGTCGTCAATCGCGTGCTGTGCACCATGATCAACGAGGCGTTCTTCACCCTGGGCGACGGCCTGGCCACGCCGGAAGGGATCGACAAGGCCATGATGCTGGGCTGCAACCACCCCATCGGCCCCCTGGCACTGGCCGACCTGATCGGCAACGATACGCTGCTTCACATCATGGAAGGTCTCCATGCGGAACTCGGCGACAAGTACCGCCCGGCTCCCGTTCTGGTGAAGCTGGTCCGCGCCGGCCGCCTGGGACGTAAATCCGGCAAGGGTGTTTACGATTATACGAAGAAGTAAATTCCTGAAACGGCTTTAGAATTCTAAAAAATGGCAAGGGCGGGTCCGCACAGCGAACCCGCCCTTATCTTATTTTTCTCATTCTGAGTCCTTCGCTTTGCTCAAGGATAAACGCCGCGAAGAATCTAATCATATCATGATTTTATAGGTAGAGATCCTTCGGCTACCGCCTCAGGATGACATTGCGACACAGTCTCTGAGTCGAAATGACAACAGCAGCAAGGATGCCATGCCGGGCTCCGACCCGGCATCTAATCGCAGGGCGTTTCCTGCTGGAAATGGATGACCGGTTGCGCTACGCTTGTCCGGAATGACTCCGTTTAAGCGTTCAGGTAAAAAAAATGCAGGCGTGAGTCTCCAGAGGGCGATCCTTTATTTGTTATCCGTGAGTTTTTCCTTCATCGCCCGGATGGTTTTCCCGTAATCGCCGCTGCCGAAAACGGCCGCGCCGGCCACAAAGACATCCGCCCCGGCTGCGGACACTGTTTCGATATTGTCCGGGGTAATGCCGCCATCCACTTCCAGAATGACCGGTTGTTTCAGGGAGGCGATCATGTCCCGGATTTTTTTAATCTTGGACACGGATGAGGCGATGAACTTCTGGCCGCCGAATCCGGGGTTGACCGTCATGACCAGCACCAGATCACAGTCCGGGAGAATCTCCTCCAGGCATGAAACCGGCGTCGCCGGATTGAGCGACACCCCGGCTTTGATTCCTTTTTCCTTTATACGGTTGACTGTCCGGTTCAGATGGGTAGCCGCTTCCACATGGACCGTCAGGATGTCGCTTCCCGCATCGGCGAAGGCGTCGACATAGCGGTCCGGGTCTTCGATCATGAGGTGGACGTCGAAGGGGAGGGCGGTCGTCTTCCGCAGCGCCTTCACGACGGCGGGACCGATGGTCAGATTCGGGACAAAATGACCGTCCATGACGTCGATATGAATCCAGTCCGCCCCGGCGGCTTCGACGGCCTTGATCTCTTCGGCCAGGCGCCCGAAATCGGCGGACAGGATGGACGGAGCGATTTTTTTCATGGGTCTCCTTTGTTGTCAGTCATTCCGGCGGAAGCCGGAATCAATTTACAGGGATTATGGTGCTGGAAATGGGTTCCAGATCAGGAGACGGTGTCGTAATACCCAATTGACGTTCAAAGTCATTCTGAGCGAAGCGAAGAATCTCGTTATTATGGACCGTTGCAAGAACAAGATTCTTCGGCTGACGCCTCAGAATGACATTGCGACACAGCCTCAAGGTCCGGGACGACAGTTTATGTTTTTTATTCCCGTATCTATCGAAAATTCAAGTCTTATCAGTTATTCCCATGTATTGATTTAAGGCACACCGATACACCATGGCCGTCCTTCCGTCAAGGAGAAAAGGCCTTGACAGGGCCGGGGAAAATGAAGAAGATGCGCGCCATGATGGTCCTGTACAACATAATCCTCTTCGTCACCGCCCTGTTCCTGTTTCCGTATGTTGCCGTGAAAATCGCCCTGACGGGAAAGTATCGCCGGAGCATCGGTCCGAAGCTGGGTTTTGTGGATGAAGATCGCTTCCGGGCCATGAACGGCCAGCCCCGCATCTGGGTCCACGCCGTATCCGTCGGCGAGGTGACGGCGGCGGCGCCCATTGTGACGGCCCTTCAGGATCGATATCCCAAAGGTTGTATCGTCGTCTCCACAACAACGGAAACGGGGCGGCTCATGGCCGAACGTCTCATTCCCGCCGCCACGGCCCTGATCTACTTCCCGCTGGATATTCCCTGGGTCGTGAAGAAGCTGATTCGTCTGGTCCGCCCCTCTGTCTTTGTTCCCGTCGAAACGGAACTCTGGCCGAACTTCCTCCGCGTCTGTCGTAAAATGGGTATCAAGGTGGTCATGGTCAACGGCCGCATCTCGCCCCGTTCATTTAAGCGGTATCACAGAACGCGGTTTTTCTGGAAACCGGTGCTGGAAAAGCTCGACCAGGTCGGGGTGATTTCGCAGACCGACCGGGACCGGATTGTGGCCATGGGTCTCCCGGCGGAGAAGGTACACATTCAGGGGAACGCCAAATACGACGGTCTGGCGGCGACCGCCTCGTCCCGTCTGCAGCAGGACATCGCATCCCGACTTAATTTTTCCGGGAAAGAGAAAATATGGGTCGCCGGCAGCACCCATGAGGGAGAGGAAAAGGTTGTCCTCAGCGTTTACCGGCGCCTGCTGGAAACGCACCCCGACCTGAAGCTCATCCTCGTTCCCCGCCATATCGAACGACGGGACCGGGTCATCACCCTGCTCCGGGAGGCGGGTTTTGCGGATTTCATCACCATGCGGGAGATCAATGACGGAAAAAAACGATCGGACGAGAGGGTCGTCCTGATCGATGTCATCGGTGAGTTGTTTAAAACCTACAGCCTGGCTACGGTGGTTTACTGCGGCGGGTCCCTGGTGCCCCGCGGCGGACAGAATATTCTGGAACCCGCGGCCTGGGGGAAGGTCGTCCTCTATGGCCCTTCCATGGAGGATTTTACCAATGAGAAGGCGCTCCTGGAAGGAGCCGGTGCGGGTTTATCCGTCACAGGGGAAGCCGATCTTTATACGAAAATCCACGATTTGCTTCAGCACGCCGAGAATCTGCGGGAACGGGGCGCCAGGGGGCGGGACGCCGTCATTGCGAACATGGGGGCGGCGAAACGCTATGCGGCCATGGTCGGCAGGCATCTCCCAGCCAGGTCTCCAGGCGTTCCAAAAGGGCGGGGAGGGTCTCCGGGGAAAGGGCCGAAATCGAAGTCGCCGCGAAGCGGCGGCAAAGATTAGCCAGGACCTCCTTATCGGGAAAGCAATCCTCCTTGTTGAAAATCCGGAGCGTCGGTTTATCCAGAATGCCGATCTCCCCCAGTACCTTTTCCACCGCCGTGATATGACTCTCGAAATTCGGATTGCTGACATCGATCACATGGAGCAGGGCGTCCGCCTCGTGCAATTCCTCCAGGGTGGACCGGAAGGCCGCGAAGAGTTCCGGCGGGAGGTCCCGGATGAAACCCACCGTGTCGGTGACGACCGCCTCCGTGTCCCGGGGAAAACGCAGACGGGCGCTTTTCGGATCCAGGGTGGCGAAGAGACGGTTTTCGACGAAGACCCGGCTTTTGGTCAGGGCGTTCAGTAAGGTCGATTTCCCGGCGTTGGTGTAACCGACGATGGAGATGACCGGGAGTCCTGCCTTGCCTCGTTTGCCCCGCCGCTGGCTTCGGGCCTGGCCGATATCCTTCAGCTCAGCCTCCAGACGGTGAATCCGCTCCCGTACCCGGCGCCGGTCCACCTCCAGTTTTGTTTCCCCGGGGCCCGTACCGCCGATTCCCCCCGCCAGCCGCGACAGAGAGGTGTCCCGGCGAACCAGGCGCGGCAGGCGGTACTTCAACTGGGCCAGCTCCACCTGAATTTTCCCCTCCCGGCTCCGGGCCCGATGGGCGAAAATATCGAGGATCACCTGGGTCCGGTCGACAATCCGCAATTCCGTGAAATCCGTAATGGAACGGATCTGGGCGGAGGTCAGCTCATGGTCGAAAACAAGGAGATTGGCCCCGATCTGGAGGGCCCTGATCACGATTTCCGAGAGTTTGCCCCGACCGACGACGTATTTCGGGTCCGTCTGAGGCCGGTGCTGCAGGATGGTGTCGAAAACCTCGACCCCCGAAGTGACCGCCAGTTCCCGGAGTTCTGCGAGAGCCCCTTCGCTGTCAAAGGCGGGGTCCGTTTCCGCGCGAATTAAAAGCGCCCGGTCTTTGGCTTCGACTTTCCGGGTCCGTTGCTTGCGGGCGAATTCTCCTTCCAGGGCCTGGATGAAGGATGGAAAATCCCAGTTCACGGCCGAGGGTCGGACCGGATCAAGAATTGCCCAGTAACGCTCCTCCTTGTTTTCCGGAATCAGATGGGCCAGGTGGACCAGACCCGGGAGTCCGTCCGCCTCCACGTCCACCGCCGCGATCAGATCGAGGCGCAGCAGGGCCAGGTCGGTCAGGTCGTCCGTTGTCAAAGCTTCCCGGGCGAGATGGCTGTGCACGAGGCGGAGTCCCCGGAAACGAACGGAGGAGGTGCGGAAGGACGACAGGTCGGGGATGAAGATTTCCCGGGCCGTGCCGACGATGACGTAGGCGATCTCTCCCCGGCGGGTAATCAGCAGGCCGACCTGGCGATTGATTTCATGAGATATTTCGGTCAGTTGTCTGGCCAGGTCATGGGTCAGGACCTGAGCCGGCGGGACCCGGCGACGGTAGAACTGTTCGATCCGCCGAAGCTGCTCCGGTTTCAAACCGCTGGTATGGCCGTGTATCTTTTGAATAGGAAGCCTCTAAAGCGTTTATCGGTTTGACAGGAAATCTTCCATCGTGATGCCCAAGTCTTTTATAATTTGCCGCAGCAGTAAAGGGGAAAGGTCTCTGCCGGGATGGTAAGGGGCGGTGGTACAGCGCCCGTCTTCATGGCGGAATTGCTTGTGGGAACCCCTTTGCCTGACTTCGGCAAAACCCATTTTTTCAAGAATTGCCGCAACTTCCTGTGGCTTGAGAATCGGATATTGCGGCGTCATCCGGCGACCATCACGGTTTGGGTGCCGACAAATTCCGCTGATAACTCCGGTTCGCCGTCTTCAAGGAGCATACCGATGACTTCCCGAAGGTTTTCATGCAGTTCGTCCATGGTATCCCCTTGCGAATAGGCTCCGGGGAATCCGGGCACATACCCCACATAAAGTCCCGTGTCCCTGCATCTTTCAACGACGGCGGTATAGATTTTCATTTGCTGACTCCCCTCATAAAGCATAGGCCGACTGATTGAAATCGTTCGCATGTAAGTGTTGGGTGGATCATACAAAAAAAACGCCGTTGCGTCGATACATTTTTCCCTGTGGAGACCGCATTGCGATAGAACACCACCCGAAGAATCTTGCTGTGTCAATACAACGAAATGATGAGATTCTACACAGGGGTTATCCTTATATTTCTATGTCATTCCGGCGAAGGCCGGCATCCGTGCGCCTGGGAGCAGGCGCGATCTGAGAGGTGAAAGTCCTCTTCCGAGAGATGCCCACTTTCGGTAGCCGAAGGTAACTGCGTCGTCGTGAGGCGGGGTGGAGAGCAACCGGAGGGCG
>Ga0116159_1003374_pt1 | contig 14342 bp, 10 predicted proteins | sample AD_JPNAS1_MetaG_FD_89878 | JGI IMG/M metagenome (GOLD analysis project Ga0116159, IMG submission 89878) | Active sludge microbial communities of municipal wastewater-treating anaerobic digesters from Japan - AD_JPNAS1_MetaG | ecosystem: Engineered > Bioreactor > Anaerobic > Digestate | place...
CGTGTCGTCGAGATCGAAAACGCACAGCGTCTTTGACGCTTGCGCCGTCGGTGTTTCTTGTGTCATTTGTTTAGTTGTTTCGGATTTGCGACCTCGGCGTAGCCGCACACGTCGACGTCGTCGAGATTGTGCGCGCTCAGCGCCCGGAACCACCACTTGTCGGCGCACAGCTGCGCGTCGTGCTTCCAGAAGCCGTCGAGCAGCGTCGTCATCGCAACGACCTCTTCCCTCGAGTGCGGATCGATGACAAAGAAGCGAAACGCGCCCGGATAGTACGGCGACCAGTGCACCAGCTCGAGCACGTCGCGCGGACACGCGTAGAAGAGGCCCATGTTGTTTTCGCTTCCCATGACAAAAAACAGAAAGCGGTGTTTGTTGCTGGCGCACGGCGACGACGTGCAACGCGCAGCGCCGTGCTCGGCTTCGATCTGCTGCGCACGTTCGAATTGCAGCTCGGCCGTCACACCCGACGGCGCCGGCAGCGCGGTAAACACGGACGCAGGGAACTTTTGCGCAAACGTCTTCTCTGTGAACTGGCACTGGCCAAAGCTCATCGCGTTTCGAGTTCAGTCACACGGCGCGTCAGCGCAAGCTTCTTCCTTGCTTCGTACTCGTCGAGCGTCGCCTCTTGCGCAATCAGACAGCGCAACGCCGCTTCGAGATTCGCCGCCACCCAGCTGTCGACGTCGGCGTAGGCCAGTTGCACGGTGCTCTTCTCGTCCGGCGTGCTCTCGACAACGTATAGATCAACGACTCTCCTCCTCACGTCGGTCGACGGCTTTTCGCGGTGCACAACGCCAATGTAGAAGCGATCCGGTTCGACAATGGCGTCGCCAAACACGACGCCGTACGTGCAACTGGTGTCGCGCGGTGCAGCATGCCGCTGGCCGATCGAAATACAAAGATCGCGACTCATATTGCGGTTGGTGTGTGCGGAGTAACAACAAACAAACACAAACAATATGACCGCACGCGTTGGAGCTCAAGTTGTCTTTCTATCGCCGTCCAACCACGATCGCGTGCTGGGCGTCATCAAGGAGCAGGTCGACACCAACTTTGGCGGCGTGTGGCGCGTCAAGCTCGACGACCAAGACAACGAGATCTTCATCAGGCCAACGGTGTCGGAGCGCGCCGGCGTCGAGAGCTTTGAGTTTGTGCGCAACGTCGACGGCGCGTGGCCGCAGGTCGACAACGGCAACTCGTGGGTCTTTATCATTGGCAGCAAAGCCTATCCGACGAGGGCGTCGGCGGAGAAATGAACAAAAAAAACGCGTTTCATTTCTTTGGTTGTAGCGTTGTCGCCATCTTGACAACGACCGGTTTCAAGTGCAGCACGCTGCGCGACGACGCACAGAGGCCGATCTTGTCGGCCGCTTTCGCCCACTGATCGGTGGCGGTTGGTCGGTGCAGCGTCGACGAGAGCAGCACGTTGGCGGAGCTGCCCGACGACCAAACAAACGGCATTCGCATCTTGAGTTCGCTGGCGACGAGCGTCTTGGACGCGACGTGTGTGTTGACGCTCCGCAGGTGGCCCGAGCTGCACGGCATGCCGATCAGCGTTGCTTTGCCGTCGGGCGTCTTGGGCGGCGGCCGCGACGACGGGCCGTAGAGCGAGACGCCCAACTGCGGCGTTTCGCGAAAAACAAAGCCATTCGTGTCGCTGTGCACCGACGACATCTCGCTCAGGAAGGCGAGGTCGCGACCGCCCGGCGCGACGTTGTCGACGTCGTTGACGACCGACTTGACGAGTCGCTGGTTGGCGAGCAGCGCACCGACGTTCTCGGCCACCGTCGACTTGCTGCCGCTGGCCACGCTGCCGAGACCGCTGGCGCGAATCGTCTGCAGCACGACGCGCGCACACGCGTCAATCTGCCGATCGCGCAGCGCCAACATCTCCGAGTCGCCGACAAACAGCTCGCGCCACGTCGTGTGCGGCGACGCCATGCCGACGCGCGTCGGGTCGCTGTTGAAGTTGGCCTCTGACAACTTGTAGATGTACTCGGCCGACTTGTGCGGGTCGTCGCTCTTGGCTTCGTTGATTTTCGCGCGGATCTTTGCCGCGACCGCCGGATGCGAGACGCGCGCCACGACCCAGAACGACTTCTCGTAGCCGGTCGCCGAACGCGTCTCGGTCGCAAAGACGCCGCTAAAGTTGTGCACGCTTGAATTGATCACGTCGTCGCTCATCAGCGCGTTGAAATTGCCCGCGATGGCAGCGTAGTTGCTCGCAAAGTGTGTTTCGCCAACGACCTCCAACTCGTCGTCGCCAGCCGCCGCCCGCTTGGCAGTGACAAAGCGACTGTTGGCGCCGGCGTCGAGCGGAAACGCCATCGTCGTGGCGTACATGTCGTGCGAGAAGAGCGCCGGCACGACGCACGACTGCGAGTCGACGGTGAATTGGAAGCCGGTCGGTGTGTTGCTGCGTCGCATCGCGTCGACTTCGCTCCAGCTCGACGACCAGATGACGCTCTTGCACGCTTCGCCGTGCTTAAACGCTGCGATTGTCATCGCCGTTTGCGCCGGCATGCTCACCGCGTCGCCGGCGAGAAACGACTCGTCGATTTTCTGTGCCGACGCCAGCAGCGGATTGTCGCTTTTGTCGTACGTGTAAAGGAGGCTCATTCGGAAGGCGGCGGCGGGTCGTCTGACAATCGACCGGCGAGAAAACTTATCGCGCACCCAAATAGAAACTCGGTCTGCTTTTCACTCGCGCAAGCGCGCCAAGCAATCGGCAAACGAAGGAATGTAATCTTCGTCGTCTTCGAACAGCCGAGTCTTGGTCTGTGTTTTTTCGTTTTTGACGACGACAGGAGTGACGTCGACAGGAGCGACGTCGGCAGAAGTATTTGGTGGCTTAAACGGCGTCGTGTTCACCGTTGTTGTCGATTGCTGTCCGCGGTTGCGCTTGTTTGTTGTCGGCGTAATTGGATTGTCATCGTCAGGCTCGGTGTTTCGGGCGATACTTGTGACGACCCTTTGCAAGTCTTTCGAACCGAGAAACTGCGTCAAGTAGCCATTGATTTTGCGGTTGACTGCCTCGTTGAGTGACTTGTCTTCTTTCGCCATTACACTCTTAACCGCGCTGTCGAGCGAATTGATCTTGTCGGCCAGTTCGCGAAAGTCGTTCTCGTCGGTCTGTCGGCTGTAGACGAGCTGTGCGAGCTGCGCCTCGAGCGTCGTCGTGTTGGCGACGTCGCGCGTCAGATCCGAGATGACCTTTCGCGCCTGCACGCCGGCGAGCTCCGACTCGGCTTTGCGTCGCTCAAAGTTGGCCTTCTTCTCTCTGATTTGCGTCGCGAGATCGTCGATCGTGTCAACTTCAGCCTTGATAAAATCGAATCGCTGTTTGACCGACGTCGCTGTCTGTTTGGCCGACGCGGCAAGCGCATCGAGGTTTGTGTCAAATTGTCCGATTTTTTCCGTCGTCTCGTTGTACTGTCTGAGCTCTTGGTTGTAGGTGTTTTCGGCGGCAGTGTTGCTCCTCTGCACAGCAGCCAACGTTTTCTTGTACTCCTCGAGCGCTCTGGCAGAGGTATCAAAGTCCTTCTGTGCGGCGTCGATTTTGCGTCGCAACTCGGGCGCCTGCTTGGCGGCGTCTTTGGCTTGGCGGTACAAATCGGCGAGTTCGTCGACCGTTTTCCTCACGTCGTCGACCTTTTCGAATTGCGCCTGCGCGCGTTGTTGCAGATCGTCGACGTTTGGCAAATTGCTCAGCGACTTGTCGGCGGCGGCGAAGCGCGCCTCAAACTGCGCGGCGGTGCGCACGAATTTGTCGGCGTTGCTGAGCAGCGTCGCGAGCTTCTTGTCGAGCCGACTCGCTTCGCCTTCGACCTGTTCGGCGCGCTTCACCTCGTCGAGCAGCGCCTTGACCGAGTCCTGGTACTGACCCTTGACCGCTTCGATCTGCATCTTGGCTTCCTTGAGTCGCTCCAGATCGCGCTTCTTTGTTTCGGCTTCGCTCGTCGCCGCGTCGTCGGCGCGCAGGCGCTTGCGGTACGCCGCCAGCTGCGCCTCGATGTTGGTCTTGATTCGCTTCAGCGCCTCGAACAGCTCAAATATCACCGGCGCGCCGATCTTCAAGCCGATCTCGACCTGCCGTCGTTCAAACACAAAGAGTGGCTCGAACGCGTTGCGCACGTCGCCCTGCAGTCGCTCCAGCGAGCGGAAGCCGGCCAGCGTCGCTTCGCCCTTGTTCAGATCGGCCAGCATCGCCGACGCCGTCGACGCGAGCGACGCAAACGCCTTGGCGTTGACAAACAGCGCCCGCACGTCGTCGACGACGCGTCGCCACTCGCCCAGCAGCTTGTTTGCAGCGGCAAACTCGTCGACGCGCACGATGCCGTCGTCGGCTTTCAGCACCGCGATCAGCGCCGGCTTCACGGCGGGCGCCTCGGAAATGCCGACGCCGAGCAGCAGGCCGCGCACATCGAGTCGCTGCAGTTGGTCGCGAAACTCGTCGATGACGTCGCCAACGAGCTCGAGTTCGGGCCGCGTCATTGCGCCGATCGCCTTTTCGAGTTGCGCAGGCCTGTCGCCCAGCTCGAAGCGCGTCTTTGCCTTGCGCAGCGTGTCTTTGACGTACGCCTCGAGCGCGGTTTTAAAGTGCAGCGCCTTGTTGAGCGTGGCCTGCTCGTCGCCAAAGGTGGCCGGACCGAACGCCGGCGGCAGCGCATCAAACAGCGTCACGTATTTTTGGCGTTCGACGAGCGGCATGGCAAAGATTTGCTCGATCGTTTGCGCAAACGCCTGCTGCAAGAACAAGAGCAGCTGCCCTTTTTGCGCTTCGCTGAGCGTCGCCGTCGAGTCGTTCGTCACATTCTCACTGATTGTTTGCCACAGATTCTCGGTCGTCAACTGTGCCGCGCCGGCGAAAATCTCCTTCAGCCACTCTGGTTCGTAGATGTCGAGTAGCATGCCATTGTCATCGTCGTCGTCATCGTCGTTGCGCTCGCGCTCGCGCTTCTGACGCTTGAAATTGAATCCGATGCCAAATGGCAGTTGCGCGTCGGCGTCCATGCGTCGCGCCCGATCGGTGCCGAGAATCGTGCGCAGCAAATCGTCAGTCTCTGCTTCGACGACCGGCTGGCGCTGCGGCATCGCAATGTCGACGCGGTACAGCTGCAGCACGCGCACGATGTTCTCCTCGACGCGAATCATGATGTTAGTTCGGCCGGGCACGTCGGTGATCGCGTACTGCTCAAGCGCCGTGCGCGTCGCTTCGAAATAGTTGCGTGTCTGTGCCAACGCGCCGCGCAGCAGCGCCACGACAAACAGCGAGCCGTTGCGATCGCCAGCCTCGATGGTTCGCTGCGCTTCGGCGACCGACTGCGCCACCGAGGTGACGACCTGATTGACGACGTCAGAGAGCTGGCGCAGCGTGGCGTCGTCGATTTCCGACACGAGGCGACGCGCCGGCTCGGCGTCGCGACCGAAAAACTGCGCGCCGAGTCGCTGCAGCTGATCGATCGAGGCCGCCAGATAGAGCGACGCCAGATTGCTGTCGGCGCGGTCGAGAATCACGTTGCGAAACGTCAGCTCGTCGACGCTCTTGCTCGTCCACGGCACGTCGGCAATGTCGGCAAAGTAGGTGCGCTCGGCGGCGTAGAAGCTCGCCACCGCCACGACGTACTCGTCTTCGCCGTACTCGTCGCTGATCTCGATCGCCGCCATCATCTGGTGCAGCACCTGCGAGTCGGGCACCGGCACCTGACCGTTGCCGCCGTCGGCGCCGACAATCGCCTCGAGCGCGGCCGCGTACTCTTCGGTCTGCTTGCCCGACGTGCGTCGCTCGGCCGGCAACAGCGCGAGCAGCGTGCTCGCAGCAAATTTGGCCAGCGTCCGTTCGCTCGCACGAAGCGGTGCGACGATCGTTGCGCGTTCGGTGTCGGGTCCGAGTCGCAGCATCAGATTCGTCAGCACGCCGGCGGCGGCGAGAAAGCGCTGCGCAAAGAGCAGACGCACAAACTTTTGCCGCAACTGCGGCGAGCCGTCGTCGGCGACGTCGCGCAGCTGGCGCGTCATGGCGTCCTGCGCCTTGCGTCGCAAGCGGTCGGCTTCGCCAAAGATGCGTCGCGCGTTGTAGTCGGGCGTTTTCTCGGCCACGAGCAGCGCCTCTGCCTTTAGGCGCGTGGCGACGTCGAGTTTGTACGCCTGAAGCGGATCGATCGCCGGCGCCACGGGGTTGATTTGCAGCGCTCGCTTTGCGGTTGGCGGAATCTCAAGCGCGCCCAGCTGGTTGGCGTAGAGTGCAATCAGCTGGCGCAGCTCGTCGTTCTTCTGCGCCGAGTCGTCGCGCTCCTCGCGCTTCTGCGCGGCGTACGTCGCCGTTTCGACAAAGCTGTGCTTCTCGATGCGCTCGGCCGCCGTCGCGCAGTTGCGCGTGCGCTCTTCGGGCGAGTCCCAGCCGGCAAACACGTTGCGCACGCGCCGCTGCGTCGCCGGGTCGAGCAACTGATACGGATCGGGTCGCTCGCTCTTCCACGGCGCAATCTCGAAAAAGCCCTCCGTTCCGACGCCAACAATGAAGCCGCCCATCGTCGTTGCACACGTGCGCAAGCGGACGGCGCGCAGCTGCGCTTCGGTCGTCCCGCCGACGGGCTCGCCGTAGGCCAGCGAACAGACGAGCGAGTTGACAAACGCAAAGTAGACGCGCCACACGCTGGCGAAACAAAACAGCCGCGCGACGTGCAGCACGACGGCGGCGCGAATCTGCTGCCGCGACGTAAACTCGACAAAGCCAAGTCGCTCGCCAATGTTGAACATCGCGCCGCCCATGTGCACGCCACACATCAGCGGCGCGAGCCGGCTCTGCGCGCCAAACGTCGGCTGCGCCACCTCTTCGACCAGATAGCCGCTCAACGCGTAGCGCACCAGCGGCCGACCGTCCATCTCGAAATCGATGTGCACCGGCAGCGGCTCGAGTTTCTCGCCGTCGGCCGTGCGACGCGGCGCTTCCGACGCTGCGTAGTGTTCGACGAGTCGCAGCGCATGTCGTTCGGCCAGCAGAGTCGGGTCGAAGCGCAGTAGATAGGCGTTTGGTGTGTCGGTCGTGAGCGACGCCGTCAGCGACGAAAACTGGTCGTAGCCGATCGATTCGTTGGGCGCGAGCCACCGCGCGCCGACAACGTAGTTTTCGTTTTGCGCCGTTGGCGAATCGACGAGCGCAATGGTTGTTGGCTCGCCGGCTGGACTGAGCATCGACAGATCGAGCAGCAGTTTCGCGCCCGCCAGCGAGGTGATGGTGTTGCGTTCGTCGGGCTTGGCGTTGGTGCTGCGCTTGGTCAGCACGCTTTTCGCTTGCGGCAGCGCGGCAGCGTCGGTGATGAAGCGTTTGACCCACACGCCTGTGAGCTGGCCGGTGTTGTTGAAGAAATCGGAAAAGAAGTCGATGCCTTCGCCAATCGCGTAGAAGCGCGCGACGCGCGTGCGTTCGGCAGGCGTGTATTCGCGTGGATCGCTCATGTGTGTTTATTCATTGCGCTGCGATGTATCTGACTATGGCCGTTGAGAACAAATTCTTCACCCTCTGCGGCGACTTCTCTTCGTTGTTCAGCGTGTTGACGATGCGCAGCAGCTCGTCGGTGACCCAGGGCATGTCCTTGCCGCGGACGTGCACCATCTGCGCGAGCCGACTCTCGACGTCGTGGACGACGCGCGTGAGCAGAATCTCGGCGCGCGTCGCAACCTCGGTGCGCGGAAACTGATCGGCCAGATAGAGGTCGATGCCCGAGACAAAGGTCAGGATAAAGTGCAGCAGCAGCGAGCCGCGAAAGAGGTGCGCCGCAAACAAGTCGTTGTAGGCAAAGTTTGAGTAGACGACGCGCGAACGGTCGGGCGGCGACTCTTGTTTGCCAAAGAAGCGGTGGCCGGCGCGCTGCACGCCGCCCGTGAGCATGCGCGAGAAGCACGCCGTCAGCGTCGGATTCGTCGCAAAGCAGTTGAGCGAGAACGAAAAAGTCGGCCTGTCGACGCCAAAGAAGTAGATCTGAAACTTGAAATCCTCGCGCGACACGACGGTGGCGACGACTTCGATGTTGATGCGTTCGGTGAGTATTTCGAGGATCTGCGCGACGAGCGCGTCCTGCTGACTGCGGCTCTTGGTTTCGGGCCTCCGCGTCGACAGTTCGGCGCTGATCGCTGTGAGCACGGTCGGATCGGTTGACATTTCGCGCGCAAACAGCACGACGAGGTCAACGGCGTCGAGCGTCATGACCTGTTCGTAAAACGCCTCTTGACTCATTCTTCGCCGCACTTTTGACGCGAAAAAATACATACTTTTCCGATGCCCTTTTTGCTTGCGAGCGCGCGAGTTGCGGTCGCGCCGATGGTCGACAATGGCGACGCAAAGAGGAGACTGCAGCTCAGCCGCGACTCGTCGGCCACCGACATGTCGGTGCGCACCGACGCTTCGTCGATGTCGCTGTCGGCGCGCGGGCTGTCTTCGTCGTCGAGCTCGTCGACTTCGTCGTCGGCGGCGTCGACGCCGCGCCAGCCGATGCCGGTGCCGTTCTTCAACGAAAGCGAGCTGGCCAATCCGAGCATCGAGTCGATCAACGAAGCGGTCACCTTTTTCAACGACACGCTGCTGCCAGTGCTGCGTGCGCAGGTGCAGCAGCAGGCGGCCGAAATTGCCGACCGTCTGTCATCGGGCATTGGGCGGCTGCGCATCGATGTTCTTTACGACCAGTTTGACTATCGGCGACATCTGTTGCAGCGCGGCGAGTGGTTGGCCGAACTGAAGACGGCGCTGGCTTCGCACTTTGAAACGCGCTGGGCGACGATGTCGGAAATGATCGAAGACCACTACGAAGCCGAGTGCATCGAACGCGACGAAGCCTACACGATCGAAATCGACGGACTGGCCGACGAAGTGAGCCGGCTAAAGATTGCGGTGCTGCTGCACGCGAGCGCCGTCGAACGTGCAATGGAAACGCTGAACAAAGTTCGCGAACACGAGGTCAGACAGATTGTGATGCACTGCAGCGTCGTCGATAGCTACAATCGGCAGGACGCCCTGGTCGGCGCCAAGGAGCAGGAGATGGTGAATCTGGCGGCGCAGTATCGCGAGCGCAATCGCGAATGCGAAGCGTCGCACAAAGAGAAGCTGGCCGCCGAGCGGCGACGCATGCGCAGGGCCAAGAACTACTTTGTCGCGCTGATTACGCACATGCAAGAGCACGTCGACGAAGTGACGAAAGCAGCAATTTCTTTTCTAAGTAAAACGCGATGAGGTTTTCACTCGCGTGCGTTCGCTGGATCACTCGCCCTTGCACGTGTTCATCTGGGCCTGCTCGGTGACAGCGACGTAGACGCCCTTCTGCGCCGGCGCGCACTTCTCGGGAAACACGGCGGAGAGCAGCGTGATCGAGACGACGAGCGCCGTGATCATCGAGAGCACGTAGATGCCGAGCGACGAGCCGCAGCCGCCGCCGACGACGAGCGCGACGCCGGTCGAGCGGAAGAAGTTGAACGAGCCGCCGGTGAGCGGCGCAAACGTGACGAGCAGCGAGAAGATCGCCAGCGCCAAACCGAGGATGCCCATCATGCCCGACTGCTTGCGCTGCGCGGCGAGCACAAAGATGTGCAGCAGAAACACGCTGCCGAGCGTCTCGAACAGGTAGGCGAAGCCGTTGCCGACGAGCGGATTGATGACGGTGCACGTGAGCGGAATCGCAAACAGCGCCGACGCGACCCAGGCCGCAATCAGATAGCCGAGGAACTGGCCGAGCCAGCGAATCAGGTGCTCGCCGATCTTGGTGAGCGAGTACTTTTTCGGCACGCAGCACCAGGCAACGAACGTGAACATCGGATTGAAGTGACCCGAGTGGAAGGGCAGAAACGCCAGGATCATGCCGACCGAGATCGCCGCGGCGGCGCCGGCCTGCAGCACAAAGCCCGGATCGGCGAGGCCGACGCCGACCCAGAAGTCGCGCAGCGAGAACGCCAGACCGATCGCAAACGAGCCGACAAACTCGGACGCAAAGATCGCCAGCAGACAGGCGAGTCGCCAGAGATCGATCGACTGATCGCATTCGGGACGCGGCTGGCAGGCGACCGGCGGCTCGTAGCACGAAGGCACGGTGGTGCCGGGACGCTGTTGCTGCATCTGCGGAGGCGGCGGCGGCGGCATCGTGCCATAGTTGCCGGCCTGCTGCTGACGCGCCAGTTGAGCGGCGCGGCGACGCTCCTCCTCGATTTGTTGGGGCGATTGGTTCATCTCAGAGAATTGAATTTGCTCGAAATTGCTGTTTTCTCTTTGATCTGAAAGCAGAAAGAAACACTTGTGCTCGACAAGAGTGCTGTCTGTTTACACTGGTGAACGGTGTGGGCGGTGCATATGCAAATTCAGTGCTCAGTTTTATTCGCCTCGCGGCGCCTAATCCATCTGCAGAAACATCGCGTCGATCGTCGTCATCAGACTGTCCTCGACCGACTGGAAGAGCGGCAGTTCTTCGGCGTCGTAGGTGCCGCTCTTCTTCGGCGCGCCTTCGTCGGTCAGGTAGGCGTGCAGCGTCGCGAGCTTGGCGTCGGCGTCGAGCGCCTTGTTGCGCGCGTTGACGTACTGCGCCGACGTCGTCGGCTTGGCCGGCAGCTTGAGGTGGCCGAGATACTCGAGCCAGAGCTTGTTGAGCAGCTCGAGCATGCGCAGATTGAGCTTGATGAACACGCCGCTCGGCAGCTCGTTGACGCCGAGCACGAGCGCCGTCGACTTGCTGTGCGCGTCCGACGAGACGACGAAGCGCGACTTGTCGATGAACGGCGCGCACACCGAGTCGGTGCCGAGCAGACTCGTCGACATGCGCACAAAGCTGAACAGGTAGAACGCAAACGCAAACATGCGCGCGCCCTGCTCGTCGGCCGTGATGATCGGCTTCTTCATGAACGCGTCGAATTGCGTCGCGCGCTCGGCGTCCTTCTCGGTCGTGTACGGCTTCGAGCAGTGAAACATGTGAAACGCAAACTGCAGCGGATCGCCGCGCGCGCGGTTGCTGAACGCGAGATAGCCGCGCTGAAACTTGAGCCGATTGGCAAACAGGCTCTTCAGCACCGAGTTGGGCACGACGGCCGCCTCGACGCGCGCGCCAGTAAGGAAGCCCTCGATGTTGTGCGCCAGCGCTCGACGCGTCGACGACGTCGCGACAACGTGATCGTCCTTGAGCGAGAAGCTCACGTAATCGGACTTGGTCGTGTCGCTCGTCGTCGTCGCCGCCACCGTCGCCGCGAGCTCGCCGACCAGCGACTTCTTTGCTCCGAGGACCGAGCCGCTGCGAATCACGACGACCTCCTCGTCGACGCCCGACTCGTACGCGTCGTTGGAATCTTGCATCATTGGCTGTGCCCATTGTTGTTGTTGCGGTGGCGCTTCGGACGTCGTCGCTTCGTCGGCGTCGATCGGCGCGGCGGCTTCGGCAGCGGCGGTGGTTGCCGCAGCGGCAGCCGTCGTGCGATCGGGCAACGGGAGCTCGCTCTTGCCACGCAGCAAACAGCCGAAAAAGCTCTTGATCGGACTGGCGACCGCGGTCTCGGGCCAGAGGCCGATCTTGCCGAGCGACGAGACGACAAAGTCGTACGACGCGGTGCGAAACGGATCGACGGCAAAGGCGCACACGACCGTGTCCTCGTTGTAGCGCTTCGTGACCATGCACGTCGGCAGCGAGTTGGCGGCGGCCAACGCCAGCGGCGCGAACTGGTCGTCCTTGTTGTACGCCTTGACGCCGACCGATTCGCCGAGCTTCTTCATCGCGGTGAAGCGACGCGCCGCCGCCTTGGTCGCTTTGTCGTCGTCGGTGCCGGCGAGGCCCTGCATCTTGGCGATCATCGACGGGTCGCGCGGCGCGATCACGCCAAACACGACCGTGTTCAGATCGAGAAACACGTCGTCGGTGGCCAGGTCCGCCAGCTTCGACATGCTCTTCATCTTGGCGATGACAGCGGCGACGGTTTCCTTGCCGAGCAGGTGTTCGGCCGGCGTCGGCCCGCGCTTCGCCTTCTTGCCCTCCTCGTCGCTCGTGCTACCCTCGTCCTTGAACGACGTCGGCCGGGCTGTGCGCGCCAACTTGCCGATGTTCTCGGCGATCTTTGACTTGACCGGCTCCTGCTCCGCTTCTTCTTCCTCGTCGTCATCGTCATCGTCGCCCTCCTCGGCCTCCTCTTCCGATGTGTAGCTGCCGCTTCCTTCGTCGTCGTCGTCGGACAGCGACACGTCGTCCTCGCCGCGCTTCTCCTCGCTCTTGTTTTCGTCTCCGACTTGATAATCTTCGTCTTCGTCTTCGTCCTCGTCCTCGTCGGCGTCCCGCACAGCCTTGCGCTTGGTCGCGCCGTTTGCCTTGGCCGGAGCAGCGGCCGGTTTCGCGCTCGCGGCAGCCGCCGGCTTGGCAACGGCGACCGGCACCAACGGCTTGGCGACGACGGCCGGGGTGGGCGGCGCCAGCGGCTTGACGACGGCAGCCAGAGTCGGCGGTGGCGGGGGCTGACGCGCAGCCGCCAGGACGGGCGCAGCCGCCTGGATCGGCGCAGCCGCCTGGATCGGCGCAGCCGTCTGGACCGGCGCAACCACCTGGACGGGCGGCGGTGGCTGACGGGTAAAGGCCTTGGGCGCATCTTCGAAAGTTGGCAGCGTGCGCATCGCGCCAAACGCCGGCTTGGCCGCGACCTGCGGCTTGGCGGCGAGCGCCGAGATTTCGCTGTCGAGCTTGGCGTCGTGACCTTGCGGCTTGGCCTTGGTGCCGTACAGCCCCTGCGCCTCGAACAGTGACATTGGTTTAGAGCTCATTGTTGGTTTCAAAGTTGATCTGCGTGTCAATGTGTGAGCAAAGATGGCGGAGCGAGGGGCGGAGTTGAAAGATGAAAACCTGTCTTGCGATGAAAGATGGTGGCACTCCGACAAACGAGTCACTCTTTGTGCAAGTTTGATTTGATTTTTTCGTTTTACTAGGTCGCGGCGCTGTCGCTGGCGCGCTCACTGTTTCTTGCAGACGAGGCCGGCGCGCATCGCTTCGACCTTTTTTTCGACGGCGGAGCACTCCAGTGCGGTTGCGGCGAGGAAGACAAACCAGGCGGCGACGACAAAGTCGGCGATCAGATACCAGATCAGCGAGGCGAGGTTGCTGATCGTGATCTGGTAGCGCGGCGAGAGGACGTAGGGCACAAAGTAGCCACCCGCGTAGACGACGGCGAGCAGAATGATCGCGACCAACGACTGCCAGTCCATGCGAATCCGAAAGAGGCCGATCTGGATCAGCGCGACGAGCATCAGACCGACGCTGATGAGCACAAAGGCGAGCTGATTGGCGATCGGCACAAACGACGCCGCGAGCAGCGTGCCGGCGACGAGCGCCAACAGCCACGGCGAAACGAGGTGCCAGCCGGTGCGCATGCACAGATAGATCGCCAACGCGTGACCGACAAAGAAGAGAAACAACACCCAGCCGAGGTAGGTGCCCCAGTAGTTGGGCGCGGCGCCAATCGCGACGCCGTAGAACTGCGTCCAGTAGGCGATCGCCTTGACGGCGCAGGCCAGCGCGCCGACGTTGAGAATGTTGGCCAGCGTCGTCGGCCGACCGAGAAAGGTCTTGACGATGCGCGAATCAGACGAGCGCCAGCGTTGATTCTCCTGAATCTGCTGAATAATGATGCCGGCGACAAACATCGCCAGCGTGATGGCGGTGAAAGCCCACGCGCCCGCTTGAAACACGCCCGGAATGGTGGCCATCGATTTGGTGTCGGTTGCAAGACACTAGCCAATCGCCGCACACACTCTTGAGTAAACAAACTTTTCAGAAACTTGCCCGCGCTCCGACTAGTCTTTCTGCTCGCGCGCGGTGCATTTTGTTGTCGGCCCAGTGATAAGCGCCCGGCGCCGCCCTCCTCGCAAACGCGCGCGACAAAGAATGCCCACCATCGACGAAATTCAGGCGCTCGTCTACGGCGCGATCGCAGGCAAAGAGGCCAAGAAGGCGCGCTTCGATGTGCCGCAAGTCGGTCGCAGCGACGACGACGATGACAACGACACCGACGCCGAGTCAAACGACGATGGCGACGACGCACCGCCGTCCGATCCGGACGCCGATGTCGACGACAAGAAGGCAAAGACGCCCGGATCGGCCAAGAAGCGCAAGCAGAAACGCGCGGCCGAAGAGTTTGCGCCCGACAATCTGCGTCGCTTGCTGCTCGAGTTTGCCAAGGATCGCGAGCGCGGACGCGAACCGCTGCGCGCGGTATTGGAGCAGGTGTTCAACGAGTATTCGCTCGACGTGCGCGGCACCAAGGTCGAGTACGGCAAGGGCAAGTTCTGGTCCAAGATGGCGTTCACGCTGCGTCGCATCGGCGACTTTGAAGACCAG
>Ga0116159_1003379_pt1 | contig 14336 bp, 7 predicted proteins | sample AD_JPNAS1_MetaG_FD_89878 | JGI IMG/M metagenome (GOLD analysis project Ga0116159, IMG submission 89878) | Active sludge microbial communities of municipal wastewater-treating anaerobic digesters from Japan - AD_JPNAS1_MetaG | ecosystem: Engineered > Bioreactor > Anaerobic > Digestate | place...
CCGGATTTGCCGCGGCGGCGGGCTGGCGCTCTTGGAGAGTGCCCATGGCGACGGAAAAAACATCGCCGATGGGCGTTCCCTGGGAACTAACGACACGCCCCTGGATGTCAGGCGGCCCCAGTGCCGTATCTCTCCTCTCCCAGATCACGAAAAAACCGCCTCCTGGATTCCTGACGACGAAAGGACGTGTATTCAAAGCGTACCCGGAGGTCGCCAAAAGCGTGTTGGCGACGCCGGCGGCCTCCGCGTTAAGGAGGTTCACGTAAATCCCGCTGCCCGTGCTATTGGGCTCCGACCACGCCACGCCGTATAGCCCCGAAACGGGATCGTAGTCCATGGAAGGCTGCGTCTGCGCATTGGAGGAGGGGTGAACGGCAAAGGGCGTTTCGATCGGATGAGGCCGGCGTCTTAAGGTCACAATTCAGGTGACATTCAACGGCTTGCTGGCCATGTCCTGGGTCGTGATACGAACGGTTCCCTGATACGGCGTTCCCCCCACCGAAAGCTTGCTCATGTCCAGACCAATGCTCACGGACCTTGGAGTGGTCCAGGATGCCGGAGCGACCGTGATCCAATCGGCTTGCGGGATCGCTTTACACGAACGTTCGCCGGATGAAATGCTTCGAATGGAAACCTGCTTCGGCGTTGCCGCGGCATCTCCTTCCAGAACTTCGAAATCGAGCGTCTGCGGCAGCGCCTCGATGGCGGGCACAGGGTTGATCACCGTGACCGTGACGGGTATCTGCATGGGGCTATTGGCCATGCCGGGAGCCGTGACGGTCAATGCTCCTGTGTAGGGGCTCCCGTTGGCCGTCAGCGTTGTGGCATTGATGGACACGGCAGGCGCACCGTCGCCGAGTCCGGATGCGGGGCTGACGGTAAGCCAGGCTTTGTTCGAGGAAACAGACCAAGAAAAGAAGGGGTTCGGCGTATTGGCAAGACGAAGCGTTTGCGGCGTGACCGAATCCCCTTGATTGATGCTGATCGAAATGCTGGCCGGGTCTACCGTAAAGCGGTTATTGGGGATCAACGGTTGGGGATCGATGCCGTCCGGAAGCCCGTCAGCGTCGGAGTCGGGATTGTTCGGATTGGTCCCCAAACGCGCCTCGTCCGCATCCGAAAGCCCATCGCCATCCTTATCTTCGGGAGTTGCTCCCCCCCCCGAAGTGCGCAGCCAGACTTCCATCCAGGCAGAATCTGAGGTGTTGGCGCGCACATATCCCGCATGCTTGGTCAGCACAGCCATGGCGCCGCCCGGAGCCAATGCGCCCTCAACAAAAGAAGAATTGCCCAAATAAAACGTTCCGCTCGGATTCACGCGGATCGATCCGCTGAACGAATGGGAGACGCCGTTGCGACGGATGTCCCCCGCAAAAGCGCCCGATCCCGGCGCGTGCAGCGACCCAATACCCATGATCTGGGCTTTGTTTCCCTGGACAATAATCTCGTGCACGCGGTACGTGCCGCTGAAATCCGCCGTATTGACAGACGCGCCGCGGCGCACCCCGAATGCCAGGCCCTTGTAACCGCCGGGAAGGCGCGGGTCTTCGTTCGCGGCGACATCCAAGGTCTGTACGAGAATAGCGCCATTTTCGCCCAAGGTGGCGAGCATATTGGATTTTCCCGCAAAGGCCACCCGGCCGTTGGAGGAAACGACGTATCCCTGGGAAAGAACCGGAAAATTATCCGATGCAAGTTCATTCGCCCAAAACGAGAGCACGGTCCCGGTTCCATCCGCCTGGAGCGCCCCCGAAACCGTGCGCCATACGCCGTTGCCAAGCGAAAGCAAGGCATGCAGGCTATAGCTCCCGACGAATCGGCTGTTCCCCAACCCAGTTCCCAGGCGCACCCCGGCGCGGAAGCCTGCATACCCCTGCGGAGCGCCGCTATCCATTCCCGCAGCGGCATAGCCTGCATGCAACGGAGCTCCCCCGTTCATGCCTACGGTCCCTGTATAGTCCGTAGGACCGGTATACGCACTGCCGTAATACTTGAAGCCGCCATCCGCCACAACGTCATACTGGAAGGATTGGATGGAGCCGCCGGTCAGCGTGAGCGTAACGTTGCCGTTTCCGCCAAATTGCGCGGTTCCGGTTCGGACCGTTGCGGCGCCGCTGAGCAAAGCCAGGAGATCATGCTCCGCGTAGGTCCCGCTCAAGGAAGCCTTCGTGTATCCGGTCGTCGCCGCCTCGACTTCGTCATAGCCAATGTCGTAGCCAGCCCCCTGAGGGCGCGCGTTTCCATCGAAATCTACGTTGGGGCTCAACGAAGCGATCCCGGCATCGATGCACGGCGAGTTCGAGGAAAGATGGTAGTTTCCGCTGGAACGGTTCACGAAAAGGGGATCCATGTGAAGGTTGCTGATGGCCGGGGTGAAACCGGAATAGTTGCCTGTGACCCCGTCGTTGGTTACGCTCCCGTTGCCATACGCGTTGTTGCCACGAACGGTGGCCGATCCGGACACTTGGATTCCGGTGCTGCAAAAGCATACCGCGTTATTCTGCAGCAATGCGTTTCCAGAGGTCAGGACGGAGATGCCCTGGGAAGAGCAATTCACGATAGTGTTGTTGATAATGTCCGCCGAAGCAAAGTGTTGAATGCGGATTCCCGATTGTGAATTCTGAATGAGACAGTTCACGACCGTGGGGCCCGAGGAGCCCCGCGCATCCACCGCCCAAAAGGAGCAATCCCTGATCGTCGAACGCTGGATCACCGGAAAAACAGATGGCCCTCCCAGACTGCCGCACACCACGCCATAGGTGCAGTCTTCAATGAGCACTTGATTGACGAGGATGCCATCGCCGGAATCGATGGCCACGCCGGCATTGTCCACCCCCTGGAAGGCGCCGCCCGCCTTTTGCAGCGCCATGTTCGAGATGGTCGTGTTGCTGTGTCTGATCCAGAAAGGAGCCCCCGTATTGCCGCCGGACACGATGGTTGAGGACCCGCTGCCCTGGAAGATGAGGCCAGACTTGGTCGTGGTGATGGATTCGTTGTAGACGCCGCTGCCGATCTGGATGACGTCGCCTGACACGGCCGCATTCATGGCGGCGGTTATGGTCGCGTAGGCGGACGGGACTTGGCGAATAGTGCCTGCGTGGGAGTCCATGCTGCCCACAACACACCACAATCCCGCCAGGAACAGAAAAGCGGCGTTCCGACACCGTACGTGCCTCATCCATTTCCTCCCGATAGCGTTCGTCCCTGCTTTGACGATACAACACCGGATGCGCCTCGTCAAGAACTGCACGAACCTCTCCGTATTCCTGCCCCTCTGAAATCCATCCGCGGCGTTTCATCTCGTTACGATGACTGTTTCAGGCTGAAACGTCGCGCCGCTCCAACCCGCAAAACACGCCCAAAATGAGCATGGCGCGCAAGTTGCTCCCGTTAGGGATGAAAGAAAATATCGGTGCAGACTAAAAGGAGTTGAAGTCGAATGAAACTGGACAAACTGACCATCAAAGCTCAGGAGGCCCTTTCGGAAGCAATGGATGCCGCTTCTTCGGCAGGGCACCCGGAGATCACGAGTCTTCACATGCTCGCTGCGCTGCTCGCCCAAGAGAAAGGCGTGGTGGGGTCGTTATTGCAACGCTTGGGAATATCCAGCGCTTCGCTCGAAAACGAGATTCGCCATCGCCTTACGTCATTGCCCCGCATCTCCGGAAGCGCGGCCCAGCCAACCCTTGGGGCGCAGGCGAGCCGCGTGATCGAGGCGGCTTGGAAGGCGGCGCAGACTTTGCACGACGAGTACCTGGGCACGGAACATCTGTTTCTGGGAATGCTGGACGTGCGCTCCGACCCCGCCGGAGAAGCGCTGCGCGCCACCGGCATTATGCGCGAGCAGGCGCTGGCCGCGCTCAAGGAAATTCGCGGCAATCAACGCGTCACCGATCCGAACGCGGAGGAAACGTATGATGCGCTCGCGAAATTCAGTCGTGATCTCACGCAATTGGCGCGCGCGGGCAAGCTTGATCCCGTCATCGGGCGCGACGAGGAAATCCGCCGCGTTATTCAGGTGCTATCGCGCCGCACGAAGAACAACCCGGTGCTGATCGGAGAACCGGGAGTGGGGAAGACGGCTATCGTCGAAGGATTGGCCCAGCGTGTCGTCGCCGGCGACGTGCCAGAGAGCTTGAAAAACAAGCGCGTTGCCGTGCTTGACCTGGGCGCGTTGATCGCGGGTGCGAAGTTTCGCGGCGAGTTCGAGGATCGCCTGAAGGCGGTTTTGCGCGAGGTGCAGTCGGCAGACGGCAGCATCATCCTTTTCATCGACGAACTGCATACGCTTGTGGGCGCGGGCGCGGCGGAAGGCTCGATGGACGCCTCGAACATGCTCAAACCGGCGCTTGCGCGCGGGGAATTGCATTGCATCGGCGCGACCACGCTCGATGAATACCGCAAACACATCGAGAAGGACGCCGCGCTGGAACGGCGGTTTCAGCCGGTCATGGTGGGCGAGCCGGATGTCGAGAGCACGATCGCCATTTTGCGCGGACTGAAGGAACGCTATGAAGTGCATCACGGCGTGCGCATCGAGGATGCGGCCCTGGTCGCGGCGGCGGTGTTGAGTCACCGCTACATCTCAGACCGCTTCTTGCCGGACAAGGCCATCGATTTGGTCGATGAGGCGTCTTCGCGGCTGCGCATCGAGATCGACAGCATGCCGTATGAGATCGACGTGCTGGACCGGCGCATACGCCAGCTCGAAATCGAACACTTGGCCCTCAAAAAAGAGACCAACAAGGCGGGACTCGAAGAACGCGAAGGCATCGAGCGCGAACTCGCCAATCTCCGCGAGGAGCTGAATGAGAAGAAAAGCAAGTGGAAAGCGGAAAAGGACGCCATTGACGCAATCCGCAAGACTTCGGAAGAGATCGAGCAGGCCCGCCGCGAGAGCGAGATCGCGGAACGAGCAGGAAACCTGACCCGGGTGGCGGAGATTCGCTACGGCACGTTGAACGAGTTGCAGCGAAAGCTCGATGGACTAAAGGAGAAGTTCGCCGAACTCCAAAAGCAGGGCAGTTTTCTAAAGGAGGAAGTCACCGAAGAGCAGATCGCGAAGATTGTGTCGAACTGGACGCATATCCCCGTAGAAAGGATGCTCGAGGGCGAGATGCAGCGTTTGCTCGAAATGGAGAAACGACTCGGCGAGCGCGTTATCGGACAGGAAGAGGGGATTCGGGTCGTTTCGGATGCGGTGCGCCGGGCGCGCGCAGGACTCAAGGAACCGGACCGGCCGATCGGCTCGTTCATTTTCCTCGGGCCAACGGGCGTCGGAAAGACCGAACTCGCCCGGTCTCTGGCGGCGCTGCTGTTCGACGACGAGAACGCGATGGTGCGGATCGACATGTCGGAGTATATGGAGAAGCACGCGGTGTCGCGCTTGATCGGCGCGCCGCCCGGATACGTCGGCTATGACGAGGGGGGGCAGTTGACTGAGGCAGTGCGGCGGCGTCCGTATGCCGTCGTGTTGTTCGACGAAATTGAGAAGGCGCATGCCGACGTGTTCCATGTGCTGCTGCAGTTGCTGGACGATGGGCGCCTGACCGATGGACAGGGGCGCACGGTGGACTTCAAGAACACGGTCGTCATCATGACATCCAACCTTGGGGGTGAGGTGTTCCTGAACCGCGCCGGAAGCGAGACCGAACAAGCAGGAGAGGTGATGGCGATCTTGCGTCAGCACTTCCGTCCGGAGTTCCTGAATCGCGTGGACGATGTCGTGGTGTTTCATCCACTGCGGCGCGAGCACATTCGGCAAATCGTCGACGTGCAACTAAAACGGCTTGCCAAGCGGCTTGAAGAAAAACGAGTGACGATCGATTTGAGCGATGCCGCCCGTGAGCGCCTCGCCGAATTGGGGTACGACCCGGTATACGGCGCGCGTCCGCTCAAGCGGGTCATCCAACGCGAGGTCCTCGACAAGCTCGCATTGGAGATATTACAGGGCAAAATACACGAGGGCGACCATGTCGTGGCGGATGTCCAAGGCGGCGCCCTGACGTTCTGTCCGGAAAAAGCCGCCGCCGTATGAGCGGCGGCGGCTTCGTAACGCGGTCCCGCTATTGCTGCACCAGGCTCGAAAGCTGCAAGATCGGCATGAAAAGCGCAATCACGATGCTGCCAACCACGACGCCCATCGCCATGATGAGCATCGGTTCGATCAGACTCGTTAAACCGTCAACGGCGGCGCGCACTTCGGAATCGTAGAAATCCGATATTTTTCCGAGCATCTGTTCGAGCGCGCCGGTTTTTTCGCCAACTTCGATCATGCGCGTGACCATCGCGGGGAATTCCCCGCTACGGCGCAAGGGTTCGGCGAGGGTCTCGCCGCTGCGGACATTTTCCGCCGCTGCGCGAACGGTCCTGGAGAAAACCTCGTTGCCTGCCGTGCGTTCGACGATCTCCATGGCGGCAAGAATAGGCACGCCGCTGCGGGTAAGGGTGCTCAAGGTGCGGGCAAAGCGGCTGATAGCGACTTTGCGCAGGAGTTTGCCGAATACGGGAAGCCGCAGTTTGACGCGATCGAGGTTCAACTTTCCCGCATCCGTTTTGCCATACGCTTGTACGGCAATCACGGCGGCTACCCCAAAGGCAATCACCAGGAACATGCGCCAACTGCGGAGGGTGTCGCTCACGACGATCAACATTTGAGTAGGAGCAGGCAGTTTGCCGCCGAAACTCTCGAAGATTTCCTTGAATTGAGGCACGACCCAGATGATCAGGCCCGCCGCTATCAAGATGATCATGCTGAACGCCACGACCGGATAGGTCATCGCGGAACGGATGCGACGTTTCAATTCTTCGATGGACTCCAGATAGTCCGCGAGTTGCATGAGCACGCCGTCCAGATTGCCGCTGGCCTCGCCCGAACGAACCATGCTGATGTAAAGGTCGGAGAAGACGCGGGGATAACGCGTGAGGGATTCCGAGAAGGTTTGCCCGCCCTCGACGGCGGCGCTCAGTTCGCTGATCGCCTGCGCAAAACGGGGGTCCTCCATCTGTTCGGCCAGAATGTCCAAGCCTTGCAGCAACGGAAGGCCAGCGTTGACGATGGTCGACAATTGGCGCGTGAACACAAGCAGTTCCGCGTTTTTGACGCGCGGCCCGCCGCCTTTCGGGCGCGACGCGGCGCCAACCTCCTGAATCTTCTCGGGAACAAGGCCGCGCGTCTGCAGCATGCGGACCGCCGCCTGACGGCTATCCGCCACTTGGGTCCCTTTTTCCTTCTTGCCGTCGCGGGTTCGCGCGACATACGTAAATGCCGGCATATGCGGCCCTCCTATTCCTGCATACAAATATCGATCGCCCTAGTTCCACGCGCTTCCGTCCTGGACAACCGTTCGCGCTTCGGCAAGAGTATAATCCGCGTCTTCGTCGCAGGCAAGATTCGTTGCGGGGGACAAAAAGAGCTAGGCGGGAAACCCCAACGGGGTTTCCCGCCTAGCTTGATTCATTCACTCTCTGTCAGGCCCTTGTCGTTGTTCCTGCCGGAACGCCGCTGCGGGTCCTTCAGAGATTGCGGCATCAACCACCGTCGGAAGTGCCCAGAGCGGTGTCGTTGAGCCAGTTCTTGCCGTCGCCGGTGCCCGTCGGGGCCGTAATCTTGAGCGGGAACTTCGAGCCGATCGGGGCGACCCAACGGATGAATTCCACGTGGCCGTCCATGAACAGCACATTGGCGCCGCCCGGAACGTGGTTGGAAATGGCGACCGCCTTGCTCGGATCCTGGTCAAAGCGATCCGCGAAGATGTCCCACATCACCGGAAGTTCGCTCTGCGCCATGTTCGTCGCAGCCGGGTTGTTGATGTCGGTGATCAGGAAGCGCTCGACGCCTTCACGCAAACGGTAGATAACCGACGGGACGCGCGAAACGCAGTTCTCTTCCCAGCCCTGACCGCAGGTGCTGGAGCCGCGCCACGCCGTCAGCATGTCGCCGCCTTTCGTCATGATGGGGCTGCTCGCGCCGACGGAAGCATAGTCGAACGCGCCGGCATAGAAGCAGTCCAGGACCAGGCCCTGGTAGTTGCCGTCATAGCCCGAATAGGGGCAGCTTCCGCCCAGCGGAGTCTGGCTGTAACGGGTATTGCTGTACGCAGCCATTCCCGCCTTGTCCCAGCCGATCATCGCGACCTGGCCCTGGGCCTGGGTGCGAACGGCATAGCCGAAATACACATAGGAACGCGCGAAAGAAAGGTGCGCTTGCATGCAGGCGCCGGTGGCCGCGCCAGCCGTCATCTGCTTCTGGATATCTTCGATGCCCTGCTCAAACGGCTGAACCGTGACCAGGCCGCTCGTGTCCGCGCCGCTGTCCGACGGGCACTTCATGATGTGCGGGTCGCTCATGTATTCCGGATACATGGACATGATATCAGGAACAGGAGCTTTGTAATTCTGGATCGAAACGACCAGATCGCTCATTTGGGGGAAATAGTCCTTGTTCTCGCCCGAGTACATCTTATAGACGATACCCATCTGCTTCAGATTGTTCTGGCAGGAGGAACGACGGGCTGCCTCGCGGGCGCGCGCCAGCGCAGGCAACAGGATGGCAGCTAAGATACCAATGATCGCGATAACGACCAACAGCTCGATGAGCGTAAAGCCCTTCTTCTTCAACATGTATTCTCTCTCCTTGAAACCTTGGTCTCGTCTGGAGCCCAAGCAGTTTGCTCACCCCCCGGAGGTAAGCGTGTTTCCACACGCTGACAACCATCTCGCATTTCCGGACCTGCGGCGTCAGCAACCGCAGTCCCTGCCATTTCCGGGCCCAAATCGTATGTATGCTGGCGTTATCCTCAGCAAGCGAAGATTATGACGCCCATATCCACTTCGGACAGCCCGGGGCCGGCATCATCTCGGTCGTTGTGTGTCGCGCCCTCCTTTCTCCGCATAGCGGCGTATTCCAAGAGTAGAACCTGCACTTCAGGCGCTTTGTGCGCCATACGTGGAAGTTTTGTTTGTCCGTCGTTCTCGTACGGTTCTTTCGGCCTCTATCCTCCGAAAGCCCCCCTTTTCTAGCGTGACTTGCTCTTCGCCTTCTCTTCACGACGGACAACTGTATACAGGATACCATCCAAAACGGTATTTTTCAAGCGCCCTTTCCTCTTACGTCAGGGTCGGGGCGCATATTCTTCCCTTTGTAATCATTGGACTTACGTACCCAGCGTGTTTTTTCTTCTTTCCGGCATGCACGAAACTCAGGGCAAGACGAAATCTTGCGTAACGGGGGCATGACCGACGGAAAGCTCCTTTTGCGCCAACACATTGATTTCATGGAGCGATTCCGTGATTCGCGCCGGGTCAATTTCGATGGTCTGCACCTCAAGGGTATACATTCCCGGGCGCACGCCCTCAAGGCGATAGGTTCCGTCCTGTTGAACGAGGGCCCCGGTTAGGCGTTGCCCTGCGGAAGAGGACGCCCCGTTTTCTCCTCCTGCACGCTGCAGCAAACACACAAGGATAGGGGTCTGGGGAAGATTTCCGAGTATTTTTCCGGAGATTTCCACGCCTTCATCCGGCCCCAGTGCAATCTCGGTGGTCTGGCCTTCGACGATTTCCACCCGTACGGGGGGAGGTATGGTGAAGCGGCGGGTTGCTTCGGGAGTATCGAAACGCGGCTGCGGAATCGCCGTTACCCCGTATTCGCCGGGACTGAGGGCGGTTATCGAAAACGATCCCGTGGAATCCGTAGTGGCTGCACGGGAGTCGGCCTGCCCCATCGCTTGAACCGTGACTCCTTCCACGGGAAGGCCGTTGACCGTGTAGCGCCCCCGGAGGGTTCCTCCTGCTCCCATCACGATGGTCAGGTCGCGTGGCGGGATCGTTCTTCCCGCCTCGATGTCATACAAATAGGCCGTCGCCAAGGGGGAGGCTTCGGCGCGAAGGGCATAGCGGCCTGGCTTGACTTCCTCAAAGGTGAAACGGCCATTGGGGCCGCTGCGGGTTTGGGAGATGGCATCCTCGACAGTGTCGGCGGATTCGTCCGACGAGAGAAGCGTGATGGTCGCTTCTGCGACAGGTTCGCCGCGGGTCGTCACCACGGTTCCGCTGAGAGGAATGTTTGGAGCGAGGGAAACAAGGATGTGTTGCAGGTCTTTTCCCGGGATGACGGCAAGGGGGGCGGTTGATCCGCTGCCCAGACGCGGGTGCTGGGCGAATATCCGGTAGCCTCCGCCTATGGGAAGAGAAAGAGTGAAAGCGCCCTTGGCATCGGTCGCTTGGGCTGTTCCGGCGAGACCGAAGGCGTCTAGGATCGAGGCGGCATCGTCGGAGGATTCTGGGTTGGACAGATATGCCGCCCGGATGGAACAGTCCGCCGCGGGATTGCCCATGGCGTCGACAACCGTGCCGGATACGCGCGTGGCAGGGACAAGGCACAAGGTGATTTGGAGCCCGGCGCCTATGCCGGTTTCCAGAGCGTTTCCGGCAGAAGCGATGGCGGCAACGTTGAAGAGTTTGCCTCGCAAGCCGGAAAGCTTGAAGGAACCGGAGTCGCCGGTGACGGCTTCGGCGCGATCGGCGGGGTTGTCGGTCGCGCAGGCGATCACGCGCGCGCCGGAGACAGGCTGGTCTTTTTCGTCAACGACGACGCCGGATAGGTCGCGTGGCCCTGCCCCCATGTCTACGTTGTCGAGACGAATCGCGAGGGGTTCCGGATCGTGAAGACCGTCCACTACCACGGGGACGCGGGAAATGCCCAATGGATTTTCGTTTTTCGCTTCGGTCATGGGACGGGCGTTGGGAACGAAGTACTTACCCGCCGCCACTCCCTCGAAGGAAAAAGAACCGTCGTCGCCAATCACGGTGTCTTGAGGAAGAGCGTAGACCCCTTCCGCAGCGGATCCAAATTCGGGGAACAGTTGGATAGAACGCCGAGACGCCGGGGAGCCGTCGGGCAGGAAGGCCTGTCCCGTGACACGACTGCCGCGGAGCATTACGAGTTCCAGGGGCGGCGGATCGGCGGGCGGCGGCGGCGCCAGGAAAGGATCGCTGGCTGTTGGGGCGTAGCCCTGTCGCGTGGCGCGCAGGCGGTAGGTAATGTTGGGGGTCAAGCCGACAAGCAGGAAACGCCCCTGAGCATCGGAAACAGCCTGGAGTTCGGCCACATTGCCGGTCTCGGAGTATTCCATTCCTTGCATGAGGGCCTCGAACGCAATGGCCGCTATCTGTGCGCCTTCCAGCGGATTTGCCGAGACGTCGCGCACCCAGCCGGCGATGCTGGCGCCTCGTTCCAAGGTGAAATCGATATTCTTGGGGAAATCGCCGGCGGAGAGATCTACCTGGATCGCCGTTTTGGGGGATGAGAGGTATCCAGCGGAACGGGCATGCGGCCAGACGAGATAGGTTCCGGGCGGAAGACCGTCAACGCTGTAGCCTCCTGAGGAATCGGTGAGGGATCGATGGGCGCGCAAGGAACCTCCTTGAAGCGCGTTGGGGGCTTGGGACCCTCCGGGCGCGGAAAGGATTTCGACCTCGATATCCGGAATTCCCTTGCCGGTGTCTTGTCCGCGAACAATGCCGGCCGCGCCGCATCCAGGGCCGAGTTTGAAGTCGATTTTCAGAGAAGGATCCGGCGATGTTGGCAAAACCTCGATTGCGGTTGCATATCCTGCTGCGGCGCAAGTGATTGTGACGGCTTCCGGCCCGATCCGTATTTCGTACGCTCCATCGGCATCCGACAGGGTAGAGGCGCGAGGGTCAGGGGGGGATCCGGAGGGCGTTTCGCGTTGGGCCGTGATTGCAGCGCCTGCAATAGGACGTCCCGAGGCTCCATCCGTCACCAACCCGCTTACGCGCAAGGAATCATGGCGAGGAATCGAGGAAGGAACCGGCGACTCTTGTATCGTTCCCTTGTCCGGCGGGAGATCTGTAGAAGTGGTTTGGGTGGAGGAGGAAGACGACGGAAGCGTCGGAACCTCTGGGCCGCGCTGGGAAGAACGGTGCCTATGGATCCCAAACACGGTGAAAATAACGATGAGCACGAGGAGGATCAGGGCGAAACGAAGAGTTTTTGACATGGGTGGATATCTATCCTGTTTGCGTGGTTGCTCGTGTTTTCAACATGGAGACACGCCCCAATATACTCTGCGCGGCGCCTCGATGCACGTGCGCCTTGAACGTGCCTGGTTGCGGAAGTGAGGGTTGTGGAGAGGATGCGGCAAAGGCGGCATCAACCGGGTTCGGCTGAGCCGCCTTTGCTGCATCAAGCACGCCTTGTTGTGATCAATAGGGGTAGGTTCTGAACCACGCATTGTAGAACGCGGCCGTAGCCATCCAGGAGTGCCACTTGTAACCTTCCTGGCTCAAGTGGATCGGATCGTACTTGCCTCCCGAGAGCGGCGCGAAGAATTTAATGGGACTGGGCAGATTGGGATCGCCGCCCGGCCACGGAACATAGCCAGGGGCCTGTCCGGGAATGTTAGCCGAGTAGCCGCCCACGACTTGCAAGGTGCCGTTGCACTGCACGTACTTGATGCGGGGGTTGTAGGCCGTCAGGGCCTTTTTGCGCTCATCGAGTCCCAGGAACAGCCAGTTGATTTGTGCGGGCATGGGCTGTCCCAATCCGAACCAAAGAAGTCCGGCTGCGCCAAACGGGTCTTTCATCACGGTGTCGAACAGGTTGATGTAGTCATACCCATGCAACACGACCTGAATGTTCGGACGCACGGCCAAGCAGGCCTGACAGATGGCCCACAGATTGGCCTGGACAGAGTCGAGCAGCGCGGTCTTTTGGGCTTCCGACCACGAGGTGTTCCACACCCACATGTCGTTGCCGCCGATCACCAGATCGACGCAATCAATAGTGGGGTTGGCGGCAAGTTGGGCCTGGATCGATCCTATGTTGCCCGCCCAAAAGGCCGCTGTCGTCGCGCCGATGGCCGTAAAGGTTCCATCCTCGGTGGCGAACCCGACGCCAAAGGATTTGAAATTCGTGCTCAGGGATTTGTACTTCCACATCAGCTGCGCCCAGCTGTCGCCTACCAGCAGAACGCGTTTGGCCGCATGCGCACTCGTGGCAATCCCAAGCATTACGACAAGCGCCACCGCAACCACTACCCACTTATGCTTGTTCACTCGCATCAACACTGCCCCCTTTCGTTGTTTTGGATCGATCCTTGGCAATATCGCCTTCCCACATTCGGATCGTCCACTTCCGCACCCAACCTACAGAGCCTTTCGTATTGTGGTGGCCAGCGTAAGCCCTGCGCGCACCAACAGGCGTAGTCTATACCCCTATATTATTTTTGTCAAGAGAAAAAAAAGGGGGAAGCTCGTTTTGAAGAATTGTTCTGTAAGTAACGGTTTTAGAAAGGGTTGTCGTTACATGGAAAAACAGAAACGTTCATGTCTGCTTTTTCTTCGTATGACTCAAGTCGGGCGTAAGACTACGCGATCCCCGAGGAAAGGAAGTTGTTGCAGGTCGAAGTGGCCAATGTTCCAGGTCATCGCGTTGGCCGTGCCCATGGCGCAACCAAGCGTGGCCATTTCTTCAAGCGAGAATTTTTCCGTCAGGCCTATTGCAAACCCCGCGACAAGACAATCTCCGCTGCCCACGGGATTGATTTCCTCGATCGCGGGGGGGAGAACGTGATAGCGTTTCGCGCCGTCGGAAACCAGGAAACCCTCTTTGCCCATCGACAAGACAACAAGCGACACGCCGCGTTGGTGGAAGAAGGCAAGCGCATCGTGTTTCGCTTCCAACGTGTCGAGCGGATATCCGACAAGTTCAGCGGCCTCGGCGACGTTCGGTTTCACCATATACGGCGCGGCATCGATTCCATGCGCCAACTCGGGTCCGTGCGTATCCAGAATCGTCAGCGCGCCTGCGGCATCTGCTATCGGGATGAGATCACGATAGAGCATTTGGATACGCTTGTCCGACACCGTGCCGTTGAACGTGACGACCGTCGCGCCTTGCACGGCGTTGGCGAAGGCCGTCCTGATCGCTTGCTCTTCTTCCGACGTGATGCGTGACCCCGGTTCGAAGAAGGCCGTTTGCCGATGGACGCTTTCTTCGAGCACCGTCGTGATCGTGCGCGTCGGTGATGCAACCCAGACCGGCACGGCCTCGACGCCATCGTCATGCTGAATCATATCGACGACATGCGCGCCGGTGTGCCCGCCGACAACCACAAATGCCTTAGTTGCACGTCCCATCGTATGCACCGCACGCGCAACATTATTTCCCTTGCCGCCCGGCACGCACGAGAACCGCGACGCCCGCATGAAGGCGCCTACTTCCAGCGCGTCGATAAACACGGTCTTGTCCACGCACGGATTCGGCGTAACGGTGAGGATCATCGACGTCTCCTACCACGTCATGCGTGTTGGAA
>Ga0116159_1003381_pt1 | contig 14330 bp, 10 predicted proteins | sample AD_JPNAS1_MetaG_FD_89878 | JGI IMG/M metagenome (GOLD analysis project Ga0116159, IMG submission 89878) | Active sludge microbial communities of municipal wastewater-treating anaerobic digesters from Japan - AD_JPNAS1_MetaG | ecosystem: Engineered > Bioreactor > Anaerobic > Digestate | place...
ACTCTCCCATCGCGGTCATCACGCCGATGGTGATCGTCTTGGCGTCCAGACCCATGGCCTGGCCGGCCTTGATGACGTAGCCGGCGTTGACGACCTGCTCGCCCTTGTAGGGCCCGACCTGGGTCGGGAGGTTGGAGATGACGGGCTTGGCGGTGATGGTGCCGGTTCCTGGGGTGGCCAGGATCGGGTCGGTGTTGCCGGTGGGAGTGGATCCGGGGGTCGTGGTGGTGACCGCCGGCGGCGCTGTTGCTGTTCCGCGGGTGGGCGGCAGGGTCAGGCCTTGGGTGGTGAGCCACTGGCGCGGGTCGACGGGCTGTCCGTTCACCTTGACCGTGAAGTGAAGGTGGGAGCCGGTCGAGTTGCCGGTGGAGCCCTCGATGCCCAGGGGCTTGCCGGGCCAGACCTTCTCTCCGAGGGTGACCGAGCGGGAGGCGAGGTGCATGTAGACGGTGTTCACGCCACCGCCGTGGTCGACGACCACCATGTTGCCGCCTCCGGTGGGGTTGGTGGGCAGAGATGAGACGACGCCGGCGCTGGAGGCGACGACCGTCTTGGAGGTTCCGGTCATGACCAGGTCGATGCCGCCGTGCAGGCGGTAGACGCCGGTGCCGTAGGGCCCGGGGTTGTACCTCATGCCGTACTCGCTGGTGACGGTGAAGGCACCGGTGACCGGAAGTCGGACCGGGCCACCGACGGGGTTGACGACTGAGGTGATGCAGGGGTTCTGGGTGGCTGAGGCGCTGGCGTTGAAGATCACGGCGACCAGGCCGAGCAGGGCCGGGCCGATGAGCATGCCCATCCCGGTCAGGGCGACTAGGACGAATATGAGCTTCTTCTTCATCGCTGGCCACCGCTCTCTGGGCTGGCCCGGGTGATCCGGATCCCGTCTGCGGTGGTGGTCATCTCGACCCGGTACCAGCCGGCGTCGGTGGGGACCCGGGCGATCGCCAGCAGCTGGCTCGGTGCGTCGCTGGGCACGATGGTCGCTGGACCGGTGACCGCGGTGAAGGGGACGTTCTGGGGGTCGGTTCCCTCGTATGCCGTGACTGCCTGCTCGCTCAGGTGCCCGGAGACCTTGGTCCACCACTGCTGCTCGGTCACGGTGGTGGCGGGTCGTGCGAAGTCGGCCATGAACGTCTCGGCGGCCTTGGCGTAGGCGGTGAACTGCTTGGCCTGGTCCTCGTCGCGGGCGGTGGCGGGCGCCGTGGGGTCGACCGGGTCACCCTCCGGTTCGACCGGATTGACTGCAGGAGCCTGGGGGGTGCTCGTCGACGTCGAGGTGGCCAGGGTCGGGGTAGCGGCGGCTGGGGTCGGGGTGACCGGCACCGGGGCCGCGACCGTCGGAGCGGAGGAGGTCGCGCTGGGCTGGGAGGGGGCAGGTGGTGCGTCGTCACGCTGCTGCAGGAACCACAGGGCGACCAGGACCACGGCGGCCAGGACGATGGAGCCAAGGTATCGGCGCATGTCAGGTCACGTCCTTCAGGCGGAGCGGCGGGGGCGACGGGCACGGTCAGCCAGCCGCTGGCGCAGCTGGGCGGCGCGCTGGGCGTTCTCTGACCGCGGCTGAGCAGCGGGCGTGCTCGGCCGGGATGGCTGCTTCACCGGAGGTGGCGCGGCCGCCGGCGCGGCGTGCCGGGCAGGCTGCCGGGGCCCGGGCTTCTTGCCCGGGGGCGGAGTGTTCTTGCCTGCCGGTGCGGGGGCGCCCTTGCCGGTGCGCGGCTGCGGGGTCGGCGCGGGGGTGCTGCGCCGCGGGGCGGACCGGGAGGTCGAGGGGGTCGAGGTCGAGGAGATGACCTCGCCCTGGATCACCGGGCCCGAGGGGCGCTGCGGGTGACCGGGCCGGGGTGCCGGCTTGGTCCGCATCGGCATCGGCCGGGCCGGGCTGGCGCTGCGCGTCATCCGGGCGGCCAGAGCCACTCGACGGGCGGTCTTGCCGGCGCTGGCGGCGCGTGCTGCACCGGTCACCGCGGTCGAGGCTCCACCGGTGGCATACGCCAGGGCGGCGTGGGTGCCCGCGCGCACGAGGGCCCCGGCGGCCTTCTTGCGCGCCTGGATCCGGGGTAGGCCTCCGCTGGGGGCAGGCGAAGGGGGCTGGCCGGGGCCGCCCGGGGGCAGCTGTGGGCGATCGGGTCCGCCGGGCAGCTGCGGTCGACCGGACCCTCCCCCGCCGGGGCGCGGGGTCGGTACGACGTCGACGTGGGGCAGCGGACCGTTGCCGCCGTCGTTGCGGCGCGGGAAGGGGAAGAAGACTGCGGCCTGCTGACGGTTGTCCACGAAGGTGGGGCCGGCCTCCCTGTTGGCGGCCGCGCGCTGAGCTCGCAGCTGGGCCAGGCCGGTGGCGGTGCGGACGGCCGTGGACGCGGCGCCCAGACCGATCCCGGGTGCCCGCTCGGGCAGGCGGGTGGCCGGAGCTCCCCCGGGGCGCTGGGACATCCACTGCGCCAGCCGCTGGGCGGCAGCCTTGAGCTGCTTGCGCTGACGCATGTAGACGAAGATCCCGACGATGATCAGGATGTCGACGATGACGAAGGTCTTCGGGATCGACTCCCCCTTGGAGGCCGCGAACAGCGCCTGGATCACCAGCAGGAAGACCGACAGGAAGACGCTGGTGAAGACGATCAGCAGCAGTGCCACGATGGTCTCGGCGGCGGTGAGCATCAGGGACCCCCGGCCACCGCCGGGCAGCAGCCCGGTCACGAACGTGACGATGGCCTTCAGGGACTGGAACATTGCCCAGACCGCCGCGGCGATCACCGACCCCCCGAGGAGCATGCTCATCGCCAAGATCACGAACGCGGCCGGGAAGAACACGATCGAGCCCAACGCCATAGAGGCCGTGGGATTGGCGGCGTACTCACCCAGGGTGTCGTCGCAGTCGGAGATCTTGTCCCGAATGTCGGACTCGTTGCCGTAGGGGCCGCCCTTGACGACGTCGTTGTAGGCGCCCTCGCACTTGCCGCCGTCGAGGACCTGGCCGAAGTTGATCATCTGGGTGGGCTGGCGGATGAAGGTGTCGACGAGCTGGCCGGTCTGCGCCTGGCGCAGCTGCTCAGGGCTCTTGCCGGAGGCGTCCCCGGTGGCCAGGGCGGCGGCGAGTTCCTGGCCGGTCTGGTTGGCCTTGACGATGTAGCCGTTCTGGCCGGCGATCATCTGGACCGGCTGGGCGAAGACACCGGAGGCCAGGGCGGCGATGACGCAGGCGATGCCGACTTCCCAGACCGCGGTGGTGTGGCGCCCCTTGAGCATCCACAACCCGGCCAGCAGAGCGGTCAGGGTCAAGAAGGTGGGGACCAGTCCGAGCCGGGTGACAACCTGCTGCATCGCGTCGCCGACCGACAGCAGCGGGGCAGCGATCGTCTGAACCCAGGTGAATGACAGGACCCAGTCAAGGAACCACAGCGACAGCGCGCACCACGACCGGTAGGCGCCCCAGCAGGCGTCGGTGATCGAGGCCCAGAAGAACTTGTCCGGGGAGGTGATGCCGCCCCGGTCCAGCGACATCTCGAAGTTCCAGATCGAGATCCCGCGGGAGTCCTTCAGGTCGATCCAGGCCAGCGCCGGAGGGGTCTGCCCGATCTTGTCGACGGCCACGATCGGGGCAGCGGCAGCGGACTGCACGCGCACGAACATCAGCGGCATCCAGACGGCGATCACCGACAGGGCGCGCCGGATCCAGAGACCGCGAGCTCGTAGCCACGTCATGCCGTCTCCCGGTCCTGAGGGCGGCTCTTGGTGGAGGCCGAGCCGCCGGCGGTGATCGCGGCCGAGCGCTCTTCACGGGCGGGCAACAGGACCTTGACCCGACCGACGTTGCCGGACATGTCGCGCATGGTGGCCTCGCCGCGGCGGTGGACCGGGACCTCCTTGCCGTCCGGTCCGAGAGGGGAGGTGTCGTGGCGGACCATCTCGATCAGCTGCTCGTCCTCGGCGTCCAGGTCCAGCCAGGCCAGACCGCGCTTGGCCAAGGTCTTGTCGCGGTGCCGCATGAGGATCCGCGTCGGGATCAGGCCGCGCAGGGTCGGGGAGCCGAAGTCTGCTTCGGGGTCGTGGGAGTCCAGCAGCACCACGGCGCGGTGCTTGCGGCCGTCTCGCACGAAGTCGACGAGCTCGCGTTCGCCCTCGAAGGAGATGGTCATCGAGTGAGCCTCGGAGACCACGAACCCGGCCAGGGTGGAAGTGTCCTCGAAGCAGACGTGGCGGGCCAGGGCGGCGATCAGCGCGTTGAGGGCTCGACCGAAGAGCTTCTCCAGGCCGAGCTGCTCGAAGAGGTGCTCGTGCTCGAGCTCTTCGCGCGACGGCAGCTGGAGGGTGTGGGTGCGGATCACCACGGCGCGGGTGGACAGGTCCAGGGGTGGGACGGACCCGTCGAAGATGACACGGCCGATCTCGCGGCGAGCGAAGACGTTGACCAGTCGGGCCAGCTCGCTGGCGCCGGCGAGGGTGCACCCGTCGTGCAGGTGGGCGAGCAGGTCGCCGGAGGAGGTCAGCTCGTGCTTCTCCAGGTAGGCGGGGTCCAGGACGTCGGAGAGCAGCACGCCTCGTTCGCTGGTGGGGCGGACGTTGAGAAGAGGGGTCAGGAAGGTCTGCATGATCCGGCTGCCGGTGCGGGGGCCGAAGACGCGCAGCGGGTCAAGGGACAGTTCAGGGTCGGCGGCGTTGACGACCACGGCCCGGGTCAGGGCTCCAGCCCAGGATGCCCACTCCCCCTTCGCGGTGCGGTCGGCGATGACCAGCTGGCCGCCGCGGTCGATGACGTCGCCAGCCAGCTTCATCAGGGTGGCCGTCTTGCCGGCGCCGAGCTCGCCGGCGACGGCGGCGGATCCGGAGATCTGCCGGTCCGAGGCTCCCTCGAGGTCGTGCAGGACGACGCTGGTCGGGCCGCAGGGCACGTTGGGGGCAAGCAGTGGTCCATGGGCGATGTTTAGGCCGAGTGCCGATCCCTTGGAGTCGCCCAGGCGGACCGAGGCCAGGGGGACGGTCGCGGCCAGTGCCTTGCTGGTGGTGATCTGGGCGAACTCGCGCACCGCACGCGAGGCAGGGACGCCGGGCTGCATCGCCCACCACAGCTCCTCCTGGTAGCCCAGGGGGGCGGAGAGCTTGTAGCCGGTGTCGCCGAGGAAGTCGGCCAGGGCACGCGCCTGCCGGCGGGAGGAGTCGGGGGTGGGTCCGGCGACCGCGAAGATCATGGTGGCCTGGGCTTCGACCTCCAGCTTGTCGGACTCGAGGATGGACACGTACTCGGCCAGGTCGTCGGCGACCCGGTCGAGCATGTTCAGACCGTGGGAGACCTCACCTTCGCGCTGGCCGTACTGCTCGTTGAGGTTGCGCAGGGCGCGCTGGTTCTGAGAGGCGACGGCGGCCGCGGAGCGGATGGACAGACGCATCGCCCAGTCGACGTCGATGCCGGACTCGTCGATGCGGCCGATGACCTCCGAACCGGGGAAGACCATGCCCCCGTCGGGGACGTCGGAGATGACCATCAGTGACTGGTAGGAGGCCTCGACGTCGCCGACCGAGGAGGCGTCGGTGACCTTGAGGTAGCGGCGCGAGATCGGGTTGAGCCGGGCCGGGGACTTGGGGTCCAGGTCGCTCTGGCCGCCCTCGTCGAGGACCGGTTCCCCGAGCGCGGCGCCGGTCTTGGGTGCCAGGAGGGCCGCGGCGACGTCGTCCTCGCCGACGCCGGGCAGGTCGAGGTCCTGGAACAGGCCGCGGCGGATCGCGTGCTGGTGCAGCCAGACCATCTGAGCCGGCGTGGCCGGGGTCGGGTTGAAGGGTCCGGGGATGCTCTCGGAGACCCGGGCGGCCTGGGCCAGGCGGCGCTCGACGTCGCTGAGCGGGACGGCGGCACGGGGCAGGCCGAGCCGGTCCCGCATGTCCGAGGTGGCGGCCTTGAACGGCTCGGTGAACCGGTCGGAGGGCTTGTCGTCGCCCAGGGGCACCGAGAGCCAGTAGATGCGCTGGCCGGGGCCGATGTGGTCGAGGGTGTCCAGGGTGGCCTCGCACTCGGCGATCCAGTCGGGGCAGTCCTCGAGGTCGACGCCGTCGAGCATTTTGGAGACCACGACGGCGGGGTCCAGGCCGGAGTTGACGCCCAGCAGCATCGACTCCCCCGGCAGGGCACGGAACAGCGCCTGGTGCAGGGCGCGCACGCCGTGCTTGTCCTTGGTGGGGCGCAGCCCGTAGGGCAGGCCGGTGAGCAGCCAGTCGGCCCACACCGACCCTGAACGGGTCCAACGAAGGTTGGCTGCCATGGAGCGGGACGGGGTGCGCATCAGTCCTCCTGGGTCGCGCCCGACGATGCGAGCAGGCGCTGCACCCCGGTCAGCGCCGGGGAGGCCGAGCCCCGGGGTGTGGTGGCAGGTACGGGACGAAGGCGGGTCGACGAAGGGACGGTGGCGGCCGTGGGCTGCTGGGATGGGGCTGGACGGGACCACCGCGGCCGCGGGAGGCGGCGGGATCGCGTCCGGGGCGGCGCGGGCGGAGTGGGGTTGACGCGGCGCTGCTGGATCTCGGCCAGCGAGGGTGTGTTGTGGTTGATGACCAGACGGGAGCGGGACGGTCGGGGCCGGCGGATCCGCACCTTCGCGCCGCCCAGGTGTCCTTGGGTTGGGGAGCTGAGCGCACGGATCGCGCCGGACCCGACCGAGATCGGGTTACGGGACCCGATCGGGAGCCGCCCCAGAAGCACCACGAGGCCGTAGGCGCAGCCGAGGAGGATGAGTGCGTTGCCGATCAGACCGAAGTGGCCCCACAGCCAGGTGGTCTTGCTGCCGATCACGATGAACGCCACGCCCGCGATCACCTGGGTGTAGGTGTACGGGCCGCCCCAGATGGTGGCACCGTCGGGGGTCTTCCCGATCAGCTGGGGGAAGCGGCGGGCACGGGTGTACCACTTGACGACCTCGTAGGCCTCGCCGCTGCTGGTGGTGCGTGGATTCGTCGTTGTCGACATCGCTGGTCTCCTCCTTGGAGTGCCGGTTGGGTCTTGCTTCCGGTCAGGTGGAGGGGAAGGCGGGCGCGGGGACGACCTGGACGGCGACCGGGCCGATGCTCATCTCGTTGCCGACACGGTCCTTGATGTCGGTGACGCTCCAGACACCCCAGATGAAGATGCCGGCGGCGATCAGGGAGATGATGATGCGGGCCATGGCGCCGCGGGAGGCGACCGCCTGGATGATCACGAAGATGATCCCGAGGGTGACCGCGACACCGCGCAGCACCGTCTGGGTCTGGGTGTTCTTGGACGTGACCCAGTCAAGGATCCCGTCGCCGGCGGCCATCGGGATCGCGCCGACCTGGTGAGCCGAGATGACCTCGGTGCTCAGCTGGATGAGTGCGGACATGGTGGTGCTCCTCCTACGTGGTGGTGGTCGACGACGGGGGGTTGCCGGCCGGGGTGGTGGGTGCGCTGCCCGAAGGCCGGGCGGGCGCGGGGCCCGTCGCCGAGGTGGCGGCGGGAGTCTGGGGCTGCTGCTGCACGGGCGCGGGGTCGATCGCGGAGATCTCCCAGCGGCCGGCGCGGGCGGTCAGGGTCAGTGCGTAGGCGACGTTCGCGGTCTGCTGGTCGGTGACCACTGCGGTGCCCAGCGCCAGGATCCGGGTGCGGGTGCCGTCCTGGGGGACGGCCGCTGGCGGTTGGTCGCTGCCGGCGGCGCGGATCTCGGACAGCCGGACCGACGTGTACGGCGCCGGGGTGAGTGGTGTCAGCTCGACCCCGGGGGTGAGGTAGCGAGAGACGTCGCCCGACCCGGCGATGTAGGCGGTCAGGAACTGTCCGACGGTCTGCCCCAGCGGTGCGGTCAGGTCGACCTGGGCGCGGTAGCCGTTGGTGGAGCCGACGGTCACCGGGGGCGGAGAGACCGGGGCGGGCAGGGTCAGCGCGGTGACGCCGCCGTCCTGGTAGAGGACGGGGACCTGGAAGTAGCGGCGGGTGGTCGTCTTGTGTGCGTCGGTGATGGTGGCCGCCACGGTGACCGACCAGGTGCCGTCGACGAAGGTGATCCCGGAGACGGTTGGGTCGTTGACCGTGAACGCGGTCTGGGACAGCCCCGAGACCTGAGCGTCCTTGACCAGCGCGAGCAGCGCGTCTGGCTTCTCCTGGGTCGTGGTCAACCAGGTGACGACCACCTGCTGGGCGAACTGGCCGACGACGGCGCGCTCGTTGGACTGGTCGGCGACCGCTACGGCCGGGGCGGCGACGGGCTGGCTGGCTTGGAGGAACGCCAGGCCGCCGGCAACCGCGCCGACCGGGCCGAGAGCCAGGCAGGCCAGCAGACCGACGGTGGCGGCTTTGGCGCCCAGTGCCGAGGTGGTCTGGTGGCGGCCGTCGGCGACGGGGGGCAGATCCTCGAGGTCTTCGATCTGGTCGACATCCGGCTCGAGGGCGGTCTTCGAGCTGCGGCGCAGGGACAGGGTCGGGCTCATGCCGCACCTCCGGGGGCGAGCATCGGGCTCATGAACTGACAGGACCGCCGGACCGCCGGCGGAGCCTGTGGGCGGGCACCGGCGGTCCTGTCAGTCGTCATGGGCGGGACCGACTGGAGCGGGGGGCGCGACTCCCCGGGCCGGGCAAGCCGGCGGATGGCCCGGCGCACCGCCGGAGACTCGGCCCGCTCGAGCGCGGCCTTCATCCGGGTGGTCGCCTGCTCATCCAGTGGGCTGGCGGCCAGGGGGCCCAGGGCCAGCACGATCGCGTCGCGGGCAGCGTGGACGGCGGCAGCGTCGGCAAGGTCGCGGGGGACGCGATTGGGGCGGCTCATGGTCTCTCCTCCGGGCGGCGGTTCTTCCGACACCTCTGGAAGGTGCGCAGCACATGGCGCCTGTGACGAGGTGGGAGGCGATATCGGCCAACTTTTTCTGGCCCGTCGACCACTCGCCTCAAGGGCGCGTTTTCGCAGGTCACCGCCCTATTAGCGGGCTTTGGGCAAGCGCCACCGGGTGGCTTGCCCAAAGAAAGTTCTCGGTGCCGCCCGGGCGGGCAAGAGATCGGGCAAGGGTGCCGGACTTGAGTGGAGCGTGTAGGGGGCGACCCACAACTAGTGGACGGGTCGCAGCAAGGACTCCTACGGTCCAAAGCATGAACCGCACGGAGGAGCCCGCAGCCGTGAAGAAGATCGACCGGATGTTCCGCCAGCACGACGTCGCCCCGGCCGAGGTCGTCTCACCGCTGTACCGCCAGCTGACCCAGGAGTGGGCCGAACTGCACACCACCCCCAGCACCCCAGCCACGGTGCGCCGCTGGGGCCGCAGCGAGAAGGCCTTGGCAGGTTTCGCAATGCCCGGGCACATCGTCGACGCGATCGACGCGGCCGGCCACGAGCAGACCAACGAGCTCCTCCTGGCCCTCATCCGCCTCTTCCAGCGCGGCCACCAGCTCGCCGGCCGAGTCGTCCTCCAGGCGCTGCTGCCCAAGCTCGCCAAGACCGCCACCCATGCCGGCGGGATGTGCACCTCGAGCAGCGACACCTGGGCGGAGGACCGCCGACACATCACCCTGGCCGAGTTCTGGGACGTGATGGCCGACTACCCGGTCGAGCGGCGCACCAGCTCCGTCGCCTCAAACCTCGCTTTGGACACCCTCCACCGCGTCACCGGAGCCAGGAAGCCACCCACAGACCTACCGGTCGATCCTCACGACTTTCGCGACGAGGAGACCCGCGACGGCGCCCGCCGCACCTGGCTCGCTGGGCTCAGCACCACCGACCCTGACCCGGTCGAGGAGATCACCCCGGACTCGAACCTGCTCGAGGTCATCGCCTGGGGCATGCGCAACGCGACCATCAGCCAGGACGAGGCACAGCTGCTCGTCGCCTCCTACCTGCCCGAGCGGACCCAAGGCTTCGGGTTCGCAGCTGTCGCTGAGCAGCTCGGGCTCAGTCAGGCCGCCGTCCGGCAGCGCTGCTCGCGCGCATCCCGCAAGCTCACCGAGGCAGTCCGCGCCGAGCTTCACTCCCCCGCACCGCTCACCACCGTCGATCAGGCGGTCTGCGCCTGACCTCGCTCCCACTGCTGGCAAGCATGAGAGAGCCGGCCCCCACCCAAGGATCATGGGTGAGGGCCGGCTCTCCTCGCGTGGTGCCGAGGCAGGGCTACCTCTGGTTGATCACCTGCGACTCGCCCATCGTGATGTTCGTCCTGGTGGTGAAGTCGATCGGGATCGTCCCGGTCTGACCGATGCCCGCCCACTCCACGGTCCAGTACGACGTAGCCGACACCGTGTAGCGACCCTGTCGGGTATAGGTGTGACCGCACGTCGGCGAGCTCTGCTTGCCATAGCTGTCGGCGTATGGCGTGCCCGGGCCGGTGCAAGTCACCGTCCTGCCGTCACCCATGTTCCAGACGATCTTGGTCACCTTCGCCACGGCGGTCACGGTGTAACCACGCGCCGAGGCAGAGCGGGTGATGGGCCCCACGGTGTTCTCGGCTGGCGCTTCGACCCACATCCAGCTCGGCAGCCCGATGATCCCGATGCTTCCGGGACGGTCTTCCGGCACGATCCCGATGTTGATTGCATTGAGATTCATCGAGTCCATAGCCTGCTGAGCAAGCACCCGCGGATCCGGCGGAGGGAGCGCGGGAGCGGTCGCAGCCCAGAACGGAATCTGGTAACCGGCGATGATGCTGCCGGACCGAACCTCCGGAGCGACCTCGCACGCATAGATCGCGCCATCAGTGTGGCCTTTCCACACCGGATCGTTCTTCTCTGGCTGAGGGTTTTTCAGACCAGCGAACGTGCATTTCTGGCCGTCGATGACGAGGACGATGATGTTGCTTCCGCCGCCACCTCCACCACCACCGCCCCCACCGCCGCCACCGCCGCCACCTTCAGGGGGCACCTCGATCCAGATCGTGCAGACCCCGGTCTGCGGATCGGTCTTGTGGCAGACAGGGCCGTCTGCGACCGCTGACGGCGCGGTGGCCGCCAGGAGCATTGTGGAGCCGAAGAGGGCGAAGACCAGTAGCGCCAAACGTCTCAACATGTCTTTCCCCCCTGGGTGTCGGTGTAGGCGACGCGCCAAGCATCGGCTTTCGGGTACTCGTAGTTGGCCACACCCACGCGCCAGAGCTGCCGCGGCTTGCGGTCTGCTGGGATCACCGAACTGCCGTCCTTGTCAACGACGTTGAGCTTGCTGACGTCGATACAGACGTCGAGCTGCACCGACGGCACGTCGGGCGGCGACTTCTTGAGATCCAGCTTCAGATCGACGCGCGGGTTCGTCATGGACTCGACCTCGGTCTCGCCAGAAGCCTTCAGTTCTTGCCTCTGGAAAGCACTCACCCGGTTCTGCATGTCGTCGACCGCGCTCGAGATAGCAACCTTCTTCAGTTCCTCACGATCGAACTTGTTGGGGTCCTGTAGGGAGCGATCGCCAACCTCGAAGTAGAGGGGGATCATCTTCTCCGCGGCCTCGATCGCCTCGTCCTCGGGAGACTTGGTCGGAGTCGGGGCCGTGGTGGTCGCCGAGGCATCCGTTGTGGCCGGCGCGGAGGTCGTTGCGGTCGCGGCGTCGCTGGTGGTGTTGCTCCCGGGGTCTCCGGCGGAGTTGCACGCACTCAGGGCCAGGGCAGCCACGGCGATCGCCGCGATGCTGGTGAGGTGCTGGGTGTGGCGGGTCATGGGTCGGATTCTCCTAGAGTGCGTTGGCCATGAGCTTGTCGAAGTCGGTGCCGGGCGTCTTCAGTGCGGCGAGCAGCTGCTCGGTCTCGGGCTCGAGGTCGACCTCAAGCTGTTCGGTGATGGTCAGGAGGCGCTCGATCGCTTCGGCTTCGGCGGCGGGGTTCCTGGACTCGTGGGCGGCCAGGATCCTCAGCCGCCAGAGGTTCTCCTGGGCAGGCTCGATGCGCAGCCCAACGACGACCGCCTCCTCCGCACCGCGCCAGCGGCCTTCCATCAAGCGACGGCGGGCGAGTTCGTAGGAGGCGTCGACGATCTCGCTGATGAGGCGCTGACGGATCGGCTCGGCCCAGGCGTACCGCTTGCGGTGGGCGCCCTCGAAAGGGATCCCGCGGACCAGGGCGAGTGCCGCCTCGAGGTGCTGGGTGGGCGCGTTGAGCGGGTCGTGGTTGAGGAATCGCTCCCAGTCGCCGGCGTCGGTGGTGACCGCGCGGTGGAAGGCGTAGCCCTCCCCCGCCTGTAGGCGCGGAAGGTACTCGTCACCGTTGAGGGGGTCAGTGCCGACCCATCGGCGCAGCTTGCTGGTGGCGGTGTTGCGGGTGTTGAGGTTGTCCTCGTTCTTCCGGTCGGGCCAGATCGCGTTGTCGATCGCGGTGTGGGTCGCTCCGGGGGTCAGGACGAGGTAGGCGGCGTACTCCAGGAGGCGTGAGCGCTTGGTCGGTTCGACCTTTCCTTCGGCGTTGACGAGGTCGACCGGGCCCAAGACGAGGATCCTGGGCGTCGGGAGCGGCATGGGGTGCACCGGAGCCTCCTGGGCTGCTGCGGGCTCGTCCGTGGGCTCGGCGAGGGTTTCGTCAACGGCGGGGTTGGCGTCGACGTGGGTGGGTGCGGCGGTGGCCTCAGAGGTGGTCGTGTCGGCCTCGTCGGCCTCGTCCGTCGGGATCTGCGTCTCGGGATCCTGGTCGTCGAGCTGGCCCGGGCCGACCTTGCCCTCGGCGGGGTCGGCGGGGGTGGGGGGCGAGGGCGGCTCTTCGTCGACGGGTTGGGGCTCGGTGGGCGCGTCAGCAAGGGCGGTCGGGTGGTCGACGTCATCGGTGGGTCGCTCGTCCTGCGGGATCAGGGGCCCGAAGGTCGGCATGGCGGCTGGGCTGGAGGAGACCGCGTCGGCGCCGGCGACTGCCTCGAGGTGCTCCAGGGAGATCTCGGGCATCGCGGAGACCGGGGCGGACGGCTCGTCGACGGGCTGAACGGACTCGACCTCGGCCAGCGAGGGGGGCGGGACTGCCTCGGTGGGGTCGAGCTCTTCGACGGCGGCGAGAGAGGCGATCTCCAGGAGATGGCCGTACTGCTCGGCGGGGAGGCGCTGAGGGCGCAGCTGAAGTCCGATGGGGTTGAGCACTGCGTAGTCGGGCCCGTCGCCGGCGGTGAGGTCCAGACCCCACTCCCCCACGTTGAGGCCGTTGGTGACCGTGGCCAGGGCGACTCGGGGGAGGTCGGTGACGAGCTGCTCGAGCTGGTTGCGCTGCCGGTCGGTGATATCGCCGGCGAGCAGGACGATCTCGGGGGCCCAGGCGTCGGGAGCGGCGCCGGTGACGCGGGCGTGGTGCAGGTCGGGGGCTCCTTCGGCGGACATGGCTTCGCGGTCGAGGTCTGCGCGGTGGAGCAGGTCCTCGAGGATGCGCCCGGCGGAGGGGAGATAGCGGATCCGGCCGGTCTGGAGGGTGTCTTCGAGGTCGGGGAAGGCACCGACGAGGGTGACCTGCAGGTCGTCTGCCCAGGTGGAGTTTGCCAGCTCGATCGCCAGGGCGGCGAGGATCTCGCGGGTGGCTGCGTCATCCTGGCCGGAGACCCCGATGGAGCCGAGGAACTCCAGGTCGAGCAGGACGTGGCCGTCTTCCTCGTCGTGGCCGATCGTGACCAGAGCAGGGTAGGGCGCGGGAATGTCGGAGATGTCGGTCCCCTCGAGCTCGGCGGTGTTGTCGACCTCGAGCGTCCAGACGGTGTCGTCCGCGGTACCGGTCCACGGCTCGGGGAGCTCTGCAGGCTCGGCCAGGTAGAGATCGAACTGGGTGGCGGTGAGCCGAGCCGCACGCACGGCAGGCAGGGCCACACCAGCCTCGGTGCAGCTGCGAGCCAGGGAGCGCAGCGCGACGTCGACCGTTTCGATCGACAAGGCGTCCGCCGTTGCGCGCAGTTCCTGCTCGACCAGGGCTGCTGCTCCGGTGGGCATGGGCATGCGCTGACCTGGGCGACGGCGCCGCTGTTGGGTCCGTCGTCGGGTGGCGAGCAGGGCGATGACGCCGGCAGCGAGCAGAGCACCGACGCCGTAGCTGGTCCGGGCCATCCACGGCGATTCGTCCTGGAGATGGTCGGCGGCCGCAGTCTCTGGGGCGGCCTGGGTCTGAGCCCGAGACTGGGACTGTGCTGGCGATGACGGAGCAGCGGCCTCGGGGGCTGGCGCGGCCGGGGCAGCGGGCTGAGCAGGGGCAGGCTGCGAGGGCTGGGCGGGGGTGGTGGTCTGAGGCTGCGCGGCGGGTGCCTCGGGTGCAGCCGGGGCCGCGGGCTGGCTCTGGGGTGCCGCCTGGGCGGGGATCTTCAGGGTCCACCCGACGTCGATCACGTCGGGGTCGGTGAGCTTGGCTCCCCCGGGCTGGGTGATGGAGCGCGAGGCCTCGAAGATCTCGGGGTAGCGGGTGGCGTCGCCGTACTGCTCGAG
>Ga0116159_1003387_pt1 | contig 14291 bp, 8 predicted proteins | sample AD_JPNAS1_MetaG_FD_89878 | JGI IMG/M metagenome (GOLD analysis project Ga0116159, IMG submission 89878) | Active sludge microbial communities of municipal wastewater-treating anaerobic digesters from Japan - AD_JPNAS1_MetaG | ecosystem: Engineered > Bioreactor > Anaerobic > Digestate | place...
AAAAATAGGTTATCTGAGGGAGCGGATGAACAGGCAGATCACGGGCCGCCTCAAAGGAACGCTGACCTTCAGCGGCAGCCTCGGCGATCCCGCCGCGGCGACCGGACGTATGACGATCCTTTTGACCAACGGCGTTTATCCCCTTATTACGCCCTTCATGGGGATCGACAAGCTGGAGTACAGCCGGATCGACGGCGATCTGACTTTACAGAACGGCACGTTGAAGATAGGCAAAATGAAACTCGCGGGCGAGAAATTCCGGGCCGATCTCAGCGGGAGCATGGTTTTGAACGGCGCGGACATGGAAAACAGCCAGATGGACCTGCTGGCGACAATCGAAATACCAGGCCAGCAGGGTAAGAAGCTTGCCCTGGTCATCAGCGGGAGTCTCGGCAATCCCGTGGCGAGGATAAGGCCTTGAAATACCTGGAGATCATAAAGGATAAAATTTCCCGCCTCGACTGGAGAAACATGCTGAGCTCCCGTCCGGGCTTAAGGAACTTTTCGGCTCCCCCGGATTTCAGGAGCCTGTTGGCCGCCGCGGCTTCCCTGCAGACGGATAAATACAAGCCGGTCCTGATCGTCCTGTTTATGACGGTCGTTATCTATACCGGGGTGGGCATATTTTACAAGGTCATCGGCTTACAACTCTTCAGCCGCATTACCGGGGGCCGAGCGGCGCCGGCTCCCGCCGTCCCTCCTCCGGTCGCAGCGGCGGCGAAGGAGGCCTTCGATACCTACAAGATCATCATGGACCGGAACCTTTTCGGTTCCACGGACAAGACCGTGGCGGAAAAACAGATGGCCGGCAAGGCCGGCGATCCGGGTGACGTTACCCAGCTGCTTACCCTCAAGGGTACGGTGGCCGGAGACAGTCAGTATGGTTTTGCCATCATCGAAGAGAAGGGAAAGCCCAAACAGATCCTCTACAAGGTGGGGGGCACGGTTCTGGGGGCACAGGTGGTGAAGATCAAGAGAAATGCCGTTGTCCTCAAGACGGCGGACCGCGAGGTGACCCTCAAGATGGCGGAACGGCCCGTTTCTCCCATCGTGCCGCCGCCGGGGGCCACAGGCGGGCCGGCGGGCCAGGCGGCGACGGGGACTTCGGTTTCCCCCGGGGCCGTAGTCCTGAGTCGGTCCGAGGTGAACAGCTATCTGAAAGACATGGGCTCCCTGCTCAGTACGGCCCAGATCCGGCCCTACTTCACCGCCGGCGTTCCGGATGGCTTCATGATCAGCAACATCCGCCCGGACAGTATCTTCCAGAAGTTGGGGGTGGTCAACGGCGACATCATTCAGGGCATCGACGACCGGCAGATCAAGACCGCCGACGACATGGTGAATTTCTACAACCGTCTGAAATCCGGTTCGCCGATGACCCTGCGCCTCAAAAGGCAAGGCCGTCAGGAAGCATACCAGTATACCTTCCGGTAAACGATCGTATGGAGATGAATCAGTAATGTACGCAGCTTATTACGGCTTGAAAGAAAATCCGTTCAATCTTTCTCCGGACCCGCGGTATTTCTTTCCCGGTCACCGCCATCAGGAGGCGTTGAATCATCTGGTTTACGGGGTCCGGGAGAAAAAGGGGTTCATTTTGCTTACCGGCGACGTGGGGACGGGCAAGACCACCGTCTGTCGCTCCTTTCTGGCCGGTTTGGACGACACGACGACGACGGCGTTGATTTTCAACTCCTTTCTTTCAGAAATGGAACTCCTGGAGACCCTGGCCCAGGAATTCGGTTTCGAGGTCAGCCTCAACGGCGGTGAAAAAACGCGAAAACGTTATCTCGATGCGTTGAACGATTTTCTACTCTGCAATTTCATTGCCGGCAGGAACACCGTCCTCCTCATCGATGAAGCCCAGAACCTGTCGCACGGCGTGCTGGAGCAGATCCGCATGCTTTCCAATCTGGAGACGGAGCGGGAAAAGCTCATACAGATCGTCCTCATCGGCCAGCCGGAACTGCGGGACCTGCTGCTCCTGCCGGTCCTGCGGCAGCTCAACGAACGGATCACGGTCCGCTATCATCTCGAATCCCTGGACCTCAACCATGTCCGGGCCTATATCGAGCATCGCCTGTCCGTGGGAGGCGGCCGGGGGCGGATCAAATTTACCCCTTTTGCCTACCGGTTGATCCATGCCTATTCCCAGGGCGTGCCCCGGCGCATCAATGCCATCTGCGACCGGTGCCTCCTGATCGCCTATGCCCGGGACGGCTTTGCCGTCGATGGGAAGACCGTAAAAGATGCTATAAAAGACATGGGTCCTCACTATCGCAGACCTAAGAGAAGATTCTTTAAATTTCTTGACTAAAGGTGAAAATGAGTTATATCAATGAAGCTCTGACCAAGGCACAAAAGGAAAAAGACAAGAGTTCCGGGAACATTCAGCCCGTTATTGTCCCGGCGCCTCTCCCGGAGAGGAAGCGGAACAAGTACGGACCGGTAGCGGTGATGACAGCCGTCGTTGTCGCGGCGGCCGCTGTCGTGTCGGTTCTTTACCTCTGGCGTGGGGACGCCCCCTCCGGAAAAGCGGGGATACCGGCCGGGTCACGCCCGCCGGCGGTCGCGACGTCACTGCCGCCCCCCGGCGCCGCCGCGACGTCCCTGACCGGGGCGCCGGCCCCCGGTGCGGGGTCCGGGATACCGGCGGCTACGGGACAGCCGGCGTCGTCCCCCCCCGTGAACGGGATGACGGCGTCCCCGCAAGGAACGGCAAAAGGGGTTTATCAGGGCCCGCCGGCACCCGGCACCGTCGTGGCCGGAACGGCGTCCCCGCCGGCAAAAGGGGCGGAGAACGTTACGAAACAGACGGCGGCCGCCGTATCCCCGTCGCCGGCGAAGGCACCACCGGCCGCGGCGCCAAAGACGCCGGCGTCCGGAAGTGCCGCCGGCGGAATGAAGGCGGTGAAACCGGCGTCCCCGGCCGCTACCGGAACGGCAGCAGCCGGGGGAAGGGCCGGCGGTGACGTCGGCAAGGCTGCCTTGACGCCGGCGCGGACCGCCGCCCCGTTGCCGGCGGCCGTCGCCCAAGCCGGGCAGGAGCGGGAAAGACGGCCGGCACGATCGGCGGCGTCGTCGCAGGCCGGCAAAGACGAGGAAGCGCGGCTCCTGTATCAGGATGCCCTGGCCAGCCAGCAGCGCCGCGATCACGAACGGGCGGCCCGGTTGTACAGCCGTCTTCTGGCAAAAAACCCGCGGCATGTGGAGGCCTTGAACAATTTGGGCGTCATTTATATGCAGCAGCACCAAAGCGGCCATGCCATGCGCCTTTTCGAGCAGGCGATAAAGGTGAAGCCGGGTTATGTGGATCCATACTATAATCTGGCCTGTCTTTACGCTCAGTACCATGATGTGACCAACAGCGTGAAGTATCTGAAAAAGGCGGCGGCGATCAATCCGGAGGTCAGGGCGTGGGCGAAAGCGGATGGAGATCTGAGAAAAATCAGCACCGCCCCGGAGTTTTTGAACTTCGTGGGCGAAGGGAAGGATAAATGAGGCGGTTGTACGAATTATCAATCAAAAAAGCGGCATACGGACTGTCGGTGCTCCTGTGTCTCATGGTATGCCTGATGCCCGTGGCCGCTCAAGGGGTCCGGATTGCCGGTGAAGAACTCCGGCCGGCCGCCACGGTCCGGCAGGAGAAGATAGTCGCCAGTAAATCTGCCCGGCAGTATTTCCTGCCGGGCATGAAGGGTTATGAAACGGTGCGGGCCGATGACCGTATGGAATTTGATTCGGAAGCGCAGGCCATCCAGGCGGGCTTCCGCCGGGCCGTAGAGGTTGCCGCCGCGCCGGTTCCGCCGGCGGCAACGACACCCCCCAAAGCCCCTCCCGCGCCGGCCAAGGCCGCCGTTACGGCTTCTTCCCGGGAGCAGACCGCCGCCGTTTCTTCATCTTCAGCCCCGGCCGCCGCCGTCCCCCCGGCGTCCCCAAAGGTCTCCCCGCCGGCGCCGTCATCCGCTGCCTCCGGGCCGCCGGCACGCGCCGGCGCCGCGGCACCCGCAACCACCGGTCCGGCCGCTCAACGCGCCGCTTCGGCTCAACCGGCCGCTCATCCGGCCGCCGCCACCCCGCCGGCCATGAAACCGGCGGCAGCGGCCGCGACATCGTCACCCCCGGCTACCGCCCCTGGTGTTGCCCGGGTTCCGGCCGGCGCCGCGGCGCCCCCGGCTCCTCATCCCGGAGCCGTTCATCCCGCGGCGTCCCCAACGGTCTCCCCGCCGCAGTCCCATCCCGCCGGGAAGGATACCCGCTACGTCACCATCGATTTCGACAACGTGGATATTCAGGTGTTCGTGAAGTTCGTGAGCGAACTCACGGGGAAAAACTTCGTCATCGACGATAAGGTCAAGGGCAAGGTGACGGTCGTTTCTCCCAAAAAGATTGCCGTGGACGAGGTTTACAAGGTCTTCCAATCGGTTCTGGACATTCATGGGTTCGCCACGGTGCCGGCGGGGGATGTCATCAAGATCGTACCCGCTATGGATGCCCGGGGCAAGGGGGTGGAGACGAGGATCGACGACGAGGTCGGTAAGCCGGAAGACCGGATCGTGACCCAGATCATCTCCCTGGAATACGCCAACGCCGATGAGATGAAAAAGATCATCGAACCCCTGGTCTCCAAGAACAGCATCGTCCTGGCCTACGCGCCGACGGGGATGCTGATCGTCACCGACGTCCTTTCCAATATCAAGCGCCTTCAGGAGATCATCGGCGCCCTCGATGTGGCGGGGGTGGGAGAACAGATCTCCTATATCCCCATGAAATACGCGACGGCCGCGGATGTGGTGAAGTCCCTGACGGCCGTCTTCCAGCAGCATAAGGGAATCGCCCCCATCCGTATCGTGGCGGAGGAAAGGACGAATGCCGTCCTCCTCCTGGCAAGCGAGGCGGACTCCACCCGGATCAAGAACCTGATCGCCATGATGGACAAGGGCGTGACAAAAGGCGAATCGTTGCTCCATATCTACAAGCTGCAGAACGCCACCGCCGAAGACCTCGCCAAGGTCCTCATGAACCTTCCCAAGGATGCCAAGACCGGTCAGGCCGGGAAGGCCGTCCTGTCCAAGGAGGTTCAGATCGTGGCGGACAAGGCGACCAACACCCTGATCATCACGGCCGAGCGGGGGGATTACACCATCATCGAATCGATAATCAAACAGCTCGATACCCCCCGTCCGATGGTCTATATCGAAGCCCTCATTATGGAGGTGTCCGAGGGCAAGGATTTCAAGTTGGGGGTGGAATGGCATGCCGTGAAGAACTTCGGGGCGGGACCCGTGGCCGGTCTTGGTCCCAACGGTACGGACGCGAGCACGATCGGTGTCGCCAGTTTCAGCGGCGGCGGTACCTCCCCCTTCCCGACGGTGGACGTGACGACGAATATGGCGACCTTTCCCGCCAGCAGTTTTGCCGTGGGCGTCCTGGGGGCGGGGATCAAGATCGGCGACATAGTCTTTCCCAATGTGGGGGCGGTATTTCAGGCCTATCGAGGCGATTCCGACGTCTCTGTCTTGGCCACCCCCCAACTGCTGACCCTCGACAATGAAGACGCGGAGATCAACGTGGGCAAGAACGTCCCCTATATCACCCGCCAGGACACATCTTCCACGGGGACCCAGATCAACTACAGCAACTATGAGTATAAGGACGTCGGGATCATCCTCAAGGTGAATCCCCACATCAACGAAGACAATTTCGTGCGTCTCAAGATCGACCAGCAGGTGACCCGTATCGATACGGCGTCCTCGGCCCAGTTCCGCCCCACGACCTACAAGCGGGCCGCCAAAACCGCCGTGGTGGTCAAAGACGGCGAAACCATCGTCATCGGGGGATTGATCAACGACGAGACGGAAGTCCGGGAGGACAAAATCCCTCTCCTGGGGGACATCCCCCTCCTCGGCTGGCTGTTCAAGTATCGCTACAAGGCCAAGGGCAAGTCCAACCTGTTCATCTTCATCACCCCGCGCATTGTCCGCAACCAGGTGGACGCGGCGGCGATTTACAAGCAGAAATCAACGGAATTGGGGAAGATAGAAGAGGGTGTCATCCGGATGTACGACCCGAAGAAAGACAAGGACAAACAGAAAACAGAGACGGCCGGGCCCGCCGCCGGGCCGCCGGTCAAGGCGACGACGACAACGTCTCCGGCGACGGTAAAGACCGAGCCGGGCCAGGCCGGTGGGAATAACAAGGGAGGGGAAAAACCGTGACCACGACGGTGACCATGACCCTGGAAGACCGCCTCACCCTGGCCGGGGTGTCGTCGGAGACGTTGTCGGAGCTCATGGCCCTGGCCGGCAGCGGCGACGACAGTCTGGTGGACCTCCTGGTTCAGAAGAAGATCATGAGCGAGCCGGAGGTACTCCAGGCAATGAGCGACCAGTTTGCCATTCCCTATTGGCAGACTCTGCCCATCGATCACATCAGCACGGATTTTACGGAACGTCTTCCTATCCAGTACCTGAAGAAAAACCGCCTCGTTCCCCTGGAAACGCCGGACGGGTTCGTCATCGCCGTCAACGACCCCTTCTCCTTTCAGACCGTCGACGACCTCAGACATCTCCTTCGTCCCGAGGGCGGCGGCGCCCGGGTGGTTCTGTCCACCCAGGAGGCCATCACCGGGGCCATCAACATGGCCTATGACCTGAGCCGGAGCACCGCCAAGGAGTTCTTTGAGGAGATGAGTGAGGAATCCACGGACACCCTGCTCTCCGAGATCGAAGAGACAGGCGACCTGCTGGACGAGACCAGTGACGCCCCGATCATCAAACTCGTCAACCTGCTCCTCTCCGGGGCGATCAAGGACCGGGCCAGCGACATCCATATCGAGCCCTACCAGAGTACCATGAAGGTCCGTTACCGGATCGACGGCATCCTCTACGATGTGTTAAGCCTCCCCCGGAAGATCCAGTCTTCCCTGACTTCCCGGGTGAAGATCATGGCCAGGCTCAATATTGCGGAGAAACGCCTTCCCCAGGACGGGCGGATCGAGATCAAGATCGCCGACCGGAGTGTGGACATCCGGGTTTCCGTATTGCCCACCGCCTTCGGTGAACGGGTCGTCCTGAGAATCCTCGACAAGTCGGCGGCGATCCTCCAGCTCTCCGATCTGGGCATGGACGCGGCGTCCATCGACCTTTTCGAGAAGCTGATCAAGTCTCCCTACGGCATCATCCTGGTGACGGGGCCGACGGGCAGCGGCAAGACCACTACCCTGTACGCGGCGTTGACGACGATCAACCAGCCGGGGATCAACATCATCACCATCGAGGACCCCATTGAATACCAGATCGACGGCATCGGCCAGATCCAGGTCAATCCGAAAATCGATCTCACCTTCGCCCAGGGGCTCCGCTCCATCGTCCGTCAGGACCCCGACGTCATCCTCGTCGGGGAGATCCGCGATCAGGAAACAGCCGAAATAGCCATCCAATCGTCCCTTACGGGCCACCTGGTCTTTTCCACCCTCCACACCAACGACGCCGCCAGCGCCGTGACGAGAATCATCGATATGGGCATCGAGCCCTTTCTTGTAACCTCGTCGGTCATCGCCATCATCGCCCAGCGTCTTGTCCGCGTCCTCTGCCCGAAATGTAAGGAACCGTACCTCCCCGATGAGGAGTCGTTTCACAACCTCGGGCTCGACCCGTCCCAGGTACCGGCGTACACCATCTTCAGGAAAAAGGGATGTCCGGCCTGTATGCACACCGGCTACCGGGGACGCACGGCCATTTTCGAGATCATGATCATGGACGAGCCGCTGAAGCGGCTCATATTGAAAACATCGGATTCCAACCAGATTAGCGATCTGGCCGTCCAGCGGGGCATGATCAGCCTGGTGCGGGACGGGGCGAAGAAGGTCCTGGAAGGGGTCACCACCATCGAGGAGGTCTTCCGGGTGACCAGAATCCTGAAGCGGGAGGCGGATGCGGATATCGAGGGGTGACATGGGAAAGGGATTGCTCGTGGCATTGGCGACGGCATTGCTCCTGCTCTGTCGGGGGGTTGTTCCCGCCGGGGCGGTCGAGATTTACGTCCCGGATTTGAAGGCCAAGGCGGGGCAGAAGGTTGTCGTACCCGTCATGATCGATCAGGCGGTCAAACTGGCGGGCGTCAAGCTGATCATGACCTACGACGCCCGGGTCCTCCAATATATGGAAGGCGAAAAGACAAAGCAGACCACTTCCTTCATGCATATCGTCAACGACAGGAACCCCGGACGTTTGATCATCGTCATGGCCGGGGCCAGAGGGATCACGGGCCATCGGATCGCCCTTGTGAATATCAACTTTCAACTGAAGAAGAACGCCCCGGACACCAATACCCGCCTGGATTTTGTGACGGTCCAGTTGATGACCGAGCAACTGACGGAGGTGAAGGGAACGTTTAAGGGAGGCGTAATTGAGATTATCCCCTAACATATCGTAATTACGAAATAAAAGGAGATAGAACCATGTCAGTTCCCGAATCCCTCATCAAGAATGTCCCCCTCTTCAAGGGCCTGCAACCGGACGATTGCCGCAAGGTGGCGGCGGTGCTTCGCACCAAGACCCTGAAGAAAGGCGAGGTGCTTTTCCGCCGGGGTGATGAAGGTACCGCCCTGTTTCTCATCGATTCCGGCAGCGTGAAGGTGACGCGTAAATCGGTACTCGAAGACGAGATTATTCTGGCCATCCTTGCCAAGGGGGATTTCCTGGGCGAGATGGCCCTGCTGGACGGCAAACCCCGCTCCGCGGATGTGGTCGCCCTTGACACCACCCATGTCTATATCTTGTGCCGGAGTGATTTCATCTCCTTTGTAATGAAGAACGAAAGCGCTGTACGGGCCATCCTGGCCGCCCTTTCCGACCGCCTTCGCAAGGCCGACGATTTTCTCGAAGATTCGGTATTTTTAAGTGTTTCCGGCAGGTTAGCTAAGAAACTCCTCGAGATGGCTGAATCGCAGCAGCGAGAAAGCGGCACTACGGGGCAGGCGGTGGAGCTTTTGCTGACCCAGAAGGATCTGGCGGCCACCATCGGCGCCAAAAGGGAAAGCGTCAACAAGGCCATTAAGGGCTGGCGGGAAAAGGGACTGCTGCTCACAACCGGCAATAAAATCATCGTGAAGGATGTAGAGGCCCTGAGAAAAAAGGTCAGGATTTTCGGGATTTGACCTGGGAGGGAAAATTTCACACCGATAATGTGAATTTAATCACACTTCATAGCAAAATTATCGTTGCATAAATAATGTTTTTTCTTTACAGTGCTGGATATTTTTACAGATCTTATCTTACCTGGGGTAATGGATGTCGCGGGTTGCATTTAAACTAAACCGGGAAGATAAATATTTCTCCACTGCTGTGTCCGTGCCCGGGTGCGGCGGTTTATATGGGAATATCGGCAAGGGTATGAATATTTCCATCTTTATTTGCTTTATGACAGAAAAGCGGTTTGTCGATCAGTTTGCAAAGGTATGCCAATGACCTATTAGAGGGAGGGTGGCGTCATGAAGAAGAAGTCCTTGAAAAAGAGTTTATTTCTGGTTTTTTCAGCACTTTTGGCAATCGTACTTACGGCTGTGCTCTTTTTTACCCCCCTCGCGGCCCAGCGCGCCACCCTGGCCCTGGACGATCTGATCACGACGGGTAAGACGCAACTGTTCCAGAAGAGCGTCCCCGGGGCCCTCGGCGCCTATCAGACCTTTCTCGGGGCCGCCAATGATCCTGCATACAGTGCCGCCACGGCCCAGCAGAAGATCCAGATCCGGGGCTACCTCGCCTTCACCCGCATCTTCGATGTAATCCTCCGCAACGACGGCGGAACGACGGACACCCTGACGGAGCTCCTGGGCAAATACGGGGTGACGAGAACGGGCAACACCCTGGAAACCCTAACCTTCCAACCCACATTCAACAAGGATCATAAGCTGGTGCTCCCCCCCACGGCCCCCGGCGGCGAGGCGATCCGCTCCTTTCTCGCCGGGCCGTTCCTGACGGCCCTCAACGCCTCCATCGCCGATATGGACGAGGTGATAAACCAGTGCGGCGCCGGGGAAGGCGTGGTGATCATCGAGAAGAATTACATCTCCGCCGGCGAGACCCTGAACGTGGAGGTGGACGCCGGTGATTACTACCTCTACCGGGCGGCCCTGAAGGCCCTGAAGGCCTGGGCCCTCATCGTCTCCGCCTACAACCTCGACGTGAGCGTCCAGGAGATCGTCGGTCTGGCCAACGCGGACCTCCTCAACTTCAAGGGGCTCCTGGAGCGCTACCCGAACCTGTTGAAGCTCCTGACGGCCGGCGGAACCCCCGCCTACAACGGGGCGGCCAAGCTGGCCGAGGCGAAGGCGGCCCTCCAGGGGGCCATCGCCGACTACCTCGTCGCCTCGAACAAGATCCGCAATTACGGGCCGGCGACGGCGGGGGCCAAGAAGCTCTTCACCATCGAGATGCCGGACCGCCAGCGGGAGCAGTTCTTCCGGGAGGGGATCCTGAACAAGGTCAGCGCCTCCCTTACCGGCGGGACACCTTTCGAACTCGTCACCGACACGGAGACCTGGGAGTTTACCAGCACCAGTCCCGCGTCGTCCCACAAGGTGACGGTGAACCTCAAGGAGCTGCAAAGCAAGGGCGACGTCCGTACCGACGGCTATATATTCAATGACTACATGGGTTTCACAGGTACATGGGGGACAAAAATCGATTACACCCTCGTTCAGGGGAGCGATTTCGTCCTCAGATTTCACGTCCCCGGCTATTCCGTGCCAGGGCAGGTTTACTACAACACCGTGGAGTTCCGAGGGACCATCTCCGGGACGTCCATGACCGGAACCTACCGGACGGGTCTGTACAGCCAGAGCTGGGAGGAGCTGACCTACCGGGGGAACTTCACGGCGGTCCGCACCGCCTATGACGATTCCCGGCGGGAGCGCATCAATCCCAACGCCCTCCTGGGGAACGGGACGACGGCCCCGTCGCTCCGGGACCTCCTGCCGGAATTCACGGACTACGGCTGGGGCAACCCCAAGATCGGGACCATGGGCCACGGCCTGGGGAACGACGCCACCTTAAACGGCCTCCTCCCCGATTTCACCCAGAACCGGTGGGCGAAGGACTTCGGGGACATCCTCCAGTACAGCGGTCTGACCGGCGGCATCCCCGTGGTGGCGAACGGCGCCATTGTCGTGGACGGCCTGGTCGGCGACTGGGCCGGGATCAACCCCGTTTACAACAACACGGTAGGCGACAACGACAACGACCCGGGCCGGAACATCGCCCAGGTCTGGCTCGCCCAGGACGCAAACTTCCTCTACCTGCGGATGGATACGGCGGGCAGCCGGCTGAATCCCAATACGATGTACGACTATGCCGTCCGCTTTACCACCCGGCCGGGCGACGGCCCCGAGATGGCCGGCGACGTCCGGGTCTGGGCCAGATACGCCGGTTATAACGACACCTGGCAGCTCAACATCCCCGCCCAGAACGGCCAGCCGGCCCGGACCCTCACCATGAGCGCCTGGGGGGCCAATGAATGGGGCAGCTACCAGACCGGCCAGGGGTTCATCTCCGGACCCCAGGGCGACCCGGTATTCCCTTCGCCGACCTCGCCGGCGCCGCTCAACAACGGCTGGATGAGTACCGGCGGCGGATGGTTCAACTTCTCCTTCACCTCCGGCACCAACACCTACTACGTCTCGGGCAGCGCGGATACCGGCGGCAACATCTCCGGCGCCTCCGTATCTGTGTATCTCAACGGTGCCTGGAACTCCTCATATGCAAACGTCACCGGGACGCGTGCCCATGCCCCCTTCTGGCAGACCTTCCTATCCCGGGCGGCGTCCAGCCCCCAGGGCGTCTCCTACGGACCCTGGGAGGATCTCAACAACTCCGGGGGCACCTTCGTGAACATGTCCGCCGGCCTGGAAAACCACGTGGAATGGAAGGTCCCCCGGTCCCAGATCGGCCCTGTGGCCGGTCTCTTCATCCAGCCGGAAACCAGGGTCTGGGGAAGCTGGGGCCGCCCGGGCGTCGAGAATCGGACCTCCATCCAGATCGGTCCCGACCAGGGCGCCTCCCTTGCCTCCATTACGGGAAGCGTCACTGTCCCGAGCTTCGACGGCACCGGCGAGGTGATCATCAGCGTCTATGAATACCACAACTTCCAGAAAACTGCGGAATATCTCCTCGGGACTCTTGTCATCCCCGCCGCTCAGTTCGTCAACGGCATGACCTACACCATCCCGAATCTGCCGGCGGGGAAACGGGTCTTCGTGACCGTCGACTGGACCCGGGGCAACACCAGCGGCCAACCCGGTCCCGGCGACTATACCAACTTCTCCCTGCCCTTCACGACGACGGCGGGGGCCACGACCCAGAACATCACCGCCGCGGACGACCACCCGGCATACCCGGCGCCGCAGTTCACCTCCGCCAAGGTCTCTTCGATCCGGCAGACAAACACCACGGCGGCGACGCTGCAATACGCCCTTTATGCCGAAATCGCCGGCGGCAGCCCTGAAGATCTCGCCGTCACGGTTACCGGCCCCAACGGCGCCCGCTTCACCCTGACCCCGATGACCACCACATTCTTTGACGGGGGCAAACAGACCTTCGGCTGGTATTATATGGGCACTTCCTCCTTCCCCGACGGCGATTATACCTTCGAGGCGGTGGATTCCCTGGGGCGGAAGGCGGTGGTGACCCGCAATTTCACCTTCAACGGGGCGCTGCCGCTGATCGACCCGGCAGGGTTGACGCCTACCTCGGCCCAGCCCTACACCGGCACGGTGACGCCCACCTTCACCTGGAACCTCCCGGGCACCCTGCCGGCAAACTACCGGATTCACGTGCGGGTACTCGACGCCTTCAACAGCGCTAACGGGACGGGCGGTGCCACCTTCATGTACCAGTCGGCGAATCTCCCCCCGACGACCACCTCCCTGACCGTTCCGGCCGGGATCCTCCAACCCGAAACCTGGTATTCCTGGTCCGTTCAGATCATCGACGGCGACGACCGGGTTACCAATATGGCCCGGACTTTCGGCTACGCCTTCTACACGGGCAATTACGCCGCCTCCCCGGCCATCACCTGGGGGACGATCCTCACCCAGCCCCCCACGGGGACGATCACGGAGTACCGGCATATGGCCTATGGCGCCATCCCCGGCGTCTATCCCGGGGAGATAGTGTCCGGTCGGGTTAAAGACGCGAGCGGCAACACGATCAACGCATCCCTGCGGGTTGCCCGGGGCTACGAGACGAAGAAATACGGGTCGGGTGCCTTTTACATCGTCTATGGCAGCGACGCTCCGCTTCCGAACGGCAACTATAAAATCGAGCTGACCATCAACAGGGGCGGGACGCCGCAGGTCATCGAAAGCGCCGCGCTGCCCTACACCTACCATAACACCGGGGCGCCGGACATCAGCGCCCTGACGCCGGCGAACAATTACTACTTCAACACCACCACGCCGACCCTCTCCTGGCCCCTGGTCGCCGCGTCCGACATCTGGTACCGGGCCCGCGTCTGGGATCCCCTCCGGCGGGTGGAGATCGCCCACAGCGGCTGGATGAAAGACACCACCTCCTGGACGGTGCCCGCCGGCAAGCTCGCCCGGGGGATGAGCTATTACTGGACCTTGCAGACGTCAGCGGATTGGGACCCCGCCAAACCGGCGGCGACGGGGCAGTTGAACAGTTTCAATTTCGTGAACTTCGAGGGCAACCCCGCCAACCGGGCCATGTTCCTCTTTACGATCAACCCGGAAGAAGCGACGACCTATCAGCTCAGTGTCTCCAGGGACGGCAGCGGCACGGGGACGATCACCAGCTCCCCCGCAGGGATCGACTGCGGCGGCACCTGTGCGGCCGCCTTTGCCCCCGGGTTAGTTTCCCTGACCGCCACGCCGGATTACGGCTTCTGCTTTGCCGGCTGGACGGGCTGTGACGCCGTTACAGGAAATCAGTGCGTCATCAATATGAACGGGGCAAAGGCAGTCAAGGCCACCTTTACCGGTACCCCGCCTTTCATCGCCGTGAGCGGGATCGTCAAGGACTGGAACGGCAACGTCATCCCCGGCGGGGTAACGGTGTCGCTTGTCTCCGACCCGATGGTTACCACGACGGCTTCCCCGGCGGACGGCTCTTTCAACCTGACCGGCGTGCCGATGAATACCCCCTTCTCCCTGAAGTTTTCCGCCCCGGGCTATCTGGACACCTATACGGTCAACGTGGGCGGTCAATCGTCGAACGTCAATATCAGCTCCGACAACTACGGCGGCTCCGGCCCCGTCTTCATGCCGACGT